>Ga0307376_10003893_pt1 | contig 13823 bp, 15 predicted proteins | sample TR2MG_FD_202536 | JGI IMG/M metagenome (GOLD analysis project Ga0307376, IMG submission 202536) | Soil microbial communities from Risofladan, Vaasa, Finland - TR-2 | ecosystem: Environmental > Terrestrial > Soil > Coastal area > Acid sulfate soil | place: Finland: Risofladan, Vaasa | collected...
CGGTCATCGTTGGGTTTCAACATGACCCGCAGCCGTGTGATATTATGTTTTTATTTTACCTAATAAAGGATAATGATTCAGAAAACGTTCGATATGGAGAAGAAGTAATTGTTGATGCTGATTATTTCACAGATCACGATGCAGAAGGTAATTTGCCTACAATATATATTTATGAAGCTACCGGTTATTACGGGCAGCTTACTCCCTTAACTTTTGAATATATAAAGGGTCCAAGCACTGAAAGTTCTTATTGGAAAGCTACTTTATCCAGAAAAGACACAGTAGTTGTTAGTGATACAGTTAAAGAAGGTAAAGATATGATCGGAGAGCCGTGGTTAATGCCTGAGGGCGTCTATATCACAGTTGCAGACATACCGGATTGTAATGGTAAATCTCTCTTTGATTATGCACTATTCTACTGTGCGTTGTATAATTTTGATGACTCAGAGAATATCCCTGTACTAGTTAGGACGAAAGAAGATGGATTTGTACCGACTTGGATGTATCCGTGGCCTTACTTAGAGGGCTATTTTCCTAACTATCCTGGTGGCGGTTGGGTATATTCAGATCCGGCACATATCGGCGTTAAAACTGCAATATACGAATATGCCGTTGACCATACAATACATAATATAAAAATTCCAGGTGATTATCACTATTATTTCCGCGTATGGTATGACAGTGATGAAGGCGGCAATGGGGTACGTTGGCAGGATTTAATGTATTATCAGGAAGGCAGTCTTAAGTTTCTTATATGGTTTTACAATCAAGCTGCTGTGTTAGTATGCGGGACTGTAACCGTATACAAAGAGGACATAGACAGTAATGGTTATATAGATGTTCGGATAAAAGCTACAGATGCTCTTCATACCGGCCATAACTATGTATTTACACGGCCTGGGGAGTTTAAAGGGTTTTGGATAGGAATCAGCGGTCATGGCACTACGATAAGACCGGATTACGAAACATACTCAAACGAGGAGCGTTGGATGTGTAAAACCCTTACCGTACAATACCCACATATATATAAAGATTACGGCGGCTCGGATTGGTATAAAGCGAAAGATTTATTACTTCCCGGTAAGTATGATATTCATATTCCTTATTTTGCTTATAGAAATTCCTTAATTCCGGAGGCGGGAATAGCAGACTGTTTTGATAGTCCTGGGGGTGGTATGTTTAATGTATCTCGTCCGGATGAGTATTATCACGAAGCGGGCGATGTATTTACTTCTGGTAATTTAAATAAAAGATATATCGTAACCAGCGTGCCTGTTACTTTACGGACATTTAGACAAACAGCTACGGTACAGGTAGCTGTTAAAAAATATAATGTTACTCCACCTACCAAACCTTGTCCAATGGATGTTACTCCCCCTATCGATAATGATATAGGTGGCGGTGGTTGTCCTAGTAGTCCGGATAGGGGCGATCCGTACTGTATTAATGTGCGTGGGGTTGAAAACGAGCCCTTGATTCATTACATTGCTTCTTATGGATTAGATGTGTTTTTTGGTCCTAGTTACTATTCCGGACAGCGGGATTCCGGTTGGGTAAATGAAGAGTTTACCATAAATCACGTCGCTCATAGATTTACCTTAGAGGGGGAAGTAATAAACGTAGCCCCAGATACGCTGGATTTATCATGTATTCATCATTATTACTGTTACTATTATTCAATAGAAGGTCGTTGGTATACTGCTTCATCTACCCGCACTGAAGCCCATGAAGCTAATCAAGTACGTGCTATGGCAATTAGATACTACCATGAAATAATCGGCGTACCGGGAATAGTAGATTAAGTTATGAAATTATTTTGTCCTAAATGTAAATCAAATAATACAATTATTAAATTTAAGACGCAAGGGGGTCGTCGTCCTACTTGACGATCTCCACGTATAGTGATTTGCCGTGATTGCAAATCAAGATCGGAGATAAAGCAAGTACCGATGGGGAGGATGCAAAATGAGTTTCGTAGACAGCTTCAAAATGGGGCTACGCCCGAGTCCATTGCTAACGGTCTCCGAGTGGGCAGATCAGTTCCGGATGCTTCCGGCAACATCAGCCGAAAAGGGACGGTACAGGACATCGAGGACGCCTTATCTGAAGGAACCAATGGATTGCCTCTCTCTGCACTCACCGGTCCGTGTCGTGGTGATAAAAAAACCAACACAAGTGGGTGCGACGGAAGCGGGGAATAATTTCCTCTTCTACGTCGCGGACATCGCACCGGGACCCTGCATGATGGTTTTTCCTACAACAGAACTGGCTAAACGTCATTCAAAAACCAAGGTGGCAACCTCTCTCCGCGAGATGCCATGGCTCCACGCAAAGATCAGAGACGTGAACGCGCGTGGCGGAGATTCCATCTTCATAAAAGAATTCCCCGGTGGCTTCTGGACATTCATGGGATCGAACTCACCTGCCATTTTCCGCTCTGCCTCTATCCAGATCCTTATCCTTGACGATGAAGACGGTTATGAAGCCGATGTCGGCGGTGAAGGTGATCCGGGCGATCTGGCTAAAAAACGCACCGATTCCTTCTCCGCCACATGCAAGTGGCTCTTAATGTCAACGCCAACGGTCAAAGGTCTCTCCCGTGTCGATAACGATTATTCCATCACTGACCAATGCGAATACTACGTCCCCTGCCCGCACTGCGATGAAATGCAACCACTCGTCTGGGGCGGTACGGGATTCGATCACGGTGTTAAATTCTCCCATAAACACAAATCCGTTCAAGTGTCCGATGCTTGGTATCTTTGCCGTAAATGCCATAAACGCATAGACGAACACAATAAACCTTTCATGCTCGAACACGGCGTCTGGGTACCGAAATATCCGGAAATCACTCTCTATCGTGGTTTCCAACTCAACTCCATGTATTCACCTCTCGGCTGGGTGACATGGAAAAAGATCGCCATGGAGTTCCTCGAAGCTAAAAAGAAACCGGAAAAACTAAAAGTCTGGGTCAACACGCGTCTCGGCCTTTCCTTCGAGGTTGAAGGTGAACAACCTAACTGGGTAGCTATAAAATCCCGCGCCGGGGGTTATCGCCTCAACACAGTACCTCAAGGCGGTCTCTTTCTTGTTGCCGGCGTCGATGTTCAACTCAACCGTCTAGCTGTCATTATCCTTGCATTCGGACGCGAAGAAGAATGTTGGGTCATATTCTACGGTGAAATCTTCGGCGACACGGCAAAACCTCAAGTATGGAAAGAACTCGATGAACTACGTAATAAACCATTTCCACACTCGTCCGGCATTGATCTCCGCATAGGCTGTACAGCAGTCGATTCCGGCGATCAAACTCAGCTCGTCTACAATTACGTTAAACCCAGAGCTCCGAGAGTGATCGCCGTCAAAGGTTCATCAATCCGCGGCAAACAAATCATAGGCCGACCAACCATGCAGGATGTAACGAGCCCTAACGGACGAATAACAAAGGGCGCTGTTGAACTCTACGCTATCGGAACTGATACGGCGAAATACCTTATTTACTCTCGCGTACAGTTAAAGGACGAACTCAAAACAGGACTTCCGACATCCACCGCGATGATTCACACACCAACAGGCCTTGACGACGACTTCTATGAACAGTTTGTCTCCGAACGTCTAACAACTCGCTATGTCAAAGGCTTCCCGGTAAAAGAGTGGGTCCTACCTTCAGGTTCCCGTAATGAAGTCCTTGACATAACTGTCTACGCGTATGCCGCCGCAATCCACGCCGGACTTTACCGATTAGACTGGCATAGATTAGAACAAGATATCGGAGATCTGTTAAAAGCAAAAACAATACCGGAACCGTCTCCTACTCCAATATCCGTAACTAAACCAAAACAAAACCCAAATAGTGTAAAATCTAAATACTTATCGAATATGACAAGAAGATAATACAGTTAAATGCGAAAAGCACAAAACTGTATTTTTTTGAACATATATATGTATACAAGGAAATAGGAGATGAAGAACTCATGCCGGAATTCGGAAAAACATCTTTAAAAAACCTTAGTACCTGTCATCCATATTTACAAGAACTGTTCGGCGAGGTTATAAAAATCTGGGATTGCTCCGTTAAAGAAGGTCAACGGTCTATCGAGCGACAAGGATTTTTACTCGCTGAAGGAAAAACAACAGTTGAATTCTCCCGCCATAACGTAACACCACTGTCCTGGGCAGTCGATGTTATACCATATCCGGTTGATTGGAACGATTCAAACAGGTTCTATCACTTTGCCGGAATTGTTGTAGGTATAGCGGCGCAATTAGGTATATTGATTCGTTGGGGCGGTAATTGGCGTAAATCACAACGCACTTTGATATATCAAGGGTTTACCGACCTGCCGCATTTTGAGCTAACAGGGCCGGATTTTAAACTAAAGGGGACATATATATGAGTATAAAGCTTAACCTTGGCTGTGGTAAAAGAATATTAGAAAATTACACAAACATTGATCTTCATAATACAAAAGCAAACATATTACACGATCTAACAACATCATTGCCTTATGATAACAACACAATAGATGAAATTCTCGCTGAACATATAATTGAACATTTTCACCCGGAAGAATGGTATCGCATTCTACGTGATTGGGCTCGGGTACTAAAACCAAACGGCATTATCGAAATCTACACACCGGACATTATTCGTTGTGCAAAGAACCTTATAGAGGAATCAGAGATACTAGATAGCAGTTTCACCAAAAAGTGCACTGATTGGCGCTGGCTCTTACCAATCTACGGCGGCTATCGCGGTCCCGGTGAAATACATAAAAACGGATTCAATCTTGCAAAATTAACCAATCACCTTAATTCAGTCGGTATCTTAGTCATCGATCGTGGATATTTCCGTGATCGTAAACCGTCACCGACCGGGTTTAACGTTTATGTAAAGGGGATTAAACAATGCAATTAACACTCGTATGCGCGGTGACGGACGAAGACACACTGAGAGACAATTTATTAAAATCCAGAGCAATAAAAGAAAAACAATGTGAATTAAAACTATTCAAGCAGCATAAAGACGAAGAAGTGTTCAATATCGCCTCCGCATACAATACCGGAAAAATGCAGTCGCAAACAACTCACGTCGGATTCATCGATCAACATATATTCCTACCCGACACCTGGTATACCGACATGATGCTGTCTCTTACTCGTATAACTCAGATAGATTCCGACTTTGGTGCTCTCGGAGTCGCGGGAGTGTCAGGTGGTAAGATTTCCGGCTATGTACGTAGCTGCGGACGAGTTTGGGGATCTTCAATAGGTTTACCGAAAGCAGCATCTACTTTAAACGAAATGCTTATTATAACAAGGAAAGACAATGTATTCTTTGATGACAATTCTCCGTCAGCCTTTATATTGGGCGCTGATCTTTGCTTACAATACCGTATGCGCGATCTGCGGAATTACATTATTAACGCTTACTGCCATATTAGCCGCTCTGTTACTACGGAACTTCCGGATGATTTTGAGGAAGCGAAAGACTACCTCCGGAAGAAATACTTGTTGGTTAAGCCGGAATACCAAGTTTTTCCAATACGGACTACAGGCTACGAAATCTCGAAACAAGCAGAAATCAAAGCTCCAATACCAATCGGTAAAAAAGGTGAAAAAGACAAATGAACATAGCGGTAATAATTCCCGTAGTTCAGGCTAAAATGGGTAATGACGTATTGAGACAGTTAAACGCCCCGGTTACGCGCAAACCGGATCAAGTCATTATTATTGACAATACATCTGAAGGATTCGTAAGCCCTATTCACGCATCTCAACAAATACGTCCTTCAGGAAAATCACCCATGCCCGTTAATGCTTCGTGGAAGCTTGGTTTTTCTCACTTACGTACTGATATAGATATTGTTTGTGTAATTAATGATGACATTATTGTTAACCCGGATTTTTTAAGGAGAGCGGAAAATCTTTTTGATACGAAGCTTAACTGCGGTATCGGCATCACAGCTCCGGGTAATCGGGATAAAGTATCTAGTCATTTTACTACTTTAAATAGATGTCATAAAGGCAAGAGAAGATCCGGATGGGCGTTCTTTATTCGGCGGACTGTACTGGATAAAATACCGCCTATTCCGTCGCAACTTGTTCAATTCTACGGAGACGCGTGGCTCTGTGAATGGACGGGGCGCCTCGGCTACTATCTGTATTTCATGGTAGACAACATTGTTTACCATTATTGCGGTACGACATTTAGATCCGGATCGCTTAATAAATCAAGAATACAAAGAGCCAGGGAGCGTGTTAGTTATTATAACCTTTTAAAGGAGTATAACAATGGCGTATAGCAGCGCAGATCTCACGTCTGTAGAAGCGGCGATAGTTGCATTGGCCACCGGTGAACGTGCAGTACGGGTAACAATAAATAATAAAACAATCGAATACGGCCAAGCAGATATAAGTAGACTCGAACACCTTCGCGGTGTAATGCAGGAAGAGATTGCCAGTAACACTACGGGTAAACGGTATCGATACGCGCAAACCTCTAAAGGATATGACAGATGAATTGGAGACAACCGTTAATATCATTAGCTAAATGGGTATTAAAAACCGACAAACCTACAATGCAAGCGCATACGCATGATGGTGCTACTACAGGTAGACGGCTGTCTAATTGGGGATTATCAGTTAACGGGCCAAATACAATTGTAGGTCAAGATGCTGCAAATCTCAGGGCGCGAGCCCGGAAACTCACACGAGAAAACCCTATTGCGGAGAACGCTGTAGGTTCATACGTATCTAACGCTGTCGGTCGTGGTATTAGACCTCGATGGCAGTCCGATAACGAAGATAAAAATAAAGAAATTTTAGACTTATGGAATTTATCAACTCCATATATGGATGCCGACAATACATTAGACTTCTACGGTTTACAGTCATTGGCCGTTCGTACTGTTGTTTTATCCGGTGATGTCTTAGTTCATCTTCTTGTATCTAAAAAACTCAAAGACAACCCTGTTCCTTTACAGATTCGTTTGATGGAGCCGGATATGTTAAAGAATGTTAACATTGAATATATATCACGAAACCGCGTAATACAATTAGGTATTGAGTTTGATAATCATAACACACGTAAGGCATATCATGTATATAAGAATCATCCGGGAGAGACAGCTACAAGAATATGGGCTTATACCGGCGATACGATACGGATACCCGCGGAAGATATGCTTCATGTGTTTGTACCTCTTCGCCCCGGTCAAATACGTGGTGTTACGCGTTTCTCAACTCTTATCACACGGCTAAAACAATTGGATGAGTACGAAGATGCTGAACTGACGCGTAAGAAGATTGCTGCAATGTTTAGTGCGTTTGTGTTCTCGGATTCCGGCGACGCGGATCTCTCAAGGTCTCCCGGAGAGAACGAAGATATAACGGACGCCAACGGTGATGAGATAACCGTTGCATCACTAGAGCCTGGACTTATTCAATACATGCGTAAGGGCGCAAATGATATTAAATTCGCGGCGCCAGCCGATGTCGGCGCGAACTATCAAGTCTGGCTTACTCAACAATTACGAGAGCTTGCGATGGGTTGGCAAGTAACTTACGAACAGTTAACCGGCGACCTCACTCACGTTAACTTCTCTTCTATCCGTGCCGGACTTGTTGAATTCCGCCGACGATGTGAGGCATTTCAGAACAACATAATAGTTCATCAGTTTTGTAGACCATTTTTAGCTAAATGGTTAGACATAGCTGTATTATCACGGGCGATAAATATATCTGATTACGGCGTAAACCGCGCTAAATATATCAACGCGCTTTGGATCGCCGATGCCTGGGCATATGTAGATCCAAAAGAAGATGTAGAAACATCTCTATTAGAGATCGGCGGTGGGTTAAAATCTCGCGAGATGGTTGTAGAATCAACGTCAAACCGCGACATAAACGAATTAGACCGTGAGATTAAAGAAGAGAATGAAAGATCAAAGAAGCTTGATCTGCAATTTGAGCCGAACGTTAATAAACCTGATGATCCGATAACAGGTATGCCCGGCGCGCCAGCTACGGCTCCCGTTAAAAAACCAAAACCGAAGCCTAAACCGAAAGGAGCTGGTTAATATGTCACTTTATAAATTACCCCATATAGCGGCGAGGATATTCAACACCCCGTTACTGGTAACATATAACCGCATGGCGGAAATCATCGCCACTTTAAACGATCGAATAGAAATAAACGCGGATAGCATATCTTCATACCCTAGTGCTGGTGAAGATGATAGTTTCCCGGAACAAGCGGGTAATGTAGCTGTAATTCACGTTAACGGTACATTGGTACATCAAGGTGGATTCGCTGATGCTCTATCCGGCATACAGTCGTATTCCAGTATACGGTCATCCTATGCGATGGCTTTGAGTGATTCTCGATATGATTCAATCCTATGGGTATTCCGTTCTCCCGGAGGTGAAGTACCCGGGCTATTCGAGCTTATAGACGAAATTTACGCGTCTCGCGGTATAAAACCCATGGCTGCTTATATAAACGAAATGTCCACGTCAGCCGCTTACGGTATTGCGTCTGCTGTTGGTAATATCTTTATACCAAGAACCGGTATGGTCGGATCTGTTGGCGTCATCGCATTACATCGTAGTCAAGTCAAAGCTGATGAAAAAGCAGGCCTTGAATATACGGCAATCTATGCCGGGGCTAAAAAGAATGATGGAAATCCTCACGAGCCTCTATCAGCATCGGCTCGTAAGGATCTTCAAGAACGAGTAGACGGCACGTATGAATTATTCACCGCTACCGTTGCTCGTAATCTTGGATTGTCACAACAAGCTATCAAAGACACTGAAGCTGGTGATTATATCGGCGAGAAAGCGGTTCAGGTCGGATTCGCCTCTCAGATAGCTAGTTATTCGGAAGTAATTGACCATTTACAATATCAACAAGGAGGTAAGATTATGCCCGGTATCATTCCAAATGCTCAGAGTCAAGCCGATGCTCAACGCATTGAACAGCTTGAATTGCAGCTCGGTCAACTAAAAGCACAGGGCGATGAAGATAAAGAAATTATCAATGCCTTGAAAGCTACAACCGCTCAGGCACCTTCTCAGATAGAAGAGAAGATTGCTGAAGAGCGAGCCAGAATAACACAGATTACGAATATCTGTGGTGTTCATAATGTTCCTGAACTCGCAGAGGGGTTCATCAAAGAGGGTAAAAGCATTGTTGATGTTAATGCTGTTATTCTCGACGCACTCGCGGAAAGATCAAAAGCTCAGGATATAATTAATCCTAAACCGAATGATGCATCCACTGTTAACCCGTTAATAGAAGTCTGTAAACAACGTGCCGCGAAAACCAAGGCTACATGGCAAAATCGCGGCATCTAAAGGAGGTGAAGTAACATGCCTAGTATTTTAAGAGAAGGTTATTCTCTCGGTGATGTTCTGCGGTATGAAGAAATTGATAAGATGTCCCGAGATGAAGTTGTTGTACTTGCCGGACAAGAATTAGCTGTCGGTGAGGTTTTAGGGCGAGTTGCCGCTGGTACTTGTCCGACTACCGGTACCTTAACTGCCACCGCCGGAGCTAATGGTACTATGACTACCGTTACTGCCGGCGTTGATGTTCAAGTAGGTATTTATAAGATTCGCTGCGTGAAAGTTGTCGGAAACTTAGGTGATTTTGAAGTTCGAGATCCCGACGGTGTCTTAATCGGTATCGCAACTTGCGGTACTGCTTTTACACATAATCAAATTAATTTCACCATCAATGATGGCGGTACTGATTTCTCGCTTGAAGATTATTTCACTGTTACTGTTCCTGCCGGTGGTCTTCAAGTCAGAGAGATTAACTTCTCCGGCGTTGACGGAACCGCGCACGCGATGGGATTATGTTGGGCGGCTTATGACGCTTCCGCCCCAGGAACTAAGACATTAGCGTATACTTCAGGCGGTACATATGAAGTGCTTCCCGGTGACACGTTAACCGGTAATACCTCTGCCACTACCGCTGTTGTTGTATCCATGACTCTCACAGGCGGTACATGGGCCGCTGGTACTGCTGAAGGCGTATTTACACTGCAAGAGCAGTCAGGTACGTTCTCTGCCGGTGAAACTCTCAACGTTGCCGGCAATACCAATGTCGCGACAAACGATGCTGGCGGAGATTCAACCGCTGTTGCCGCTTCAGATCTTGGTGGTGTCGCTGTTGTCAGAGGAGCAAGAATCGTCAGCACCAGACTTGTATGGCCCGCCGGCGCTACTGCTACGCAAAAAGCCGCAGCTATTGTTGAACTGGCTGCTTTAGGAATCATAGTAAGGGATTACGCATAAAAAGGAGGTGAATTTCAATGCCAATGTTAAACCCATTTGATGAAGGTAATGCTTATACCCTAGTTAATATGGTAGAAGCGATAACAATTCTGCCCAATAATTACGGGCGAATTAATCAATCAGGGATTTTTAAAGAAAAAGGGTCCAACACCAGGACCGTCCTGATTGAGATGAAAGATGGTGTATTGAATTTATTACCAACCAAGCCTGTTGGGGCTCCCGGATCTGAGCTTAACCGCGGATTAAGAAATCTCCGTTCTTTAGTCATTCCTCATATTCCCGCTCACGATGTTATTCTTCCCCAGGAATTAGAAGGTATTAGGGCTTTTGGTTCTGAAGACAGGCTAATCGCTTTAGCCGATATTATGGCTGACCATCTTCAAACAGCCAAGGACAAGTACGCGATCACTAAAGAGTATCAAAGAGTCACGGCGCTATCCGGCTCTGTGTTAGACGCCGATGGTGCTACTGTGTTATTTAACTGGTATGAAGAGTTCTTGATGAAGCAGAAAACCGTAACGTTTGACGTTACCGGTACTGAAGATCCCCGTAAGCCTATATTGGAACTTAAACGTTATATGGAAACTCATCTCAAAGGCGAGACCATGAACGGCTATCATTGTTACGTTGATAAAGACTTTTTCGACGCCATTACTCAGTACGCTGAAATGAAAACCGCCTGGGATCGTTGGAGAGAGGGTGAGTTCTACAGATCAGATATGAGAAATCGCTTTGAATTTTGCGGTATCGTATTTGAAGAGTATGAAGGAACTGCCGACGACAGAGACGGCGTAGCTCATAAGTTTATTCCATCTAAATACGGTTATTGTTACCCCACAGGTACAACCCAGATGTTCAGATCCATATGGGCTCCGGCTAATCGTTTCAGTACAATAAACAAGCCGGGCATCGAGAACTACGCATGGCAAAGGATGAGAGATGATGAGTCAGGAATCGATCTCTGGTTTGAGACGAATCCAATGCATATGGTCATGCGACCTGAGTTAATAGTCAGGGTATACGCTAAAACCAGCTAAACCCTAGAGGATTAGATTTTATGAATGCTATCAATCACGAAGTAGTTAGCAATAAAACGCAAGCTGACGGAGTTCAAGCTGTCCATCTAACCATACCGGACAGCGTATTAACTCATCAGTTGCAGCTATCGATTGGTAGGTACATTGCATTTGCATCCGGTGGTACTGGCGAATTAGTTGTCGGCGTAACCCTTACTGGAGCTATATCGGGAGCAACGGCCAGAATTGGCGGTGTAACCGTTAACACCGGTTCGTGGGAAGCTGGTAACGCTGCCGGTACATTCATTCTTTATGATCAAGTAGGGACGTTTGTAGCTGAGGATCTTAACAAAGGTACTCAGCTCAACGTTGCTACTATCACAGGAAATAGTTCAGCGCCTTCTGCCGGAACACTAACTGTCGGACTTAAAAGTCCTGAAGCGGAGGATTACGTCGATCTTACACATACAATCGACATGGTCAACGGACCCTACCTTTACCAGTTTTCAGCTTTTGCTTCCGACATACGTGTTACGCCAACGGCCTTCACTGCTGTAAATGCATATACTATTGATATTGTTAGTGGAGTGTTAAGATGATTCAAGGATTAGGCGTAAATGGAAGTGAGACACATTTGCCATTGAGGGAAGTGATCTTGGAGAAAATATTCTTAATTCCCGTTTACTTACTTGAACCTGATAAGCGCCGAATCTTAGATGATACAGGAAACTCCATACGCGATCACGTAGGAGCGCCTATATTCGATGGCAATTAATGCAGTCTTTGTTAAGGCAGCCCGAGATATCATAGAAAACATAGGAGTAATCGCCACCTATCAGAAATTGGCAGGTGGCGATCCTATATCTTTATATGTAGATCCGGATGTTGAATTGGCGTTCTTGCCAGACGATTTACTCGCTCATATGACGTCTGATATGAAGATAATGGAGTTGATATGCGCGGATATAGCGCCCGATGATCCTATTCGTGGTGACACGATAACAATAGATTCAAACACTTACACTGTTCAGGGTGGGTTGACCAATGATGGTGCAAGTGTAATGGTATCGGTGGTAGGATAATGACGCCTTATAAAACGATAGAAATAAAAATTAATCAGGAACAGTTAGACTCAGTACGCGCGCTGGTGAAAGAGTTTGGCAAGCGCGGTATAAACCCAATGGTCTGGGCGATTAATAAAACTATGACAGGCAGCGCGACAGCGAAAGGAACAGGCGGTTTAATCAAAGATTCTGTCGATGAGATGGCCAAATACATCAATCTACAAAAAAACATACTTAAAACGGGACCGCATTCGCCTGGGTTTAAGGCGTCTGAAAAGAACAGAGTATGGCATGTGAAGAAAGTGACAAAAGAAGATCTAAACGGTAAGTTGGAATGCACGAGTAAAAACCTACCGTTGATATTCTACTCTAACCAACGAGGCAATAAAAAAGCGTTCGCTAAATCCATTTATGTTCAAGTTCTAAAGGCCCGTAAACGTAAGAAGCTTAAGAGCGCCTTTATACCAAAACTCCGCTCCGGCCATATCGGGTTATTCATGCGCGTAGAAGAATCCGGAAACACTATAACACCAAGAGGTAAAAAAGCATACAAAAAGGGTCGAACAGGTAGGTCGAAGATAAGAGAGCTTTACGGTGCCAGAATTAGTGATTTTTATTCAAACACGCCAATGTTGGACGATATCATTATGAAGAAAGCCGGCGAACGTTTAGATACTAATTTAAAGCACGAGATAGATTATTTCATAGACAAGATAGACAAAGAGTCAGGAGGGAAAAAATAATGATATCACCGTCGGTACTAAAAATTGGATGGTTAGTGTTCAGAATTATCAGAAAATTATACCCAATCGGTAAAGAAGTGTTTAATAGTTATCAAGGGAAGTCTTTGGGTAACCGTATGAAGAGCGCGCCAATAAGGGACATAAAGAATAAAGCTAATGCTGAAGGGTTTGCGATTGGCAATACTGAAGCTGAATTAATCAGGTCTGCTATTCACTATGCGGTGGATAAGAAGTCGAGACGTAAGGGTTTAAAGCAGCTTAAAAGAGGTTAATAAGTGCCAACAACCACAACGTATTTATATTTTACCATGGACGACGATGATATTACTGGCGTCGTTGTCGATGATTTATCGCCTAGCGAAAACGATGGTCAGTTAGGAGATGGATCGACTCCGGATACTTATCCTGATTCTGTTCCAGGGATTGTTGGTGAAGCTAGGAGGTTCTATCAGGGTGATTGGATAGAAGTTGCTGATGCGAATACGTTGGATTTTAGTGATGATTCGTTTAGTATTGCGTTGTGGTTAAAGGTTGCTGGCGATGCTGATACATATCAGATTGGTGATCTTGTCACTAAGTATGATCAGGCTAATAATACTGGGTTTAATTTAACGGTGGGCAATCCTAGTAGATATCGTAATATTTTCTTTGGTATTAATGATGAAGAACAAGATGCTGCTTGGGTAGAGAAGGCTCCT
>Ga0307376_10003894_pt1 | contig 13821 bp, 3 predicted proteins | sample TR2MG_FD_202536 | JGI IMG/M metagenome (GOLD analysis project Ga0307376, IMG submission 202536) | Soil microbial communities from Risofladan, Vaasa, Finland - TR-2 | ecosystem: Environmental > Terrestrial > Soil > Coastal area > Acid sulfate soil | place: Finland: Risofladan, Vaasa | collected...
CAATAATGTTTGTTTAGGGATGATATTAATCTCTTCTTCAAATACTCCGGTTACTTCTGAAGAAGAGATTAATATCATCCCTAAACAAACATTATTGCAACAAAAGAAGTTTGTTGAGAATCAAGGTCAAGATAATTTTATGCACGGCGGACCTCATTACTTACCCAAACATCAAACTCCTCCGGGACAAGTTGGCACACAACCAGACTATGGTATGTGGGGATTTCAAGGAGCTACACAACCACAATATACAACACCAGAGTCTGTAGGTATTAAGACTGACCCTCAATTTACTCAACAAGATAGATCAGCTGCAGATAGATTTGGTTCAGCTATAACTGGAGATCCATTAACTAACTATGATGGTGATGAAAAACTATATGAGATTAATCAGAAATATAGACCCGGATTCCAAGGAGAAGATGTTGCTAATTGGACTATTGCTGGTATGGCTGGTACAACTAGTTTTTTAAACTCAAGGGAAGTCGCTAAGAATAAACAGAAGTACTTAAATGAGATGAGCTTAGCAGATAATCAACATTATTCTCAAGAAGGTCATAGAGGTACCGAGCAAGATCAGTGGGGTATGAGATCTCCTGATCAACATGTGTATAGTAAAAATCCAGGATACAATACTGGAAATATTCAACAAGGTGTATATGGGGTATCTAAGTTTGGAGGTGCTCATAATTACTTTGCAGATGGTGGATTTGCAGAAGGTGGTGAATATTATTTATCAGATGATGAGATCGAAATGATCATGAAGATGGGTGGTAATGTAGAATTTTTAGATTAAGACTATGAAAAAAGTAAGGATAAAAGTATTACCTAAAGCTGGGGGTGGCGTCGAGGTTAACAACAAACTCTTTAATGGTAACCAAACTGGTTTCCCTACTAAGTTTGGTGAGTTCTCTGAAGAGGGACCTGAAGTAAGAAAACAACTTAATGGGGTTCCTGTAGAGGATGCCAATCTCGAAGCTGAGAAAGGCGAAACTATGATCATGAATCAAGGTGGTATTCCAGCTCAATTTAAGATCGGTGGTAAACCTCATAGTCAAGGTGGAACTCCTCTTCAGGCGCCTGATGGTTCATTCGTATTTTCGAAGACCAAGGAAATGAAGATTAAGGATCCTACTATATTAGCTCAGTTTGGTGTTACTGCTAAGTCAGCAGTGCCGGCCGATATTGCTAAGAAGTATGATGTCAATAACTATCGTAAAACTCTAGGAGATAAAAACTCTAGTGATCTTGATAAGAAAACTGCAGAGATGATGATCTCTAATTATAATCTTAAACTTGCTAAGTTGGGATTGGTTCAGGAATCTATGAAAGGATTTCCTCAAGGAATCCCAGCTATCTCTATGCCGTATATTGAAACTATGGGAATTAATCCTGCAGAGTTCGCGGCTACACAAGGTCAGCAAGAACAAGTTAATCCAGACATGAACGCGAAGTTTGGTGGAGGGTTGCCTAAAGCACAATGGGGTAAACAACAACCTACATGGCAAGAAATATCTACAGGACAACCAAGTTATTCAAGAAGACCTATGTCAGATGGAAGTAAAAATAATCCATTTGAATTACCTGAAGTTGAAGTTGTTGGAAAAAGTAAGAAGAAGGTTGCTGGATTCTCATCATTAGATGTGAGCCAACCGCGAATGAGCTCTAAAGAAAAAGAGGCAAGATTTGCAGCTAATCCAGATACAAAAGATGCTTATGCAACTTATTATAAAGCACTACATTCTGGTAAAGCTTCTGATATGATGGCAGCTGCAGATGCATTAGATGCATTTGATGTTCCTAATTCAGTTGGTTGGTTACCGTGGACTGATCAAGATAAAGTTCAAGATCTTGCTGGAATATTAAGAGAGAAGGCTGCTACAGTTGGGAAAAAAACCATTTCCGCAGCAGAGCAAACTGCACAATATGCTAAGAAGGCTAAAGATGCATATGATATCGTATCTTATCAAATGAATAAGTTTCCTGAAGGAAGTATTGAAAGATTACAAAAACAAGGAGAGTTAAATGAGATTGCTAAGTACCATCCAGTTTATAAACATAACTCACCTTATATACCTGGTGAATTAACTGGAACTGAACCTATAGTTTATTCTAATAACGAAATAAATGCTATAAACTCTATTGCTAATAAATATCCTGAGAGCTTAGTTCAAATAATTAAAAAGAATACTAAAGCTAAGGTGCCTTCTGAAAAGGAAAAAATAATTGTCAAAGAACAAGCAACTGTACCCGTAACAAATACACCCACTACTGCAACTACACCTACTGCTATAGCTAGTGAACAAATTGATTGGAACTTTAAATATGGCGGAAGTTTAGATAGATATGATACTGCTGGACAAACTCCTAAAAAGAAATCATATAGGAGTAAAGTCATGGTTGTTAATGGTAATAGTATTACCGCATACCAAGATGATAAAGGTAACAAATGGGCAGTAAATAGTAAGGGTGAAGTAATTGTAGGAACTATTCCAAAAGATTATGAAGCAGACTTTGTAGCTAAAAAATCTAGTACATCTCCTTCTAATAATCCATCAATAGATACTTACACTGATCCTACTCAGGCAATGATTAAGGCTAAGCAAGCTGAAGGATTTGATGTAGATCTTACACAAACTCAACCAGGAGGAACTCCTAAAGAGAAACGTGACCGTCTTGCTAATCAACATTTGAGAAAAGGTCAGAAGAATGTATTTGGAGATATAGAGTGGAATGATAAAACTAAGGCGGATCTACAAAGAAGACAACCTTGGATCTTTAAAAAATATCCTGATTGGGATCCTAATAATACTGAACAAGTAAAATGGGCTCAAGATGAATATGATAAGATGTATCCAGGTTATTATGATCAGAAAGATGCTAAGGGTAATTATATTCAAGGGACAAGTAAGAATGGAAAGTTTGGAGAACATACATTCTCTATGCCTGCTTTTAATAAAAAGGCTGCCGTAGCTACAAATACAGAAACAGTAGCTACAGAAGGAGATAAAGCTGCAGCTGCAGCAGCGGGTACAGGAATGTTTCCTCAAGAACAATCCGGATATGCTCCATGGTGGAGACAAGATGTTGTAAAGACTGCCGGTGCGGCCGGTGATTTCTTCCGCGTAAAAAAGTACGATCCTTGGCAAGCGGTTCCAGGTGTTACATTACCTGAGGCTACCTTCTATGATCCAACTCGTGAACTTGCCGCTAGTGCTGAGGCTGCCAACTTAGGTGCCCAAGGTTTAGCAGCATTCCAAAATCCTCAAGCTTATGCTGCGGGATTCTCTGCTATTCAAGGTCAGTCTGCTAAAAATGCAGCTGATATTATGGGTAGATATGAAAACTTAAATGTTGGTGTAGCCAATCAAGTATCATCACAGAATGCTGGGATACTTAACAATGCTGAACAAACAAGAGCCGGCTTAGCTACTCAATTATTTGATAAGTACACTATAGCTAATCAACAGTTTGACAATGCTAAGAATATGGCACGTCAGAATTTGAGACAGTCTTATATCGATGCTGTAACCAATAAGAATAACACGGCCAATCTTAATGATCTTTATGACCAGTACAAGATTGATCCTAGTACTGGAGGAAGAATCAGATGGACTAATGGTAGACCAATTAAACCAGAGAATGCTGAGAAAGATTTCTTTACTCAATTCTCTGACTTAAGACAGAAGTTACCCGCTACAGTTACCGATGATGCTATAATTAAGCTATTATCTAAGGAAAGTTCTAAAGGAGCTACTTCGCAAGGTAATGGGATATATGATGATGCAGCATTAAGAGGTAGATAAACTTTAAAAGTTTATTGGTAAACATACAAGATTTTAATATATTTACAGCAAATAAACCATGGCAACATACATCCAAGGAGTCACAGATTACATCCCACAGATACAACCGTTTCAACCGGATTATAACTTCTTGGGTAATATCATGCAGACTCGTCAGTCTCGTTATGATTCTGCTCACAAGCAAATCAGTTCTATATACGGGACATTATTAAATGCACCTCTTTCAAGAGATGAAAACATTAATGCAAGAGATCAATTCTTTAAGACGGTTGATACTGATATCCAAAAGATTTCAGGATTAGACTTATCTCTAAAGCAGAACCAGGATCAAGCAGAGCAGGTATTCAAACCATTCTGGGAGAATAAGGATATGGTTAGAGATATGGTCTGGACTAAGAATAAAGATACTGAAATGATGAAGGGAGAGAATCTTAGATATTGTGTAGATTCTGAAAAATGTGGTGGTGAATATTGGGATGGTGGAATGGATTATTTAAAGTTAAAGACTGAAGAATATAGAAAGGCTAGTAAAGAAGATGCGCGTAACTTTGAGAATGTAAGATTTACACCGCTAATTAATGTAACTGATAAAGCTATCAAGGCGGCCAAGGATGCGGGATTCAAAGTTTCTTATGATGAACTTCATGGTGGGTATATGGTAACTACTAAGAATGGTAGTAGAATGGTAAGGCCATTAACAGACTTCTTTATGAATAAGTTTGGTAGTGATCCACAAGTAACTGCTTATTATAAAACTCAAGCATATCTTAACCGAAAACAATTTGTTATGCAACATGCAGCAGAGTTTGGTGGTGAAGATAAAGCAGAGATTGAGTATGTAAATAAACTTTACACTGTAGCAGATAAGACTGTAAAGGATGATAAAGTAAAGGCAGAGAAGAATGTAGATCTTACTAAGACTATAAAGGATGCTGCTGAACAACATGTAAAAGAAAAAGGAGTCATGAAAAATGACAGAGATTTTATTGATGACTTACTTAACATTGACCAAGAGCATAAAGATGCTGTTGGTGTTCATGAACTAGCTACTAAGAATGAGGACCTACTTAAATCAGCAAACAAAAATCAAGGTAATATAAAATACTCAAGAGATAGTATCGATCAACTTGTTGCTCATGCTATGTTGAAGAATGAATTGGGAACAGCTGCACAAGCATACTCTGATCTTACTTCTGAAGTAGATTACAAAGCAGATGCATTTGCTCTTCAGGCTAATGCTTCTAGGCTAGCATTCAATAATCAAGTTGCCATAAAGAAAGGTGATCATGAATATGATGCATATAAAAGAGAACAAGATTATAAATACTTTCAAAAGAGAGAGCAATTCAAACACGATTTAAAAGATCAAGAAGATAAAGGAACACTAGCTCCTCCGACTTTTAATAAGAATGTTGTAGGTACAAGTACTACAATGAAAGAGAATCAGGCTATCAATGCTAACAAAGAATATATAAATAATATTGAGAATTCGAGTGATGCACAAGGTGGATCACGCGCATTCTTGGGTAAATTAACTGAAGCATTAAAGGCTAATTATGAAGAGACTGGTAAGAGTGGTGATGCCACAAAACAAAAATTGATTAGTGCTACTGCTAAACTTATTTTCTCAAGTACTGGTATTGATGGTACAAGACTAGTTAATGGTGATGTTGCTGAGCTAGATAAACTTAACAAGTTAGATCCTAAAATGTTGAATGCGGTCTATGCTAAAGCTGTTCAAACAGTTGATCCAAATAAGAGTACTCTAGGTAAGATAAATGGTTTCTGGTCTAAAGATCTTTGGAATCAGACTACTACTGATCGTAGTAATGCAGACTTACATGATCAAATTCAAAAGGAGGCTATTGCATTTTCCGAGAAACAATCTACTAATGTTACATCTAGTCTTATGGCCAAGTATATGGTTGAAGATAAGGATAACAAAAAAGCAAATATAGCAAAAGCTCTTGCCGATGAAGATAAAACCGGTTTTGTTAATGACCTTCCAACTGATTATGAGAAGCAACAATTCGCTGCAAGATATGCTAAACAATATGCTAAAGATTTCAATGGAGATGCTACTAAGGCATATGATTATGCTCTAGATAATGTTGAGGATGTTGTTAAAGACTGGACTGGTCATTATCAAGATAAAGCAGTTGCATTTAATCATCTTGATTTCTTTGGTAAACATTCCAATGGTGTTGTGAGTGGTGCATACGATTATCAATTCGATGCAGCTCTTAAAAAGAATAACAACACTAGAGTTGTTTATGAGGTTATGCAAAATGCATTAAATGCTCCAGGAGCTATCTTTAAGTTCGGAGATGGAACTTCTATCCCAGCTAATAGTGAAGAGGCTAAGAAGATCGTACAGGCTATTAGCGATGATATGTATAAGTCTACTAGTAAAGATAAAGTAAGACCAATTGGTACTGCTTCTATTTCTAGAGTGGGTGGTTATAATGATAACTATATGATGATGACTATTCCGGTTCCAGAAGAGTGGGCTAATAAAGCTGCTTATAAAGGGTCTGCAAAGAATCAAGGAATAACTTTTGATAAAGCATATCAAGGTGGTATAACAATGTTCATTCCAAAGAACGAAGCTACTAACAGTTTCTACAAAGATACTGAGATGTCTCCAAGACAATGGTTACTGGATCAAGGTAAACCAATTAAGATTAAAGGCGGCGATGGAAATTCTTATGTTGAGATTGTAAAGTCTGGAGATACTTATAACATTGTTAGTAATTTACCACAAGGTTGGGACCCTAAAACTCAAAAGATAATTTATCAGAAAGTAAGTACCCCTCATTATTCAGATGGATATAGTGCAGATTTATTAGTTAGTAATTACTCAAATATTTTAGAAGGAGTTACACAAGCCGTACAAACCATTAAGGATGATGAGACTGCTAAATTAGGAATGACCCAGCTTAATGAAGTTTATAAATATGCAGCACAATTAGAATAATGGCAGCAGAAGATGTTATACCTGAAAAAGGACAACCGGAATTAAATGTTGAGGCAGTTTCTTCACCATACTTAGGAGGAGTTGTAAATCCTCTTGCTGAACAACAGACCCCAATTGAGATGCCTAAGTTACCGGTATCTCCTAAGTTCAATCTACCTGCACAAAAGATTCCAGCAAGTACTGGTCAATATTCTGGAGGTATACAAACACAGACAGATTATTTAAAGGCTGCTCAGAATCATATTCACAGTCCTGATTCATATGCCCGAAACCCATTAAAATACGGAAGTACATATTCTTATGACGCAGATTATACTGGTCAGAACTTTGCAAGATATTATTCAGCACCTAAAGTATTCAAACAGGTAGGATTCTCTCCTTGGAGAGATAATGAAAGTCTTTATAATAATAAGATGTCTTGGTTTGATTCCTATACAAGAGCTGTAGGTCAAGGGACTAAACTAGCCGGATTATCATTCTCATCTATGCTTCCTTGGAATGCATGGGATGGCTCAGCTACTGATAAGAATTCAGCTGCGTCCATGAGAGCTCATGCTATTGGAGCTGATAATAGAGAACAAGGTGGGGTAGGTAAATTCTTTAATAATCTTACACTGGACGCTGGATATACTGTTGGTATACTTGCTGAATTTGGTGCAGAAGAAATTGCCTTATGGGCTGGATCTACTGCATTAGCTCCATTTACTGGAGGATCATCTTGGATGGCAGCAAGTGCTGAAGCTGTAAATAACTTTAGAAAAGCAACTAGCTTAGCTAAGAATATAAGACAAACCGGAAGAGTTATAGCAGAAACTGGTAAAGTAGAAAAAGAACTTAATGCAATATCAAAAGTTACTGGTGGTCTTAGAAATTGGTATAAGGAAGTTAAGGCTGGTGGTGTTGGTGGAGCATTAGAAAAGATAGGAGACTTAGCAACGCCTAGCACTTTTGCATGGGCTAAGGATAGTTATCAAGCAGCTAAGACTGCAGAAAAAGGAGATAAGATATTTAATATCGCACGCGTATCACAAGGATTTGGATCATTCTACAGAGACACTCGAGAGATGGCTGCAGTATTATCTGAATCTAAGATGGAAGGTGGTATGGTTGAAGCAGAGATGCGCGATACTCTTGTTGATAAATTTTATAAGGATAATGGTCGTATGCCTGATGCAAATGACTATGCTAAGATATATCAGCACGCACACAATGCGGGTAAAGAAACATTCATGTGGAACTTACCAGCACTATGGATCTCAAACAAGATTGTATTTGATAAAGCATTCAAAGGAGTTAAGGCATTCAGAGCATTTAGAGAAAACCTAATGGTTGGAACTTCTAAGTTAACTTCTAGAGTTGCTAAAGGAAAATATGTATATGGTGCAGTTAAGGCTACAACTGCAGAAACACTTAAGTCATTAGGTACTAAAGCAGCATGGGCCCCAAAGAATGTATTCAGAAATGTATTACATACTGTTGGTAAATATGGAGCAGCTAACTTAACTGAGGGTCTTCAAGAGACTTATCAAGATGCTTTATCAAATGCAGTAAAAGATTATTATGAGGCATCATATGAGCATCCTGCACGCACAGGTATGCACGAAGCTTGGGGCGCATTTGCAGATAGATTAACTGAACAAGCTACAACTAGTCAGGGTCTACAAACATTTGCTTCTGGATTTTTAATGGGAGGATTAATTCAAGGTCCTCAACAATTAGCTTTCCAGTATATTCCAAGAAAGATATATCAGTTCACCAAACCAGAAGAATTTAAAAACTATACAGCAGCTCAAGCACAAAGAACTAATAATGTGGTTACTGCTATGAATGGGGTTAATACAGATCTTACTAAAACCTTCAGTCCAATAATGGATAATACTATTGACGTGAGTATACTTAATGAGCACTCTATAGAAGCTGCATCAAAAGGTGATACTAAGTCATATCTAGATTGGGCTAGAGATGCCTCTTCTGGACATTTATATACTATAATTAATTCTGGGCATACTAGCATATTAAGAGATCAGCTTACTGATATGAAAGATCTTACTGGTGAAGAGCTAGAACAAGGATTAGGTAAAGTTGATAAAGCAGATTTAGCTCAAGGCGAAGATGCTAAATCTTATTTAACTAAGAAGCTTGATAAGATGATTGGTCTACTTAATTATATAGAGAACAGACATCAAGAAGTTGAACAGAGGATGGGTGCTGCACCTATTCTAGAAAATGATAAAATATCTAGTGAAGCAGCTTGGGCAGTTATGAAGAAGATGGCTGTTATGGGATTATCTACTTTTGATGATATTGGTCAGAGAATGACTAGTATTCAAAATAATGCATCTAAAGACAAGACTATAGGTAAAGCTCCGGCAACAGATTTTGGATTATTATTCGATAGAAAAACTAGAACTACCCTTATTGGAGGACTTAAAGAACAAATTAAAGGTTCCTTATTAGAAGGAAGTACTGTACCTAAATCTGAGATCAAAGAACTAGAAGATAGGCTTGAAGTATTAAATAACTTTGAGTTAGGACTTGGTACTTTGAATGGAGCTATTGCTCTACAGAATAAGGCTAAGACGGATGAAGAGAAGAAGACTGCAGATGCAGCATATGATGAAGCACATGGAGTTTTAAAAGAGAGATACTTTAATTATCTTAAACACATAGCTAAAGTTAATGATGACTTTGTTTTTAATGATAAAGCAGAGAGTTCTTTTGTTGACCTTGTAGATTTCTATAAACTAAAGGGTGATCATGATATAATGGCTAATGCTATTAACATTATGAATGATCCAAATTATATAAAGATCAATCATGAGATAACAACTAATCATTTTAAAACTGTACGTAGAGAGCAGAAGGCAATCTTCATTAAGTCTTATAAGAATAAGATTCATGCTGAAGATCTTAATGCTCTTATGAATGAGATATTTGAAAATGAGCATGCGTATTTCTCTCCAGAAACTATTGAAAAAATTAAGAGTGGACAACCTTTAGGTAACATTCTTCTTATTGATGCTACTACAGATACGCCAATAGATCCAAAATCGGATAACTATAAAAATGTTATGGGGCTAATAGCTACATATCAGAAACTGCATCCTGTAGCACAACCAACTCCACAACAAACTGCGACTAGTAAAACTGCAGTTGCAGGAACTACTACGGGTACAACTACAACAAGTACTACAAATAAGGTCAACTTTACTAAGAATACACCACTCACAGAGATGTTTGCTGCTAGTCCTAAGTTAGTACAAGATTTATATAATCTATTTAAGGTATACCAAGAAGATAGACTTAATGTAGGTAACATTACTCAAGATGAGTACGATGAAATTATAAATGAGACTAAAGATGTAAATAAAGCTATTAATCATCCTGCATTTATCAACTTCATTAAGAATGCTACTCCTAAGGTTATAACTACTCTTGAAAAGTTTAATAAAGATCCTAATCGTCCTAATGTGATTCCGGTTGCTAATACAGTTAATATGAACACTGTTGCAGCTAATGTTGCAAGTAATCAAACTACTCCAAGTTTAGATGATGAAGAGAAAGAGAAAAGGACAGATGCTATTGAAGCAGATATAAAGGATACTCTAAGTTCAAAAAAACTTATTCTTACTGATGATGAAACTCAATATGTAGATGAGAATGGTGAACTATATGATAGGGTTACCAGCTTAAAAGAAAAAGAAGAAGGTGCAGATATCCCAATAGAATCTACTCATAGAGGTACTCTTATAGATGCTATTACTAGAGATTTTTTACCAGAGGATAGTACAATTAATTCTTGGGAGCAGATGAAAGATATAGGTAATGAATCTCTAGAAGAAGGTATGAGTAGTGAACTTGCAAAATTACCAGACGATATAGTTAGAAAGTTAGGGGCAATGTTGAATACTACTGGTGGCTTTAAAGAAATGAAAGATATGGCTGATGCGATCTCTTATGTATATTATCGTGAAGGTAAAAGTAACCCAGAACTAGTTAAGGCAGTAGATGAATTATTAGTACAACAAAGAAATACTGGGGTAATAAAAATCATGCCATCATTCACTGATGAGTTTTATCAAGAATTATTCCAAGCTCTTACTAAAGTAAAGAATCTTGTAAAGTCCGGAAACTTTAAAGTAGTTACAGATATTCCTATTTTATGGGGAACTATAGCTGGTAAAAAAGTTGCAGGAACAATCGACTTATTACTTATAGATAAAGATAATGGTAGTATATGGATAGTAGATCTTAAGACTTCTACTTTAAATAGAAGAGAAGACTATAGTAAGAAAACTGGAGGCTTATACAAGGAAGGCGATAGAGTTCAACTTAATGCATATGCTAAGTTATTTGATGAGAGAATGACTGGACATAAAACTCAATGGGGTAATGATACTAAGATTTCTAATATAGCAATCTTCCCATTACAAACAAGAAAGAAACCAGGTACACTTGTTTATGATAGTATTGAATTACTTCCTGACCTTACTAAGAAGAAATTAATTAATCCGGAAAACTTTAAAGGTAGACTTATCTATGCTACTCCTGGTACTGGCAAATCTCAATTGATTAGTCAACTACAAGGAGTTAAAGCAACAGATGTTGATAACTTAATTGTAGATGAGATTAATAAACTATTTCCAACATTTACTAGGAAGAAAGATGAGAGTATCCAAGATTTCATTGGAAGATTCTCACACGAAGTAAGTGGTGGTAAGTCTAAGGTTAATGAAGAAGTACTTAAGACTATAGCTAAATTAAAGGATGAAGGACATGCTTTATTCACAGGAACGCTTGCCTTTATTGACAATGCAGATATAGTTTTCACAGGAGATACTACAGATACATCTAAGAGATTCCCTAGTGGTGGTAAGAGAGAATTCCTAGATAAAGAGAAGTCAGCCGTAGCTAAGAGAGCTAAGGACCATCCTAATGCGCCTCAAGCTATCAAATTAGGTAAAGAATATTTATCAGATGTGATAAGCGAGTTCACCGGAAAACACTTTACTATTAAGGTTCCTCTAGAAGATATCGAACAGATCCTTGCTCAAAGACAACCTAAGACTGAACCTCAAGAAGGAATTCCTTTAGGTACAGCAGCCAGTGAAGCTCTAGTTAAGAAGGGTATCAAGTTAGGATTTACTGCAGAACAAGTTGATCTCATGTCTCAAGAAGAAAGAGATCTTGTTAGAAAAGCCAATGCTAAAGAAGATGTACAAGATCTTATAGATAAGTATACTACCAAATCAATCTATACAGTAGATCAGTTAACTGAATTCTATAATAAAGTTAATACTATAGAACAACTAGAAGAAATGCATGCTATAGTACTTAGTGGTGTTGAACGCGAAGCTGCAACAATGCTTAAAAATGGAGTTACTCCAGAACTTATTGAACAGTTATATACTAATAAATTAAATGAGCTTAACAGTATAGTTACTTATGAACAACTTGTTAAAGATAAAGCTTACAAGATGAAGGATGGAAAGATAGTAGAACTAGTAGCATTAAAAGAAAATGATACTATAGGAAGAGCTGCAGATTTCCAAGAAATTGGTAACTTAGGGGCACCTTATATTACTCTAATGGAAGATGAAATACCAAGCCAGATAATGGCTAATGTTCCACTTGAACCAGGTGCAACTAGTGAGACTAAAGATGAAAGTATTAATAATGCAAAAAATGCAAGTGGTAAAGATGCCGCAGATGCTTGGGCTGAAGTAGAAGATGAGAATCTAACTCCAGAAGAGTTGGCTAAGAAAGAACAAGAAGCTATAGAAGAATACAAGAGAGAGTGTAATAAGAAAAATAATCCTAACAATAATCCCCCTGCCTAGCTATGAAGTGTGCTTTATCAGATGCTCTTATTAAACGTATAAGAACTACTCTAGCAGGAGCTATGAGAAATTCAATTAAGGAACAAACTCCATTCAATATTAAAAATCATATGGATGGAGTTTATGCTATGTATAAGATTGCTCTGGATGAAGAGAGTGCGATCGATGCTGCTCTTATTATACCAGTGCTAGCTCAACAGCTATTAAGTACTAATGAACAAGCAGAAAAAGATATGATTGCTCTTAATCCTCAGTTATTAAATGAGATTGCTGAGAATAAGAATATTGATATCACAAGAGTAGATACTTCACAAGGTACACTTGACATCATTAGTGAATTACTAGCCGCTCAGAGAAAAGAAGAAAAAGCTGGTCAAGAATTAAAGAGTCAGATGAATAAGGCAGCTATGCCTATTAGCATGTCTAAGAAGTTCACTAAGGTTCCTCCTAGTAAAGCTATAGATACTAACAGTGGTGACTATAATAACCCCGAGACTAAGATTTATGATACGGTTAAACACAAGATACTGGATGCATTAAATACTTTAGGGGCCGCATTTGATAGTACCAAAGTAATTTATCCTGGATTGATTGGTGGTATTCATATTAGAATAATACCACACAGTGCAATTCCTGAGGGCAGCCTCAGACCAGGAACAATATTAAGTAATGATAAATTAAAAAATACTCCAGTAATGCTCATCACTGATGAGTCTGGTAAACCTATTCTCTTTGATGAGAATGGAGATATAAGTGGAATAGAAGGTAAGATGATTTACTATGTACTTCAAAGACCATCGAGAGATCATTTCGATGCTTCTGGAGAAGTAGTAAAGTTATTTCCAGAAGATGAAGAAGCTGTAAAGGCCCTAATGAGAAAGAGTAATCTTGAATATGAAGGTGCTAAGCAACAGATTATAAAAGAACTTAAGTTAATGAATAAACTTTATCAACACTTTGAAAAAGGTGGTGATGAACTTACTGGTAATATTAATGGAGGATCTCATGGTAATCCTATTTCAGATAGAAATAAAAAGACTGCACTTACTCAAGTTAACTTTGGAGAAGAAGTGTTCGAACCACAAACCGAATCCGTAGCTGATGAAACTATTGGAACTAAATCCGGTACTACATATTTTGCTTTAGAGTCATTATCTGGAATGCTTGTTGAGATTGAGAGACCTAAGTTTACTCCTGA
>Ga0307376_10003897_pt1 | contig 13816 bp, 20 predicted proteins | sample TR2MG_FD_202536 | JGI IMG/M metagenome (GOLD analysis project Ga0307376, IMG submission 202536) | Soil microbial communities from Risofladan, Vaasa, Finland - TR-2 | ecosystem: Environmental > Terrestrial > Soil > Coastal area > Acid sulfate soil | place: Finland: Risofladan, Vaasa | collected...
AGCAACTCGCGTCGAGAGATACGGCACCGGGCTCCTCCCAGTTAAAGTAGATGGGGATATCGAGGGAGGAGACTATCACATCTACCCACTGACCTTCTTCCAGATAAAAGGATGTCGAATCCTGCCATGTTCCTGCGGGAATAACACCGAGACTTAAATTCTCGGAGACCTGAGTGTCGCCGCCCGCCGTGTTAGGTATCAGTGTAATCTTGTCTTGGATGTCAGCAGTTGATGCCAACGATGCTGGCTCGGATTTCCAAATTGATATGACTTTCCGAGGTACCTCTGGTGGCACTGGCATTGAAGTAGGCGTGTAGGATTGTGGAACTTCATCCCGAGCAGGTGCTGTTTCTGCCGGCGGAACGATGGTAACGCAGCCACCAAGTCCCACTAAGATAGATAGAATGATACTAAGAAGGATTACCGCTAGCTTATTCATTGCGTTGGCCCTCCTGGTTACGGCTCAGCCGTCTCACTTTCCCTAAATCTCTTTATCTCACTTTTAGGAATGAGAGTTCGATTGCCTACTCTGGTTGGAATCAACTTGCCGGCTTTGAGCCTTCGCCAAATGGTGGCGACGCCGACTCCCAGCGCCTGAGCAGCTTCGTCGACATCATAGAGATCCGGCATATTAATAATTATTTTAGCCATAGCAGCCATGATGATAGTCTTATAATATCAATTTGTCAATACTTTACCGGCTCTTTTGCAAGACTACAAAGCTAAAATATTTTTGTCGTCTTAAGGACAAAAGACGTTAAAAGGTGCAAAATGTGACACCAACTAGAAGTCAAACAGTACCGGCTGCAACGTCTTCCGTTCAGCCACGGCGACCTCTTTCTGCTCCCTTCGATCGGCGCGGTCGCGCTCCTGTCTGACATCAGCCCGTTTTCTGTAAATGAACTCCTTGAGGTTAGCCAGGTCCCGCAGCTGGCCGGAGGTGAGCTTTTCCACCCGGATATCCTCGGGCATGGTGACCCCGGAATCTTTAGTGCGGTGCCTCTCGTAGACCTTGCCGGCGATGTGCAGGTAGATTTGGTTCCAGTCGTGGTCCATCGGCTGAGTCAGGCAAACCGTGTAGAGATAGGCGCAGGCTTCGGCATCGGTGCCGGTCATATCGTCTCCCTTGAGTGCTCTTACATTCTCTATTAGTCTCTCCAGGGTGATAGCGGATTTCAGCCAGTCAGGGAGGGAGTCTCCCCAACCCCCGGGAAAGACAATGATGGGATCCGTGAAGACGCCTACTATTTCGGAGATGCCTTTCTCCACCGTCTTTTCCGTATTCAATTGCTAGTCCCTCCATGTCCAGATAACGTTACCTATTGTTGGAATGATATCCGTGGCCTCCAGTATGAGGCAGCGCCTGACCACTTCTTCAGCCTGAACTTTCGCTGCTTCAGACCATCGCCAAGGAGAGTCGTAGTGCTCAACGGCTTTACCTTTCCACAGGACATAACCTTCAAGATCGAGAGTCAAGTGCTCGATACCGTGAAACCATGGCTTGACATACCCGACCAGGGCAGCCTGGTAGAGCTTCTCGAACTCCTGCTCGCCCAGCTCATTGAGATGGCCGTTGACCATCTCCTGCAATAGATAAAGGTGCTCCGGAGAAAGGTCATCACCATCCTTCGTCTTTAACAGAATCGTACAAGCCTTGTCACACGTGCTTTCTGTCATAACTCCTCCTTTCGTGTAGATTTCGGGTAAAATAAAAGGGGCCGGGCATCGATAGCCCGGCCCTTTTACCCTCTGTGGTTACTCCTCGACGGCCTCGACGACCTCCTCGGCGGCCTTAACGAACATGGGCATCATCACCACTAAGGGGTAGTTGTGGTAGGTAAAGACAGCTGGTGATTTATCGGCAGTTGTCCCCATGGTGACGAAATCCTCCTTGCCTGAGAAGTACTCCATCAGGTATTTGATATTAATGGCAATCTTCCCGGGTCCGTCATCCGTCACGGCGGGGACCATGACTTCCACCTCACCCTTTTCTGCTGCTTTGGCGGATACCGTCATCACCGACTCTGCCCAGGTAAGCCGGGCGATTCCCGAGCCTTCATAGGCAACGTCCTTGATGCGGCGGAGAGCTCTTTCAAACTCTGGCGCCAGCAACTTGACCTTATTCGCAGTTATTTCCGGCACCAATTTTTTGAATTCGGGCGGAGTTCCATCCAACAGGTTAGCGATAACTTCCGCCCTGCCAAAGCGAAAGTATGCCTTGTTGTCGCCGTTCACCGAGAGATGTAAGTTCCTTTTTGCCGTGATCAGAGCGACAAGCGAGCCAACAGGGGGCGGCGGGGTCGCGCATTTCTTCCAGAGCATGTCGAGAATTTTGACGGTTCGCTGGGGGATAACCATTGCCTGCTCCAGCGGGAAGGAAAACGGCAGGTCCTGGTAGCCCATGCGGAAGCCGTCGCCGGCGGCAGCCGACATTTTTTCCCCGAGGTAGAGAGTAACGCCGGTAAGAATCAGGCGGCTATCCTCAGTAGCACAATAAGACGATATTGCCTTTAGGGCAGCAACGAGAAGATCCCCGTCGAAATCGCCCTCTGCCACCACTTTCTTATCCGGAAGGATTGGATAGTCGTTTGCGTCGGCTACCTCGTAAGAGGCCTTTCCGCTGCTCCAGGAGAGAGCGAGCGTCTTCTCTTTCACTTCGATCGTGAGCTCTTCATTTCCGGGTACATTCTCCAGCAGCTCGAGTACCTGGCGGTGCGGAATGAGGCAGTCTTCGTCGACCTCGGGAAGTTCCATGATTGCCCAGGTAGCGAGGTCTGTAGCGTGCGCCTTTCCGTCCTTGAGGAGTACGTTGGCGAGGATCGCCAAAGTCGGTTTCCTCGGGACGACCGAATCGAGTAGCTTCAGGGTGTCCCTCAGCCTATGTACGCGCATCTGCATTTTCTCTTTCTCCTTTCTATTTAACGTTCCCACCCACTCATCTAAATCGACCCCTTTTTCTGGTCTACCTAATTCATCGCCGGGAGACCAACCCCGGCGGACCATCCTTCCCAACGGTAATTAGTTGCCGGTTGGAAGAATGGTTTCGGTTAAAACATTCTGGGCGCCGCAGATGCCCCTGTGGTTGATTTTGCCCTTGTCGCCGCGGGCGGCGGCGCCGGTGCAGGCTTCGGCAGATCCGACTTGGGATACCGGGGACTGGCGGTCCACTGCGCGCGGGCGCCCTCCAGGATCCCCGCGGCGCGGACGAAGATTTCCGATAGGTCTCCCTCGGCCGTGTCGAAGACGGGGTCGCATCCGGGAGCCGATACCCCTACAGTTGCACGGTTCTCCTTCAGGACGATGACGATTTTGGCTTCGTCGCTCATGTATTTCCTCCTTTCGTTGTTTTACCGTTGTTTTACCCGACTTTTTCCTCACTTTTTTGTCGTCTATTAGTCATCTTTTTTGACGCCATTTTGTCACTATTCGACACAATATGACGCTATGTGCCCCTATCTGGCGCTATCTGGCGCTATCTGGCGCTATTTTTACTCTCTTTTTCCCGATGATTTTGGCGACCGCCTCCGGAGTCGCCATGACGGGGTAAAGGCTGCCCAGCTGCATATCGACCAGCAGCTGCATCCAGGGGCAGGTGCCCTCGATGAGCCGCCGCACAACCTCTACCACGAGAGCGGCCATTACCCGGTTGATGGTCGGGCCCTGCTCCGGAGCGTCGGCGCAGCTCAGTGGCTGGGATACCTGGGACAGGAGCTCCGGGCGCTGCATGGTCGGCAGGGGCAGGCCGTCGCAGACCTCACGCTTCGCGTCGAAGTAACCCATCTCTAAGTTACCGATGAGGATCTGCCCGTAGTTTTCGCCATTGCCGGCGTCTACCCACCAGACTACAGGGCGGCGCTCCTTGACCCTTTCAGCGATATCCCGCCGGGCAGGGCCATTATCCACACAACCCACGATCACATCAGCCCCGTTCAGATCCGCCATCGCAACCGGGTATGTGCCATAAGCGACCGCCCGCCGGTAGCGCCGGGCAAGACGCTCTGCCAGCACCTCGCTCTTAACCCCACCGAGCTCCGGTGAGAAAAAGTTCTGGCGCCTCAGGTTTCCTTCCTCTACCCGGTCGTGGTCTATCAGCACCAGATCGGCATTAGCCGGCAGCACCCGGCAGAGCCCTTCGGCGGCAAAGCCACCGGTACCGCCGCACCCCACCACTATTACCCGGCGGCGGAGTCTGTTAAAAGCGTTGCTAAGGTGGTACATTCCTGAAACACCTCCTCAAATGAGACGTCGGCAAAATACCCGTAGATCCCCACTCTCATCAGGTACTCAGGCTCATTCGTGTCGATCTTCCCCAGCACCATCGAAAGCCTCATCCCCTGTTCGTCCCGATCATCCGTGCCGCTGAAGAAAGCGGCCATGCTGCCGTGGCTGTGGATATCCAGGACAGTGTTCGGGACCCTCTCGTACTCAACACTGCCGCCGTCGCCTTTCTGGGACGGGTAGGCGATGTGGTAAGCGCCGGTCCAGGTGACGGCAAGGTAGCGCTCCTTGTGGGGATCTCCGTACAGGACTACGAGAGCGCTGTTATAGATACCACGGGGAATTCGGCCATGGATGAGGCGGACTTCTTCAGCGACCGGAGCTAGCCCTCTCACCTCGGCCGGGGTGATGCAGATGGTAGCCTCCAGGAGAGGGCTTCGGGTCCGCACGTAGAGCCCGCCCGATCCCAGGATATAGTTGTAGAAGCTACCGCGCTCTCCGCTCAGCCCGTCCTTGCTGTTTATGAGGTACCCGACTACGCTCATTTCATTATGTCCTCCAGCTTCCCGAAGGCCTCCAGGTCGGTTAAGGGATACTTTTTCATCCCGTCGAGCTCTTCCCACAAACGGAAGAGACTGTCGGGATGCTTTTTAGAGCGTTTTTGAAAGGATGCTTCTATCGTGAAGAAACTGATAAAGAAAGATCCGGGTATCTCCTCTACCTTATCCGGATACTTGTGGGTACCCGGACAGGTACTGCCATCTTGATAGACATTGAAAAGCGGGGCATGGTAGATGACGGTATCTGGTCCAGCCGGCCGCCTCTTCGAAGCATACACGCTTGGCGGTCTCCCCGGTGAGCAGACGAAGATCAGCCCGGGCATCGGCAGTTTGAAGCGCCGCGGGGGCTCGAATGCCTTTATCTGGAGGGCCACCGGCCATACCTTTGGTGGCTGCCACAGGGCGATTTCCATGCCGTAGCGTCCCTGTCCCCACCAGAGGGCTCCATTAGGAAGAATACCGGACCTTAGCGGCGTGTTGCGGAGAAATGCCAGGGCAACTTCTCTTGCCGATACCATCTTGGTAGTGATAAGCCCATCCCCCATCAGGTAGAGCATCACTGAGTTGTGGTAGAAGTCCAGCCGGGCCTCGAGTTCATCCGGTGGTATCTCCAGGCTCTCCGGCAGTTGCCACTGGTAAGCTCTGGGCTCTTTCGTTAGCATCGCTGACACATTCCTTATCCCTCCTTTTTAGCATGAATTCCAGAAGTGACTTGAAGTTGGCTGGAAGGTCTTTCTCCAGCCACTTCATAAAGCTATCAGTCTTCTCGTTGTGCAATAAAGCCTGCTGCCAGAGTGGTACCAGCCCCTCAACATTCTCCCTTTCCCAATAAGGAGCGTACCCGTTATAGAGTGTCTCGTAGTCGGTATCGAGGAAGAAATTGCCGGTGCTGCAGTTTAGATAGTCTCCCCAGAGCGCAGCGGGCTCGAAGCGGGTCTTATCAAGCAGCTGGTGGGCAAGCTCGCATGAGAATCTGCCTTCCGGCACGCGTTGCAGGAGTTCACCGGGGACATGCGCCCTGCAGGCTTCGGCTAGAGATACCCACGCATCCTCATCAGAATTCACGTTCTCAAAAAGATAGGTGAGGAGCTGGGCTGCAGGCCGGCCATCTGAGGATAAAGACTCGTAATCGTTATAATCCATCCCCATCACCATAACTGGAATGCGTGATGTGAGTTGCATGTACTCTTCTGCACTTCCGTCCTTGAACATGTCATGGAGAGGAAAGTAGCGGTCCTCAAAACGATTGGCAAAGACGGCCATCTGGGCTGCCGGCGTATCTACACGCAGGATCTCCCGCTCATACTCCGGCAAATATTCCTTTACCAGGTCGACGAAAATCCCGTATTCCTCATGGTCTCTGAGCCGGCCGACTAGGCTAGAGAGGGACGGCGGCGCCGCTCGCTTGAGCTTCTGCGCCAATAGTTCGAGAGGCTGCAGATCACGCTGCTCTTCCTCGGCTTGGCGCGCATTCATTGACTGTATAGTGTCGAGGTCATACATCTTTAAGTGCTCTCTATCAGTGCCTTGATGCTCTGTAACGCTTCACTTGTTTCCCTGGCGTAAGCCTCAGCTGCAGCACTGGCCTGCTCGATTTCGGTGAGGCGGCTTCCCACGAGTCTGTCATCTATGGCGCCGTCTTCATCGAGGACTTCCCGGGCAATCTCAAGCAGCCGGAGCCGGCATTCGGGTACCTCTTTCAGAATTCGCAGCGGGTCGAAGGTACCGCTCATCCCTTTGTGCCCGTCTTTCTCACGAACTCAATGTAGGTGTCCCCGTCTTTCGTCTGTTCTCTGACCTCGGCATTCGCCAGCTCGGGGAAGAAATCGGTCATCATGGTTTTAACATCTTCCACAGACATGGCGGGGTCGTTATCAGGAAACTTCCTGTCGTCGTAGACAAATATTCTGGCCATAGTTCACCCCTCTTTAATTGCTTAATCTACAGCCAGGCCCGGCGAATAGAGGATTCGCCGGGCCTACGCAGTGGGTTAAACTTATTACTCACCCCTCTTTAATTGCTATGGGCGAGTCCTTAACCAGCTTGTTAATTTATACCAGACCCCCCTTAACCAGTTTGTTAATTTATGCCAGATCCCTTTTTTGTGAATATGTCGGTAGCCTATATGAGTGCCACGATATATCATCGGCGACTTACTCACTTCCCCGCCTCCTTCCAGGTGTCGATTAGGTAAAGTAGTTATGCCCCTATAATACCTATGCTTTCTTCTAATTACATTAGCGCTGCATCAAATCCCTGTATCTGCCCTAGCCTGGCTGACCCGCACTTGGTGCATATTAAATCTTGCCCGGTGCCCTCTTTATTTATATGGGAGTCAACCACTCTGTGGGGAGTCTGCTTTCTGCAATAGGCGCAGTATTTCATTACGTTATCCGGAGAAGGAACTGCTGCTAACGTTGCGACCATCCGTTCACCTCCTTTTACTCACCCCCGCTTTAATTGCTAGGGGCTAATACTCGTTGGGGAATAGGGTTGTGGTTGCCGACCTGTCTGCCTCGGTAATAATCCAGATTTTTGGCAAGCTCCCGGATTCATAGGCGGAAAGAATCCTGTTTCCATCTTTGAGGCTTCGCTCGTTTTCCTGCTTGTCCTCATCGTCGAGGTTTCCCCAGTCACCACTTTGATGGCGAGTAAGGCTGCTCAGTACGAACTTGGCGAAAGCCTCATTCTCAGCCACCAGGTCATTAACGCCCCTGGTCATAACAAGTTCTCCCAACTTGAGACTTATCAAAGCCCTCGGCATTTTTGCCATAGGTCACCCCTCTTTAATTGCTATGCCGTGTTTGGCTAAGAGTGCCTTAGCCCTCTTTACATCGGTTTCTCTCTGCTGGATTTGGGCGGCGTGTGTGAGTGCAGGGATATACCTTGCGGCGATATTCACCATCACACTATTTATATCGCCGTAATCCTCGCCGGTGAGCCAGTAGGTCATACCTAATTCAACACTCCGGCATCCCTTTGAGCGGTCGAACTGGGAGAGGAAACGTGCTGTATCTTCGCCCTCGGTAAAATACGTATCGTAGAAGCCGTTAATGTCGTAGTGGGCGATGAAAGAGCAGTGCATTATCAGGTGCGTGTAGAGGGTCTTGGTAAACCGCGCCCGAGCGCACTCGTTTTTGAGAAAAGCTTCCCACTGTTTGACGACTCGCTCTTTTTCCCTGGCACTCATAAATTTGCTGTCGTGCATCTCCGCCACGCCGTCCTCAAGATATGAGGACTGTTTGGCGTTCGTTTTTATCACCTCCTTTCTCCTGGTATTTAGATAACAAAAAGACGCCCGTTATTGAGCGTCTTTCAGTCTAGGATACTTCCCGCATACAGGCGGGTAATAAGTGATTAGTCCTAATTGATTAGTCCTAAGTGATTAGTCCGTCATAAAGTTAGCTTTGCCGTAGTGCTTACCGCAGAGGCGGTGAATACAACAAAAAGACGCCCTAGTATTAGAGCGTCTTTTTGCTTGTTTTAGCGGTTCAAGTAATGCCCAACCGCTTTATTGCAGATAGTCGCAACACTATTCGCAACACTTGCGGGCAACGGCTTGCCGTATCTGGTCGCTTTCCGCCGTTTGTTTTTACTAACGGCTTTCAAGCTATCGCCTAAGTCAATATAGAGGTAGACGTAAGAATTTGCTATTCGTACTTTGGCAAACGGTGAGAATGTTACGCCGTTAATCGCTAATCCTTGCAAGTAGTAACTTGGCTGTTTAGCCATTACAATATCACGGCTGATATTGCTAAACCTGCCTCTTAACGGTTCTTTAGTTTCACCTAGCGAATGAAGAATTTTACGTTCCGCTTGCCATTTAGCTATCCCTATGCTTCTGTCGTCTGTAGCCCAATCCCGAATAAGCCTGTCGGCGTATATCTCAAAATGGCACTCAAACGGCTTATAGCAAGGATAATCACCATAAGCACAATGCCATCTATTGACTACCGCCGTAGAGCTTTGGCAGGGTACTTGAGGCATACCCTGTTCGGGTTTATATCGGCAAGGTTCACCCTCACCAACTGGCTTAGAACAGAACTTGCCCCAACTACAGACGGTGGTGCTGGTAGTTTGCCACTCACCTTTGCAAGGGTAATGCCCGAAGATACAGAAGCCTTGCGACTTTACGAATAGCTTGACCAGTTCGGCTTGCCGTGAGGGGTTAATCCATTTTGGTATAGTCATATACCCCCCTCACTTTATGCTTTACCGTAGCTCTGTGCTACATACGCCGTTTTGTGGTTATGCGTTGACTAATTCGGCTTCGGCGTTGGCGGTGGCTTCCTCTTGGGCTTCCTCTCTGGCTTTGGCTCTGGCTTCGGCTCTGGCTTCCCGTTTTGACTTTGGTTCGGTTTCGGGTGTGGTTTCGGGTGTGGTTTCAGGTGTGGTTTCGGGTGTGGTTTCAGGTGTGGTTTCGGGTGTGGTTTCAGGTGTGGTTTCGGGTGTGGTTTCGGGTTCGGGTTTCGCTTCGGCTTTCGCTTCGGCTTTCGCTTTCGCTTCGGCTTCGGCTTCCAGCCTCATTATCACGGCTTCGGATAGTAAGCGGTTATCGTGTTCTATAATCGGCTTCCCTGCCTCTTGAGATAGTCTTATCTCAGCTTCAAAGGCATCGGGGCTTTCAGTTGCTACTCCGTGAGTGTAGCTTTGAAGTCCTGCCGTGAAGTTGTCCCGAATAAGCCTCACCATATCAGATAGTGTTTTGACTACTCGGATAACAGGCTTGCCCGACTGGTTAAACCTGACCGAGCCGTCTTTGGCAACGGCGAGCCGAAGCGGTGAGCCTAATGCCTCAGATGGTATGGCGGTGTCTCTGTTGGCATTGGTGGCGTGGAAGAAAGGCAACCATACGGTTTCAAGGTCTATTGACCATACCCGCCGTGAGGTCTTGGCTGTCTTGGCTTGTGGCAATACTAATTGCTGAATGTAGCTAGGTGAGTTATACATACGTCTTTAACCTACCTTATAGTTATTCGGCGTATGTAGCACAGGGCTACGGTAAAGCTAACTTTATGACGGACTAACCACTCTCACCTTTCGGCTACCTCTTATAATAGAGGCTGTCCTATTCCGCAGGGTGGCGATGTCCTGGACTACCTCTATGTAGTCCAGTAAGACCGTTTTTTTTAAGGTTCGTTGAAGCTAAAATATACTAGTCTAGTACCTACATACTAGACTATTTAGCTTCAAGTATCAGAATATCATTATTTTATTAAAAATGTCAATAGTATCTCAGGTATTTTGATAAAAAATTTTTGAAAATTTTTTGAATAGATATAAACGAAGCTAATATAATGATATTGTTATACAAACAAAAAGCCAGCCCGAAGGCTGGCTTCTATTGGCGGCATGCTCAGCTCTTGTCGCCAGGTCAAGAGCTGCTAAAAATAGCTGGCAAAGTCAAGTAAAAAATTAACCAATTTGTTAACCTGTTATTCGCCAGGTCGTATTGTTCATCGAAAATACCAGGGCATTCTATCAAATACCAGCATACTAATAGGGGCGTATGCCACAATTAGAGTTAAGAGTATTAACCAAGTAAATATGATTATGTCCTTCACAAATCACCGCCTCAAGTTTCAAGTATTATCAGTTCTCTTCTCCCCATAGTTTGAGGAAGGGGTGAACAGAAAGAATGAGTTTGTCTACATAGAAGGGGTCATCAGACCTTGCCTCCTGGCGGATATAGGTGGCGGCGGTTATGCTACCCAGGAAAGCAGCCCCGATTGTTTTCTTTGACCACCTCATATATTCAGCGCCCAGCGTGATAGGAAGATTGTTTTGTGCCAGGCTTGATATCAGCAACGTGATAAGACACCTCCGGAAGGAGTGCCAACCATACCCTCTCTTCTCTTCCCCCAGCCCCTTCTTGCATATCCGGCGGAACATGACTGTTAGCGAGGACACACCGTGTTCCCGGGGTCGGTAGGCTTCGATATAGGGCATTATCTCTTCGGGGATTAAGTGTGTCCGCTTTTGACCATGCTTGGCGGTATCGATGCGGATTGAATGGTCCTTGATGTCCCTCTTCTTGATCCTCGCCAGCTCGATACGCCGTGGCGCCATGGTAATGGCGATCGCCAGGTAGAAGAGCTCCCCTTTGGTATACGACGCCCTGTTCTTGATCAACTGCGCCACCTCTTCCCTGGTGAACGCCGGGGTTGCTATCTCTTCTGATGGGGCTTCGGGTTTGTCATCCGCAGTTAAGGTAAACTCCCAATGGTTAGCCAGGTATAACTTTTTCAACTTAGCAAAGTCGGTTCTAAGTGTGTTCTCGCTTATTCCTTCATCCCGCCTCTTGAGAAAATACCGGCGCAGGTCCATGTCATCGGGCGGGATCTTATCGCCCAGCCAGGTCAAGAACTGGTTGGCGGCCGAAAGGTAGCTGGTGAGAGTGCTGGGCGCACGCGGCCTTGGGCTGGAAAGAACCAGGCGTAGATTCTCAAGCTCTGTCTGCATTCTAGGTCTCCCCCACAATACTTATACTAGCCAATATAGTCTAGCATGCTTTTAAGGGGGGCTGTCAAGTCCTCTGGAAAACTGTTAAAATAGCCGTAGGAGGAAGGCTAAGGATGCCAAGACGTAAACGAAAGACGGAAATGGAAAACGCCACCGAACTCGTCATGGGCTTTGCCACCCTGGTCGATACCATCTTCGTGAGATATACCGGCAAGACGGTGCAGACCTTGCTCAAGGAGTCCGCGCAGCGTCCCAGAGCGCTGCCGTCCGGAGAAAAGGCCATGCTGCCCGCGGTGACCGATATACTGTTGGCCGACGCCTACGCCATCTTTGGACTGAAGCCGGATGCCACACTCGAGGAAACAATACCACAGCTTGGCGAGGGCATTCCACAGCGACCGGGGTATTGCCCTGAATGATGAGGCCATGAAATTGCTTAACAAGGCTTATGAGTGCATAATGCATCAAAGGGGAAAGTGATGCCACTGAGGCTTAACGTACAGCAGTTGAAAGATTTGATAAATGGAATAGAGGCCAATGGTGGAGACGCGACTGTGCTCAGACGTGAGCTGGAGACGTTAGAGGGTGAAGCCAACCGTGCGCCCCAAAAACGGCGAGGGTCCAGGGTTGAGGAAGAGGAGCCGACAGTCGAGGAACATCTCAACAACAGGGTAGGTGACCTTTTCCCGGATGGCATCCATGGCGAGCTGCTGACCAGGCTTATCGATCTGGACAGGAATTACAACTTAAAGGAACTCAAGGCGATGTGTGTGGAAGCCGGGGTGAGTGCCGGCGGGGATAAGAAGGAACTGGCTGCCAAGCTGGTGTCCAAGGGGATACTATGATTAAAGAACTGGTGGACCTGCGCAAGTATATGGAGTGGGAAGGTGAGCCTGGTAAGGTGTCTATGCCCGAGGCATATCTCAAAGACCTGCGTTACGAGATTGTGGTGTTTGTCAGGAAGGAAAGGGGCGGCAGCGACTTTACCTTCCGCTGCCGGCAGTATAAGCGGACTCATGATGGTCAGTGGCGGTTCGACGGGGTAGTGTTGGACAGTTCGATTAAAAACGCCGAGGAACAAGTAGTACTGGCGAAGGTTTCCTACCATCCTAAGGTTTTGCTGGTGAATGTCGCCTTCATGGTCTATCCGGGTCCCTGAGACGCCGGGACATAAACGCATTCATCGCCCTGATCTTGGCTTCCCCCTTCAGTTTGCTATCCCGGAATTCCTCCCGACACTCTCCGGTCACCCGGGTAAATTTCTCCCGCTGCGGGTCCAGCCATGGTGTGGACTCCCGGCCGGTCGGAGTTTCCCTCAGGATTAGTTTAAGCTCTTTTGTCATACCTGTCTCCAATACAATAGAAAAGGGGGGGTGAATTACCCCCCCCTCGGATTGCCCCACAGTTAGCGGCGTTTCTTGAGCCTGGAAATACAACTGTTCATGGCGTGGACACGACTTGCCCCGGACTTGCCTGCGGTCTCACGAGCACAGGTGGCCGGATCGCCGCCCTTCACGAACAAATAGCTCATCAGGTGAGCGGGCACCGCGCCCTTGGGGAAGCTGCGGGTCTTGAGGCTAACCAGCCTCTTTGACCAGGGCACGCTGTTGTAGAGAATAGCATTGCCTGCCTGAAGTAAACTTACTGCCATTTTTCTTTCCTCCTCCTTTAAGAGTTTTCCCGTTTATAGGGTTCAACATACTAAAAAAAGGGACGCAACTTTTCAGCTACGCCCCTTTTTCTGGATCAATCTGGTTATAGTATGCCACTGGAGCCGGGGTCTGTCAAATTACTCCAGAGCCTCAAGTATTGTCGTAGCCACCTTGCGTATTTCGCCCAGGTTTTTCTCCAGCACCTTTTTGTCCTGTGCCCATAAAGCCACGTATGGGAAGGACCTCACACCGGTATCAAAGCCGTAATGCGCCCCGACAACGAAAGCCGCGCTCTCGGCGATGGTCTCCGCGTCGCGGCGAGGGATGAGAAATACTCCCTCAGAATAATGATGGGCAATCTCATGGGCCAAGCTCTTGAGTTGCTGCGCCCTGGGCTCCTCGGGGCGGATCCAGATGCCGTGTCCAGGGGAGTACTGCCCCTTTATGTTCGGGTTAAGATCAGGCTGTGACTCAAAGCTTACCTTGACGTTATTGGCTTTCATCAGTACCAGCAACTTACTGAAAAGTTCCTCGTTTACCTCGCCGGTGAGCACCGGTACCTCGAACTCAGGCAGGGGCTTGCCATCGGTCTGGCTGATGTCAAAGACAGAGACTACAATAAAGTAGGCCGGCGCAGCCTCTCCCTCTTCAATAGGTGTGCCGCACTTCGGACAGAACCCCGCCCCTTTAGAAATCTTGGTGCCGCATTTGGGGCAGGTTGGTCGTGGGGGAAACCTCGGCGCCAGGATAGAGATGCTCTTCCCGCCTTTCTTCACCCACCGGCCCAGCTCCTTCCATGTGACAAAACCGGCGACGTGGGTGGCGTCAGGCTGCTGCAGCATTATGAGTATCTGGTTGCCGATGCTGTAGTCGTGGAACTTGGACATGGTAGTGAGGAAGAGACGGAACTGGTAGCTGTCCTGT
>Ga0307376_10003898_pt1 | contig 13816 bp, 31 predicted proteins | sample TR2MG_FD_202536 | JGI IMG/M metagenome (GOLD analysis project Ga0307376, IMG submission 202536) | Soil microbial communities from Risofladan, Vaasa, Finland - TR-2 | ecosystem: Environmental > Terrestrial > Soil > Coastal area > Acid sulfate soil | place: Finland: Risofladan, Vaasa | collected...
AAAGTTGAAGGTTCGATTCCTTTCATCTCCACCAAAAATTATGGCAACTGAGCTAGTGTGGTCATTCAGCGTCCGGTTGAAGCCCGGAAGAACCCTGTTCGATTCAGGGAGTTGCCACCAAAAAAATGAAAAATGTAATTCAACAAAATAAAGAATTACAAGGAAAATTAACAATAATAAGAAAAGAAAAATTCAAAAATATTATAAATTGTAAAACAAAGGAACAGTTTTTGAATTTTATATAATAAATTAGGAAGGTAACGTGTATGGACACAAACTACTTTTGAACGGTAGGTCGAGGTGACACTTGGGGGTTCGATTCCTCTACCTTCCTCCAAGATTGATGCGAAGTGGTGGAAATGGTATACACAGCCCAGAAGGGTAGTTTAGTACGAAAGCCTGTGTGAACATATGATATATCACAGAGAAGTAATACTAATTGCAGGTTCGAGTCCTGTCTTCGCTACCAAATAACTAAAAAAGTGAAAGGAAAATGTTATGAATTTATTTGATTTACAAGAAAAACTTTATAAACTTATTAAAAAACATGGTGGTAGAACGGAGATAATTACAATGGATGAAAAAGAAATTGATGTTACTACAATGTTTCATGAAGATTTAAAAAAAATAACATTAAATTTTCATTATAAAAAAGATATAAATAAAATAATAGATAATATGAAAGCATGATTAAGCCCCTGTGGCGTAACGGGAGGCGCGCTAGTCTTAGGAACTAGTGCCTTAGGGCGTGGAGGTTCGATTCCTCTCAGGGGTACCAATTTTGAGTATTGAATGTGTCAGCGAAAGTCAAGATATACGGTATAGAATGCAAGACCACAAATAAAAAATGAAATATGTGGCGAACCAAGTAAACTAAACATATTCAGTACTCAATTATAATTTTGAAAGGATATTCGTAATGAAATACAAACGATGTGGTCAGTGCGAGTTTTTTCTAAAAATAAAATGGAATGATAATGCAAAATCCTCATTACCATCTAAAAAAAGAAATGGTATATGTGAAAAATATGATTATAATGTATTATCTGATGGAACATATGCCAGTATATGTAAAGGATATAAAAAGAAAAAGTATGAAAGGAGATTGAACAATGGCTCTATTTATGGAACATGTTGAAGATTGTGAAATGCTATTAGGTATGAGCTGGAGAAAGGTTCATAAATGGCTAGATGACTTTGCAGCAAAATATCCTCCAAATATATATCTTGAATATCATAGAAGATTTAGACACAATAGAGATGGTGTCGAAGAAATAAGAAAAATGTGGGGTCCTAAAGCAGAACAAGCCGCAGTAATTCATTTAGTACGTGATGCTAATTGGGTACGACTTAAAAAGCCCTTACATAAAATGAAAATGGAAGAAATTTATAAAATTTACAATGAGGAATATTACGAAAGATACGAATAATTTAAAAATTTCAATAAAAAAGCAGCAGATGAAATAATGCAAATGAGTGATGAAGAATTTGAAAAAGCACTTGAAGAACATAAAGATGGAGATATTGCAAATGCTGTTTATGATATGTTAAAAAATGAGCGAGAGTAGGCCAATGAGGCAGAGTCAGCAGGCTTAAACCCTGTACAGTGCGGGTTCGATTCCCGCCTCTCGTACCAATTTTACCCTTGTAGGCCAATTGGCAGAGTCAGCAGGTTCAAACCCTGTAAAGTGTGGGTTCGACTCCCACCAAGGGTACCACAAAAAAGTTTACAAATTCAAATATTTATGTTATAATAATTATATTAAATGTTTATAGTTTTTTATAAGTATATACAAAAAATACGAAAGGAAAAATGTTATGAAATGTTTCAAATGTAAAAGTGATAGATTGGTAGAAATAAATGCAAAAAGCTCTGATTGTAACACTTTATGGAATAAGGATATTACTTATGAAGGTTATGTTCCTATGGGTTTAGGTATTGGTGGTGGAGATTATATTGAATTTGAGTGGTGTTTAAATTGTGGGCAGATTCAAGGTGATTTTCCATTAGTAATATCAGATTTTGAATTGGTAAAGGAAAATGATGAATAAAAAAGATAATAGTTTTGCATGGAATGAGACAATACAACAACTACAAGAAACATTTGATAATTTAGATGAAAGTCAATTTGATAATTTAAAATTTGTAGATTCAAAAGAAAACAAAGAAATAATTCCAAAACCTGAACCTAAATCTGATTTATGTATGGATGATATAAGTGAAATAATAAGTTTAGCAAAAGCATATATTGATTTTGTTTGGAGTGATAAATACCATGAAGATAATAATAATGAACACTATATGTTTGAAACAGTAATTGAAGCCATATATGGTAAAGATATTTGGGATAAGATAAATAAAGTAACTTAGGATAGTAGCGTAATGGGAACGCACAAGACTTTGACTCTTGGATGAATAGGTTCGATTCCTATCTATCCTGCCAAGATTTATGGTAGGGATGGCGAAAAAGGTAGACGCGCAAGGTTGTGGCCCTTGTGTCCGGCAGGACGTGCGGGTTCGATTCCCGTTCCTTACCCCAAAATACAAAGGAGATAATATGTTTGAAGTAATAACAAAATTTAGAAATGAATATAAGTTTTTAAGTAACTTCTATTTATGTGATGTTATATACAATGGTACAAAATATGCATCATCTGAACATGCATACCAAGCACAGAAATGTATTGATGAAGAAGATATATTAAAATTTACTAATATAACTGCCGGAAAGGCAAAAGAACTTGGTAACGAATTACTAAAAACAAGAAAGGATTGGACAGAACAAAAGAAAACTGATATAATGTTCAATATCGTAAAAGCAAAATTTGAACAAAATCCTCATTTAAAAGAAAAATTAAAAGAAACAAAAAAAATATTACTAATAGAAGGTAATAACTGGCATGATAACTTCTGGGGTGATTGTTCTTGTGATAAATGTAAAAGTAAAACAGGCAGAAATGTTTTAGGTAAAATACTAATGCTAATAAGAACAAAGATTTGATGGAGCTTAACTTAGTGGTAAAGTAACTGGTTCTTACCCAGTAAACAGGAGTTCGATTCTCCTAGCTCTAACCAATTTTTATAGGAGAGCAAAAATGAAAACTTTATTATGTGTTTTAAAAAGAAAACATTTATACAAAACTTTTTCAATACAAAAATATAAGATGTCATTTGGAGATATTGTAATTGAAGGAAAAATCTGTCCAAACTGTAATAAAATCAAATGGATAAGAACAAAATAATTTTATGAATGACGGGACGCTAAGCGACCTGTGGATTAGATTCGCGTTTGCGTTTCGGGAGTGAGTCGGTGGGAGGGCAGTATTCACCATTCATAATTAACTCATGTGCCATGTGTACAAGGAGATGGAGTTACCTTTGAGTGACTCCTTAATTTTTGAAAGGAGAAAATGTTTATGAAAATGTATACAACGACAAAAGAAAATTTAGAAGATGATGCTGATTTGACAAAATTAGTTGTTCTTAGAGCACTTATCAACGAAGGTATTATAGATAAAGATGTTGGGGAAAAATGGTCTGAAGAACATACTATAATACTCAGAAAGAAACCTTTTTTTAGAACGATAACTGATAAGTGGAAAAAGGAAGAAGAATTAAAACAGGCAGAATATTATATTGTTGTTAAAAAGACACAAGGATAAAAATGTTATGAAAGATGGATTTAATAAAAAAGCTTATGCTAAATATGTAGAAGAACATAATACCGATAATTATATGGGTATAATTGAATGTGATAACGGACATTTATATCGTATTCATGCCCGTAATGCGAACTTTGGTATTTATAATTCTTACAGTAAGGCATTTATCATAAGAAGAACAAAATTTTATGATACTTTTTGTTTTGAAGAAATTCATTGGGATGCAAGTAAAGATTTTGGAACTGCTAAACCATTAAAACATATAGAGAAATCACCATTTGTTCCTAATAATGAAAAACATAAATTCTATAAGGAAAATGAGGTAAAGATATTAGAATACCTTGAAAAATTTGAAACAGAATACGATAAAGAATTGGAAACATTATAGACCTTGGTATTGGTTTGATACTTTTCTAATATTTGTTATTGTGTTTGGAATAATAATTGATTTATTAATTTTCAAGAGAATCATAGAAGAAGGTATTATTTACGATTTTTCTATGTTTACAAATGATATAAAAAATATTATAATATATTTAATAAAATAATGATGTGGGTTCTTCCAATGGCAGGAAACGCGCCTGATGAGCGTGTAATGGGGGTTCGATTCCCCCACTCACTACCAAAAAATTGATGCGGGGTAGAGCAGTATGGTAGCTCATTAGGCTCATGCCCTAAAGGTCGTGGGTTCAAATCCCACCCCCGCTACCAAAAATATATGGAAGATTGACAGAGTGGTAATGTAGCCGCCTGCTAAGCGGTAGGGTGTAAAAGCCCCATAGGTTCGAGTCCTATATCTTCCGCCAAAAAATGTAAAAGGAGAGAAATAAAATGATAATAAATATTGATGAATTGGAAGGTTTTATTTTGCTCGGTATTCTTTTTGTTTCTATGAGTATTGCTATAGGTATTGATTATTATAGAGAAATAAAGAGAAGAAAAAATTTTCGTAAAAATGTTTTGAAAATAATTGAAGAAGTAAAAAATAAAAAATAAGCCCTCTCTAGCGGAATCTAGCATGGTGATTACGAACCACTATTGGAGAGTTCGACTCTTTCAGGGGGTGCCAAAATACCGGGAGTTCGGGCTAAAACCACCTTTCCCGTAATCAGCGTGGTCTCCCAATTTTTGAAAGGAAATTTTAATGACAATATCCGAAGAAACATTGAAAAAAGATTTAGTTGAATATTTATTAATATCAGCGGCCATCGGGCCAGCAGGAAAACATTGTGGTGTCGGATATTATATTAAAAAATTAAATAAAAAAGATAAAGAAATTTGTAAAAAGTTGACAAGTAAAGACTTTAACCATAGAATAGAATGGAAATAAAACAAATAGGTAAAAAAAATTCATATCAATGTAAACATGGTAAAAGTATAATTAATCATGAGATTGGCTCTGTTACTATGTTAGCGAAAATAGTAAAAGAATTAAATCCTCAGTTGATTATAGAGTTAGGAACTGGTTATGGTGGTATGACTTTGTTATTATATGATATGTGTCCTAATGCCGAAATACACACATTTGATAATAATCCATTATATACATCTAAACTTACTCCTGTCAATTATCATAATCAGAATATAATAGGACATAATAACTTGATAACAAGATTATGTAACGATACGAGACACAAATTATTGTATTGTGATAATGGTAATAAGATATTTGAAGTAAATAATTATGGATATTATTTAGATATAGGTGATGTAATAGGTATACATGATTGGGGAACCGAAATAGAACAAAAGGACATTGAAAATCTATTACGGTTATTTGACCCATTAGAAGTAAATAAGTGGTTTGAAAAAAATAATTTCAGTTCACGTTTCTTTAGGAGACATACTGGAAAATTACATAAGAGGTGAAAAATGGCAGAAAAAAAAGGAAGTAAAATAATCGGAATAGCAAATTTTCCAACAGTAATTGACGACATACATGAGTCGTCTTTTAGGTCATATCAAGTATTAAAAATGATGTTGGAAATGATGGGTAGAGGAGATAGTCAAGAAACAATAATGGAAACAGTTTCTTTTTTGGGACAATTTCCTCCAAAAAGAATGGAAAAGAATGACTTTATTGATAAAACAACAAAAGTTTTGGATGAAACAGAACTAGATATTGAACAACCAGAATTTGAAAAAGAAAGTAATATGAAAGGAAAAAAAGATGTCAAAAAAACCAGTGATGCTGAAAATAAAGACAGCAACGATTGATGATGAAAAATATGTTGAGGTAGGAAGTTTAATAAAATACTTCAAAGACCAAAAAGAACATTACGAAAAAAAGAAGAAAACACAAATAAAACAATACAATGAAGTATTGATAAATAAATTTTTGAAACTAATACCAAAAGATATAAATAGTTTCATACTTAATTAAAGCCCCTTAGCAGACTGGTAGAACCCCTGTTTTACACGCAGGTGAACACGGTTCGATTCCGTGAGGGGCTACCAAATAATAGTGGGTTAGCTCAATGGGAGAGCATTTGCCTTATAAGCGAAAGACGATAGGTTCGATTCCTACACTCACTACCAACCAAATATGCCCCTGTAGCTAAACGGAATAGCATCTGGTTTCTACCCAGTACAATGCAGGTTCGATTCCTGTCAGGGGTTCCAATCAATATGTTTACAATTCAATAAAAATATAGTATAATAAAAAATAAATGAAAGGAAATGTTATGAGAAACGAACACTATGAATATATATGTCCCCATTGTGGTAGAGACATAACAGTATATGTAAAATGGTTGATGATGATAAACAGAAAAACTGAAATATTCACATGTGCTTGTGGTGATAAGATTAAATACACATTTGGATTATTGGAAGCAAAAATCAGTAAAACATAAAGGATAGTGATGAAAAGTATATACGAAAACTTCAAAGATATAACTTATGGTATAAAAAACCTTATAGTTTGGTTTCCTGTTATATGGAATGATTATAATTGGGACCATAATTCTATTTTTAGTATACTTCAATTCAAACTTAAAATAATGGAAAAAGCATTTAGAAGTAAAAAGTCTTGTTCTATGGGTAGTGATAAACGAGCAGATGAAATGAAAATATGTATAAATATCCTTGAAAGATTAATTAAAGAAGAATATGATATGGAAGAATGGGAAAGACACGAAAAAAAATGGGGTGGACTTGATATATCATTTGAAAAGGTTGATGAAAATTGGAGTAAAATGAATGGTTCTTGGAAAAATGTAAAAACACCTGAAGATTCAAAACAAGAAAGAAAAGAATTTAGAATTGGTGTAAATAAATCTGAAGCAAGACACAATTACGATTTAGAATATCTATTTAATTACATGAGAAAACATATAAGAACATGGTGGGATTAAAATATGGCATTACCAGTATGTTGCACAAAGAAAAAAGACTGGAGAGATAGAAGTGATAAAGAATGTGTTTGTGGTGGACATAGTTTCAAAGATGTAAAAAAGAATAAAAATCATAATACAACAAAATCACGACTATCAAATAAAGCAAACAGAAAGTTCAAAGAAGAACAATTGAAAACATTAATTGAATATGAGAGAGAATATTTTAGCAATTCTTTTTTTGATGATTGGGGGTCGTAATGAAAAATAAAATAAATAAAATAAATACACATGAACTATTAAAAAGTGTTAGGATACCTGTTTGGAAAATTAATAAACCTAAAGTGGAATTATCTAAAAAAGGTAAAGGAAGTTATAATAGGAAAAAGGAAAAGAATGTATGGAATAATGTGTAATATATGGTGTATAATAAGTAATATAAAGGAAATGTATATGTATCTTCACATCATAACTATAAAATAATATACTTCTCTCGCTCCGGCGACATGGAAATTATAACATATTTCCAGGAAATGTAAACATAAAAAAATAAAAAATTAAAATGTAAAGGAGAAAGTAAAATGAGTATGAGTACAAGAGTAGTTGCTATTGTGGAACCAGATGAAGTATGGAAAAAAATGAAAGAAGTATATGATTCATGTATAAAAGCCAATGTTGAAATTCCAAAAATAGTAAATGATTATTTTAATAGAGATATACCACATGATAAAGGTGTAAAAATAGAAATTGAAGTAGAAAGACCAGAAGGTGATATGGAAGATATTTTTAGAATTGATTTAAAAAATATTCGTAAAGATATACGATACATTGATTTTATAAACAGTTATTAAAAATGAAAATTATTGGTATAATAGGGAGTAGAAGGCGAAATACTGATGATGACCACGCACTTATATGGGAAGCTTTTAGACAAATTTATGAAGATGGTGATAAAATTTGTTCTGGTGGTTGTCCTAAAGGTGGTGATAGGTTTGCTGAAATCATTGCTCAAAAAATAGGTCTAACAGAACGAAACGGTGGATTAATTATTCATAGACCAAAAAGTGTTCCATCAGGTTCACCTAGATGGACATATGCTAAAGTAAACTATGATAGAAATACATTGATAGCCAAAGATTCAGATATAATAATTGCTTGTGTTGCTTCAGATAGAAAAGGTGGCACAGAAGATACAATAAAAAAATCGAAAGGAAAAATAATATTAGTATGAAAAAAGTAATTGAAATCACATATAGAGTAGTTATTTTTATCAACAAACTAATTGATAAGATTATATTGGGAGAACCGATATAATTTTTTTATTTACTTTTATATATAATTATGTTATTATATGTATAAATAAAAATACAAAGTGTAGAAAAGTCTTATTAGATAGAAGAGCGTCATTCCTATGATGTTATGAAAACGGCATAAACCTTTTTCCAATTCTTTTCTACACTTAGAAATTTAGAACCCGTTGGAGAGAGCACGAGACATTCCTTACCGTCTGTTTCGCTCATTGTGACTAATCCCAACTGTAATTCTGCAGAGTTACTTTTTGGTAGAGTCAATTCTCCGAGAGACTGTGGCTAGTTAAAACCCCTATCAGGTATGTGTTAGGGTATCGGGTCGAGAATGGTTGTGGGTATGTTAGAAAACTCTGATGCCGTTAGTAATAATAGATAAAGAGATAGTATAAGATACCACTTATCGTAAGGTCTAGCCGCCTTATTGCATAGAAACACAACCATTCTTTTCTTTTTTGAATGGAGAAAATGAAAGAATTTATTAAAAATATAAAATGGAAAAAAATTACATATATAATGGTGTTACTCATGGCTGTTTGTGGGGCATCGTTTTTTATGGTAGTAGAAAGCGCCAAATATTATGAGAATTTCTATCTCAATTCTGAAGCATGGAAAGCTCTATATTTGGCAATTTTATTAGAAATATTTGCTTTAATACTTGTTATTGTAAAAATAAAAGATCATAAAATATATACCTTTGTATCAAAATTTATATTAATACCACTCGTTTTTATCGCAATCATATCTGCTGCAGGAATGCAAGCAATCAAACCTACCTTAGACTCTGTAGCATCAATACAAAAAGAAAGCGGACTCGTTGAACTCTTAAAACAAGAGGTTGTGGATTTGCGTGCTGATAAAGAATTATTTGATAAACAGAAACAAAAACGAAACACTGCTATTGCTGCCGCAGAAAGACGAAACGCAATCAAAACACTAACAGAAGTTATGCAAAAAGATGCTGTATCAAATACAGGTACAATTGCCTTATTAAATATTTTATTACTATTTGGTATACGAATAGTTGTTCAAATTGTAAATCTACATTGTGCTAATGCTATAGGTATAACTTACAGAGAATATAGAAAAACTAAACTAGAACCAGATATAGAGGTAGAACCAGAAGATGTATCATATAAAAATATAGTAACAAAAGAATTTCCTGATGCTAAATGTGTAAAAAGAAAAAATGAATATGTTGTATTGATAGAAAATATAAAATGTGGAAAAGGTATAGTATCACAGGCAGCATGGAAAGATGCCTACAAACAACAAGATAAAATAAGAAAAGTAATGAAAAAACTCAAAGAAGAAAAGAAAAAACAAGACAGAGTTATAAAAATTGAAGAAAATAAAAAGAAAATAAATGAAAAGGTTGATAAAGTAAAAGATAAAATCAAGAGTGTAGGCAAAAGTACAAGACAATTAGTATGGATAGAAAAATTAAAAGAAACCCTTAGGAAAAAACAAAAAGGTAAGGAGAATGTTGATGTTGGAAGTGAATGATAAAAATTTTGATGAAAATGTTTTGAAATCAGATAAACTTGTCATTGTAGATTTTTGGGCTCCTTGGTGCGGTCCATGTAAAGTAATGAAACCACTATTGGAAAAATTAGAATATAATAATGTTAATATCAAATTTGTAGAATATAATGTTGATGATAATGTTGTTTATTCAGCAATGTATACAATAAGAAGTATACCCAATATAATGTTTTTTAAAGATGGCGAAATGGTAGAACAGTTTATAGGAACAACAAGTAAAAATATTTTGGAAGAAACTATAAATAGATATAATGAATAAGCGGGAACATGGTGAATATTTGGACACCATCCAGATATTGGGAGGTTCGATTCCTCCTACTCGCTCCAAAGGAACAAATTATGAATAAAATTATTGAAGGAACAGAAATATGTAAAGATAACATTACTCTTATGGAGATGGGAAAGTTTTGCTCTATCATGGAAAGTAATGAAGAAGTAAAAGGAGTTGTTGATTATTTTGTAGAGTGGGACTATAATTTTTTACTTACAAATTATATCAAAGAGGTATTAAAAAGATATGAGACTCAATAATTTTATAGATGAAGCAATATATAAAGGGAACCTCGGAGTGGTGGAGTTCTTTAAATTTATGGATAAAATAAAAGACAAAAAAATAAAGAAAGAATTAATAAAGGTCATGGAAAAAGGTGATTTCGTTCAGTTCAAGTTGTTAATAAAAAAACACTTGGATATTGAATTGAAATGAATAAAATTATAAGAGAAATATTTAGCGGACCAAAAGGAACATTATCATCTTTTAGAGTCATATGGGCTATGGTTATTTTTACAACAACGATTACTTGGGCATTTATATCAATAAGTAATGGTTCGTTTGAGCACTTGACTGCTGGTGATGCTGCATGGTTGGCAGCACTTTTAGCATCGAAACCCGCATCGACTTGGGCAGAAAATAAAAAAGAATAATTTACAAAGCAATTTCAATATGTTATAATAAGAAAAAAATACGAAAGGAATGAAAAATGTTTGATGATTTAATTGACTTCAAGAAAAAACCCGAACCAGATAGAAATGTGGAAGTTGAAGAAATACCAGATATGGAACCAAAACAAAGAAATGGTATTTGGAAAACTTCTATATGGAAATTAACCAAAAAAAGTGGTAATGGTTGGAATACTGGTCAAAAAACTATTCCAGACCCAGATATATGGAAAAACCCACCTCCACATCCCAAAGATGAATATGGTGACCCTTATGAACAAATAGATGAAGAAAAAGTGGCTGATAAGGAAGATTTTAAAGAAATTTTCAATATTGATGATTTGTATAATGATAAGAATATTCCAGAAGATGATCCTCTTAATAATAAAAATTGGGATGAAGATGAAGATGATTGGGATGAATATGGTGACCCTAAAGATGGGTGAGAGACAAAGTTTAGAATAAATATAATAAAAAAATAAATATAGTGATAAAGCAAGGTGTTTTGTATACCTTGCTTTTTTACTTATTTACTTTTATATAATTTTATGTTATTATATAAAAATGAAAGGAGAAAAAATGGAAATTGATAAAAATGAGAAATCCGTATTAAAGTTATTTCTTGAACCTGATTTTCCATTATTAGTGGCTTTTAGAGATAAAGCACCAGGAACTTTTACTCATTGTAAGAATGTATCAAATCTTGTTGAAAGTATTGCATTGGAATTAGAACTTGATGTGGATAAGATGCTTGTTGCAGCAATGTATCATGATGTGGGAAAAATGAACTTTCCAGATTGTTTTTCTGAAAATCAAGGAACAGATGTAAATATGCATAGTAAATTAGAACCAATGATTTCATATCATATGATTACAAGACATGTTGGTGATAGTGTATTGACAATGATGAAACATGATATTCCTATATGTATATTAAATATGATAGCACAACATCATGGAAATACAGTAGTTCAAGCTTTTTATAATAAAGCATTAGATACAAATAAAAAAACAATAGAAGATAATTTCAGATATAAATGTGATACTCCAAAAACAACAGAATCAGCAGTTTTGATGATTTGTGATTGTGTTGAGGCAACCGCAAGGTCAAAATTTAATGAAGGTATTTTAAAAAATTCAACAGATAAAGAAAATGTTGTTCAAAAAACAATTCAAAGACTTGTTGAAGATAATCAGCTTGATGATATGAAAGTAGGTCAAATAAAAGTCATAACACGTACTCTTGTAAAAGAAATGAGTAATATATATCATAAACGAGAGAAATATGAAAAATCTGAGGTTTAAATATGTCAAAGAAAAACAAAAAGAAAAATAAAAATATAACTATAAATGATTATCTGAAAAAACATATAATACAAGAAGTTTTAAAAACAAATAATAGTATAAATTTGGCTGATATTATTGTATGGGATGAAGATAAAAATGAAGAATGGAATAATATTGAAGCTTCACTTGAAATAATAATTAAAACTGTAGAAAAAGAAATTAATTATATTTCTGATAGGATACCATTACATAAAGAAAAACAAAAAGAAAAAGAAATTAGTAATAAATGTAATGGATGTGAACATGTAGTAAAGGAAAAACCAAAATTCATGGGAATAAATTTCAATGAATTAGATAATACGTTATAAAGGAGCAAATATGTCAACAGAATTGTGGGAATTTAAGTATGAACCAAAAGTGTTTTCTGAAATGATTTTAAATGAGAACATAAAACCAAAGTTAGAAAAAGCATTAAAAGAAGTACCAAGTTTTTTATTATATGGTACACCGGGAGTAGGCAAAGGAACATTCACAAAAATCCTATTACGAGAAACCGGTTATGACCATATGTGGATAAATGCATCCGATGAAACTGGTATAGATAACATTCGACAAAAAGTAAGAAGTTTCTCAACAGCAATGGGCATATCACCATTAAAAATTGTTGTTCTGAATGAGGCCGATTCACTTTCATCAGGAGACCAAGGCGCTCAGAAAATATTACGTCAGTTGATGGAAGATGTTCAAAAAATCACTCGCTTCATACTACTTTGTAATTATGAAAATAAAATTATACCGGAATTGAAGTCCCGCTGTACCCCTATCAAGATAGACAACCCACCAATAAAAGAAATAGCACTATTCAGTAAACGAATATTAGAAAATGAAAAAATTCAATTCAAAAATGAAACACTTATAAGCATAGTCAAAAAATGCTATCCTGATATTCGTTCCACAATTAAAGCATTAAAAGAAAATGTTATAAATGGAAAGCTGGTTACTGACCATATATCATCTTCTGAAGGATTATGGGAACAAATACTTAATATGATAAAAAATAAAAATATTGAAGGTGTTCGTAAAGCTCTGAAAAGTAATTATATTGATTATGTTGAATTATACAAATATCTTTATGAAAATGTAGGTGAGTTTAAAGAACCAGGTGGAGCAATACTTTTAATAGGACAACATTTGGTATGGGACGGTATTGTAGCAATAAAGGAAATCAATTTCATGCACATGGTCATAGAAATGGTTTGGGAAAAAATAATATAATGACAAAACAAACAGAACCCAATTTATTTACTTTTTTAAAACAGATACAACAAAAAACAAAAAAGTATAAGTATGATAAAAAATTGGCACCAGCATTTATGTTGACACACTATTTAGCACATGACCATAGTCTTATACATATTGTAAATAAAATAAATCATTTACAGTTCAGTTTACCGGATGAAATCATATACAATTATTATTATGATAAAGTGCCAAAAAATTCAAGATTTATAAAATGGACAAAAAAGACACCAGCAGATAAAAAAAGAGATAGAATAATAGATGCATTGAAACTAAAATATACGGTTTCAACTAATGAGGCAAAAAGACTATTGCTTCATATAGAAAAAATAAAAGGAGAAATATAAATGAAAGTAAATGTGGAAAATTTTAAAAATGTTATCAAGAAAGCAACATTAAACGATAACATAGGTACGGTTCAATTACTTATTGATCCATCAA
>Ga0307376_10003899_pt1 | contig 13814 bp, 22 predicted proteins | sample TR2MG_FD_202536 | JGI IMG/M metagenome (GOLD analysis project Ga0307376, IMG submission 202536) | Soil microbial communities from Risofladan, Vaasa, Finland - TR-2 | ecosystem: Environmental > Terrestrial > Soil > Coastal area > Acid sulfate soil | place: Finland: Risofladan, Vaasa | collected...
AAATACTATACGACTTTCTGTTGAAAAAGCAATAGATGTTGAAGTTACAATTATAGGTTAGGAGAAAAGAATGTCAATAGTTAAACAATGGTTATATTTGAAAGATGAAGAAGGTGTCCCGCTTGAAGATGTTTATTTGAATTTATATCTTACAGGGACCACAACTAAAGCTATTCTTTATTCTGACTCAATAGGAACATTATTAGATCAAGAAACATGGACAACAGGAACAAGTGGTTTTTTTAATTTTTATATTGGAAATGAGTGGTCACCCAGTGGTTATGAAGCTACTCAATTTTTTGACTTATCATGGCGAACTTCGCCTTTTAATTATCTTACTGATGGTGATATGGAAGCCAATCCTACAAATAACTGGTCAGCAAACAATGCCCATCTTGAAGAAGAATTGTATTTTATTAACAGTGGTACTAAGGCCCTCAAAGTTTTTGACTGGGGCACAACGGCTGTTGCTTATCAAAATATAGAAACAGAGCCAGGGATACTATATAGTGTTACAGGATATGGATATTCAGCGACCGCATCGGCAGCCATTCCGAATATTTTCGCAGGGTCATCACCTGCTGTTAATGATTATGGTGGTGCAACAATTACGGTAAAGGATGTATGGACAAAAGCAACTTTTCAATTTACAGCATTATCATCAGAAACATCAATTAATCTTAATTGTCAAGGTGTATCTGGATCATCAGCAGTTCTTTTTGATGATATATCTGTCACCAGAGTTACAGCGCAAGACAATTCAGGAGTCATAGAACATATTCAATTATTTCCTTTCTTTTTTAGTGTTGATGAAACAGATCAAAATGAAGATAAAAATAAATTATTAAGTAATCAACTTGCATATAAATTTGAACAGCATGTAAATGAAACGTATCTGGATGAACCACATGAAATAGAACCAGTTAATGTAAATCTTACTGATGGTAAAAATAATAAAGTGGTTTCTGATAGTTTGATTTATGAGATAAATTCGCTTCTTAATATTTTGTTGACGTGTGGTGGTGATGCAATTTCAGTTAAGTCAGCGGGTTCTTTGGTGGAAACTGTTTTGTTAGATACATTTACACCTTCAGCAAATGGGTATTATACCGATTTAGTTCACACTATTAATAGAAGTCGAATGTATCCTGTAATACAATTTTATGAATATCTTTCACCTGGATATAAAGGTAGACCGCCGGTGCCAGGAAGCCCATCAGCAGGAAGTAATGAAATAATATATCCACAGGCAATTCAAGATCAGTCTACAGATACAATTAGGGTATGGACAACTGAAAATACTTGGCTTATGGCAACAGTAGTTGCATCAGGTGAATAATGAAATTCAAAGATTATTTAAATGACGATATAAAAAAATTCCGAGAATTAAAAGTTGGCCTTGTTAAAAGTTCTGCGGCTTCTGAAGTCGTATGTAGAATAAAAGAGGATTTTGATTTAGGAGTAGATTTGCTTAAATTAAAAGAAGAGTTGAATTTAGCACTCAAGAAAAGTTATACAGGTAAGTTTAAATTTGATTTTTGTTTGATTGAGGATATAAATATTGATAGATTAAGAGTTAAAAACCGTGATGAATTTTTAGATCGTATGAAAGAAAAAGTTTTTAAAGTATCCGACAGTTTAGCAAAATCACAAACAAAATTGGAGAGAGAAATTGAAAGTTTACGGGACAGTTAATATATTAGGTGATTTTTGGCCACAAAGAACGTCAGACATATCAGAAGTTATATGGACATCGGCCGCAGAAGGTAGAATATTATATGATACAGACAATGATGATTTGTATTATGGTTCCGCTTCTGGTTGGGTAAAATTGACAGATACAGATGATTTGTTTTCAGTTGGTTCGTCACTTATTTTTGCGTCTGTAATTCCGACAGGTTGGAACATTGATACAGCGTTTGTTGATAAAATTATTATGTTGACAAATTCTACAAGTTTGATTGGTACCGATGGTGGTCAATGGGCCATTACTGGAATGGTAGCGACTGGAAAACATAAACATTTTACACCCAGTGGATTGGGTTTTCCAGCCACAACAGTTTATGCGGATGATGATTACAAATATCTTCGTGCTCTTGCCGGGAAATATCATAAACATACTTTTAATAATAATTCTAATCATTCACATACATTTGATGGTAGTTGGAGACCTGCTTATACTAAACTCGTTATAGGAGTGTATCAAGGATAATGGATTTTTATAGGATAAATGACCAGGGTAAAATTTGGATACAGAGAGTTGATGATATAAGTTTAATTGGCCATCGTGACTCGGATGAGGGTCGTTTATTATATTCAAAGAGTAATCAAAAAATTTATATAGCAACAAGTACAGAATGGAGAATGTTATCAGTAGAATATTCTGTTATATCAAGTGGAACTAAAATGTTATTTGGATCATATCCTTTACCTGTAGGTTGGAATATTTCAAACAGTAATGATATGGTTGTATCACTTACAAATAGTAGTGGTTCTATTGGTTCAATTGCTGGCAGTTGGACAATTACAGGAATGAATAATATAGAATCACATAATCATACTGGTGCCACTGGAACAGAAAGTGCATATCGTGAAGCAAAGTTGCATTTAACTGGAAATCGTTATACTTGCGCTGCTCGTTATCATACACATAGTATTGTGGGAGATGGTATTCATTCACATACATTTGGTAATTCATGGAGACCAAGCTATACATTTTTTACAGAAGCAACACTTCAATAGGAGACAAAATGAGTAAATATTATGAAATAAATGCTCAAGGTAAATTTAGGATACCCAAAATATCTGATAAAGATACATATACTCATAATGGAGAAATAGACATATCAAGATTGATATATTCAGAAGCAGATGAAAGATTGTGTATTGGTACTTTAACAAATTGGATGCCGGTTTCTACACCATATGATATTTTTGATCAAAACACTAAAGTATTAATTGGTTCATACCCTTTGCCGACCGGTTGGAATTTAAATACAATACATAATGACAAGGTGGTTTTGATTACTGATGATATTACTGAAGTTGAAGACACTGGAGGCAGTTGGGTATTTAGTGGTATGGCTATAAATGGTTCACATACACATAGTATGGGAAATCCTTCAACAATTGCACAAGTAGATAGTTCAAGTGAACATCATCAATTTCCTAATTTGTATCATATTCATAGTGTTTCATCAGATAGTGGCCATGTGCATATTATGGATGGCACTTGGAGACCATATAATATTAAATATTGTATAGCCGAATATCAATAATTTACATTTTTAGAAAAAAATGTTATAATAGGGAGAAAAACAATGGTAGTAAAAGATGAATTTAGATTACATTTATTTTATATTTCAAAATTGATAATGAAATATTCTAAAATTTTAGTATTTGCCCCAGATGGTGAATCTGGGATATTTGGTGCTCTGGAAGAAAAATTTCCTAATGTCAATTTTTATTATCAAAGTGGTGCTGGCGAAATTAAAGAACCATTTGTTTTTAGCATTATGTCACTTGATAGTCCAAATATTCCAGTTAATGATATTATATATTGTCTTCAATATACAACAGAATATAAAGAATTACAAACGGGGTATAAATTCCCAGTTGGACAATGGATGCCAATGTCTGAATATAGTAGAATGGCAGCATGGCAAAAGTTGGCCGGGAAAAATATTTCTGGAAAAATAGTTAAATCATTTGCTGAATTGAAAAAATTAATGGAGTAAAATATGTTGAGTTTTAAAAATGCGTGGAATTGTAAAAAATGCCCTGGCACGGCGGAACAGCCACAAGGTTGTCCGATGTGGTGGGAAATGATAATGACGAATGATGTAACACAGGAGAAAAAAGTGGATAAAGGTTGCGGTTTTCAAATGTTGCCCCAATTACTAACACTTGGTATAAGTGAAACATTACATGGTACTTATGCAGCCTATGATATGCGAAACAAAGTTGTCAAAAATATGGGTAAGGTTTTTCAGGCATTGAATGAAAAATTTCAGCTACCATCTGAGATAACTGAAGAAATAGAATTATTGGAGGTAGGAAAGGAGAATGGAATTTCAAGGAATTGAATTGAAGGGTAAGTTTTGGCCAGAAAGGTTAGCTACAATGCCAGCATGGACAACAAAAGATGTTGGTAGATTTATCTATGCGATAGATACACAAAAGTTTTATATAGGACGAAATTCTGCTTTTACACAGTTAACATTGGGTGATGCAGCAACATTTTTATTAAACAATACTAATCAAAGTATTACAGGTAATTTTCTCCCAGCAGCAAACAATACATATAATCTTGGAAGTGGTACATATAAATGGCTTGAAGTAACTGGTACAACATTTACAGGTGTGGTTACAACAGCCACATATGCAGATTTAGCAGAAAAATATACAACAGATATTGAATATCCTATTGGTACACTTCTTGAAGTGGCATATGAGGAAGAATTCGATTTGGCAGCAACATCAGGTTTGTCAGATTGTTTTGTTGGTGTTATATCAGAGAAACCAGGGTTTATAATGAATCAAGATTCTGAAGGCCAGTTGGTTGGCCTCGTTGGCCGTGTGCCTATAAGGATCATTGGCCCCGTCAATAAAAGAGACATTATTGTGGCGTCAGAAAATGGTTGTGGAAGGGCAGATAACCGTGAAGAATTGATCTATAAGGTTGCGGTTGCACTTGAAACAAATCCGTCACCAGGTGAAAAATTAGTTGATTGCATAATCAAATAAGGAGTAGTAATGGAGAATATAAAACCATTGTCAATAGTGAAACTCGAAGATTGGTATATAGATCATCTAAAAAAGAAATTTCTTATAATTTTTACTTGTGATACTTCTTTTATATACTTAGGTGAGATTCCTAACCTCCCAGGCCATTGTGTGATTGCTGGTATAACGACAGGCAAAATATATTCAGGTTATCATATAGAGAATTTTAGAGTGGCTACAGAAGAAGAGCTTTAAGGACAAAAGGAGTTTAAATGTTTCAATTTGAAGTTGTGGTTACAGAGAGTTGTAACCTAAATTGTGAATACTGTTATATGGTAAATAAAAATCAGAAAATGACCAGAAAAGTATTTGATGCTCATTACGCTGCTTTGCCAAAAATCATGAATATTTATGGAGAGAAGAGGTTCACTACAACTCTCTTTGGCGGGGAGCCTCTTTTAAATTGGGGCCTCATAGAACATATCCTACCAATTGTAAGCAAAGACCCCAAGTGTCAAGGTATCACGTTGCCCACCAATGGATTATTAATTCAGCCATACATGATTGATACACTCAAAAAATATAATGTCAATATATCATTATCTTTTGATGGATTATGGCAAGAAAACAAAAACGATACTGGTCTTTTTAGATTTAGAGAAATCAGGGATACACTTGGTATAAAAACATGTAAGGTAATGATACCGCCCCAATCTCAAAGAAAAGTAAATCTCAAACAAAATTATGAATGGTTTGTGGAAGAATTTGGTATGATGAACCCAGATTTTACACTTGTTCGTGATGATGTGTGGTATCCATTAGATATTTCAGTATTTAAATTTGAAATCAAAGAACTTGCAGATCAAACAATAGAATATATCAAGCAAGGCATAGAAACTTTACCAGGTATTTTTAGTTTATATATTTTAGATACATTGTTTGGTAAGAAATACGGTAAACGCTCGTTTGGTTGTTTTGCTGGTATTCATGGTTTGGGTTTTATGCCAGATGGAAAGGTTTATCCTTGTGCTCGATTTGGGTCTAAAGAGGAATATGAAATTTTTTCATCAACCACAAAATCTGAAAACAATATGATTGAGAAAAACTATAAGAAATTTCTCAATAAAAATATAACAGACCCACGAACTTTTGATAAATGTAAACAGTGTATATTGTATGAATATTGTAATGCCGGATGCACCTACTCACAATTGAAAAATGGTGGTGTGTTGGATAGTGTGTGTGAGTTGTATAAAGCAAGTTATGAACAGGCGTTTAGGATAGTGGATGAATTGAAGGACAATAAAACCTTCAAAAAAATTATGAACAATTTAACAGGGAGATTAAAATGACAGATCAAGAAAAACTTGTAAGATTTCGATGTGCTCAAAGTTTGTTTAATATTTCAAAGGACTTAGAAGTGCTTGAAAACATGGCAAGTAATGTTTGTTTGATAATGGCAAAAGGTCTTATAGCTGAACTGGATATCCCGGAAAATGCCGGAAGTATGCATTCAGAAAAAACAATCCATGATTCAAAAATATCAGAAGAAGTGGAAGCAATGGCTGAAAAGATAAGAGAAGAAATGAATGGATAGAACATATAATGTTGATTTGAACATAACAAGAGAGTGTAATTTTCAATGCAGTTATTGTTTTACTGACACGAAAGGTGAAAAAGTATTCACTGGATATGATAACTTCAAAAAGTTTATATCTAAATTATTGGCTTCTTCTTTTTTTAAAGATAATTATGATTTGTTATGTATAAATTTTTGGGGCGGTGAGCCTACACTCCAACCAGCAGAAATAGTAAATCTCATAAATGATTTACAACATTATGATAATATTAGATTTTTTATATTCAGTAATGGATTTAAAATTCATGGTTATCTGAAAGATGCTTTATTGCAATATAAAAATGGTCATGTACAAGTTCATCCAAAATTATGTATCCAGATTTCATATGATGGTGCTCCTATACATAATATGTATAGGCGTTCTTTTGGTAAACTGACATCAAAGGAAGTGCTTGAGACTATAAAATGGTTGGATGTAAATAAAGTACCATATGTTATCAAATCAACTATTAGAGCAGAAGCATTTAAGCACATGTATGATGCTTATATGGATATAAAAAGGTTGGCAAGCGAGCTTACAGCGACAGGGTTTTATAAGAACGTCAATTACTTTCCTACTATTGATTACTACTCATCTGAACAATACAGCAAGGATGAAATGAATCAATATTGTGAGGCATTAGAGACATCTTTGGTGAGGATTGCGGCTGAAGAAGCCAAAACACCACAAGGTAATTTTTTTAAATGGTTTGAGCATTCACGTGCAATATGTGCTACGGGGCAACACATGATAGCCGTAGACACTAATGAAAATATTTATGTATGCCACGGATGCCTATATGGTGATAGTAAAGAGAAACATTTGATAGGTAATATAAATAATGATAATATAATTGAAAAACTTGAAGAACTTAGTAAATATTTTGGCGAGAACATTGATGATGAAGGTGAGTGTAAAGAATGTGATGCCATATTTTGTTTACGGTGTAATCATGCCAAGTATGTGAATAGCAAAAAATCAAAATATTTAGAAAAATGGCGTGATTATACAAGTCAACCTAATCTTTGCAGGTTCTATAAAATAAATAGTAATGTAAAGAAAGGCTTAGATTTACTTAGGAGGAATTTAAAATATGACTTATAAAAACTTTGGTGGCGGTGTTAAATAATGGCTTGCGGAGGACATTGTAACGTATGCCCTGCTCACCCAGGATATGATCCACCAGTATACGTAATTAGTTGGCCCGATCCCGGATTAGGAACTGATATAACTGTAAGAGGATATTATCATTTTTATTACTTGAATTATTATATAAATCAAGAATTTACAAGACGATCTGTATCTCCACCAGGAGATTGGGTCTATGGACAAAAATATACAGATGATATTATTTATGCTGCTGATTATCGGATGTTGGTAGATGGTCTTGATGCATGTGATCCAGCATGGACACCAAACGGTAAAAATTTGACAAATGAGTGGTTATCAGCAGGAATGCCAATTTTAGACGAATCAACACTCGAAATGCGTGATCAAGTGGACATATTGAGAGCAGAGTGTCTTTGTGATTGTAATTATGCGTGTACATGCAATTGTAATTATTGTACATGCAATTGTAATTATGCGTGTACATGTGATTGTAATTATTCAGACAGACGATTAAAAGATAATATAAAATATTTGTAAGGAGAATTTGTTATGAATTTTGGTTTAGAATTTATCAAGAAGTTGAAGCCGTGTACGTGGAAATATAAATCTGGTTCGTTATCCGATGGTAAAGAGCATGTTGGCCTCGTTGCCCAGGATGTCAATGAGGTAGTTGACCAAAATAAGTATGGTTTTGTGGTAATGAAAGAGGGTTTTTATGCCATAAATTATTACGAATTTATTGGCCCGCTGATTAAAGCAGTTCAAGAACTTGAGGAAAAGCTGGCCAAATTTGAAATTATTAGCAAAGAATGTGAGTGTGAAGAAAGGAAGGGTAATTATCCAAAATAAAGTGAGGTAGAAATGAAAAATATATTGATAATACAAGATAAAGGAGATGTATGGGAAATCACAGATACTACTATCCAACCAGATGATTATGTGGTTGATCCAGAAATGGTTTTAGAAGTTGATAAAGCATTATTTGATTTTATCAAAGGTAAAATTCATACATCCCAAATACAATATCCTAAAGATGTTGATGGTAAATTAATTCAACAGGACTTGATGATAGTAGATTATGATCCAGTAACAAGTCATAGAGAAAGAATATTAAATAAAGGCCGGGAATATATATCAACTCGTTTGAATGCTGTTTCTCTTTTTGAGCTTTATGAGTTTATGGTTTGTAATTTAGACCTAATTGAAAAGGGCTTTGTAATCACAAATACAAATCGCCGTAAAAAATATCTTGAGATCGTTGATGCTGGGGATATAGATACAATTGATTTACTTGAAAGGCTTTTGAATAGCAAAGATAAACTGGAATCCATTTCAGGTTGGTATAATCAATATAGAACGTTTGAAAGCGATCTGTATAAATTAAATGATATCAAAAAGATAGATGATAGATTTAAAATATTTGTTCAAATTTTTGAATAAAAAATGGAAATCAAAAGTTTAAATGTTGAAGTCTCAACAGTTTGCAACGCAAAATGTTCATTGTGTGTAAGACATAGAAATTTTAGTACATGGAAACCCAAAGGATTTAAAATTCCTAAGTTGCATCTTGATTTGGATAAATTTGAAATCCTTGATTGGGACAACACTAACATTGATAATTTTGTATTATGTGGTAGTTTTGGTGATCCAATATTTCATCCAGACCTTTTCCGTCTGATTGATATAATACATAAGATGGATAAGAAATTTATTTTATATACAAATGGTGAACCTCATAATGAAGACTGGTGGAAGCAATTAGCAAAGCAATGTAATAATAACCCAAATTTTGAAAATAGTGATAAAATTATATTTGGAATAGATGGCCTCGATGTAATAACACATGAAAAATACAGAGGAACATCATTTGATAAAATCATAAGGAACGTCAATGCGTTTGTCAAAGCTGGCGGCCCTGCTGGAATGCAATTTATTGTATTCAAGCATAATGAGCATCAAATATCAGAAATAGAATCATTCAGAAAAAATTTAGGTTTGCGCTATGCTATGGTAATAAATTCAAGAATTTATACAGAAGATGTTTTGGAAAAACCTGTTATTGGAGTAGATGCCCCGATGTCTTGTTTTGCCGCAGTTGGTGAACCGGCAATGGATGTTGATACAAAATTACATATATGCTGTTATTCATATATAAGACATTTTTTTGGAAAACCAAAGATTGAACCATATGATACATTCAAACAATTAAAAAACAGCGTGTATTTTAGGTTTACCAGTGAAATGGCTTTTTGTAAAACTTGTTTACACAAAGAGTAAAAATGAAAAATGTGGTGTTGTTTTACATATATAAACCGTTAGAAATAACGGGTTCAACGATAAATGCTCTGGAATATTTCTTGTCTATTTTTGAGCATAATCAAGATATAAAACTTGTGCTTGTAAATGGTAATGAAACCGTTCGAGACATGTTTATCAACTTGGCTGGAAGCCGGTATGATATTGATGATTTGGATTATAAAGATAGCATTATTTGTTTGAGTAAAATAAAATTGGTTTCACATGTTTTCGACAAGGTACTTGTGCTTGATTTTGAAACCATCAAAGAGACCAGAGATTTACTTCATACAAAAGAGCTAATAGTTATTCAAGAAAAACATACCGATAAAGAAGAATATACATTTGACAAAATCAATTCTAAAAAGATAACTCTGTATGGTGAAATGCCGTGGCAAGTGAAGGACATACAATATAGAATGAAAATGTTGTTTCACCGTTTTAAAATGTTGAAAAGAGTTGAAGAAGGCATTTATGTCAATTCACCCCGTAACAGTGATTACAGTTTCCTTAAAAATTTAGATCTACCTGATAAACCCATCGTTCATAAATCAAGAACACATTTGGATAATATGTTTGAGCAGTTTGATGCATATTTATATCATCATGCTAATACATGGTTTGACCCAACTCCACGGTTGTTTCATGAATGCCTTTTCTACAATAAAACAGTATTATATCATAACCCCAACCGAATTGTAGATGGTAGTTTTTATAGATATTTGGATACACAAGAGCGTGGCTTACAAGGCAGAATTTTAAACAAAAACGATGAAGTTGTAAGAAGGTTTATATGATAACCTTGTTTAATACACATTTTAGTTCAGCGGCTTCATCAAGTCTTTATGTTTTTTTAGATAACTTTTGGCAGATTGAAGATTTTATTGAAAGAGATAAAGAAATACTTCAAGAAAAATATGGTATAGGAGATTTGAAATGAAAATTATGGTTACAGGCGGTGCTGGTTTAATCGGTGCCCCATTATGTGAGAGGCTTTTAGAACAAGGCCATAGTGTTGTGTGCGTAGATAATTTATTCAATAGTACCATGAATAATTTGACTAATTGTTTAGCAAATTTTAAGTTTCAATTTATTGAACATGATATTTGCTCACCATTTTTGATATTGGCAGGTAAGTTTGATAGGATATATCATTTGGCGTGTCCTGCTTCACCGGTGCATTATCAGAATGACCCAGTGCAAACAATGAAAACATCTATTTATGGTTCATTCAATATGTTGGAATTATGTCAGAAATATGATGCTCGTATTTTATTCACATCTTCATCAGAAGTATATGGTAACATAAGGACACCAATCAAGGAAACATATTATGGTGAGAATGTAGATACATTAGGTCCACGGGCTTGTTACGTGGAAAGTAAACGTGCTGGTGAATCATTGTTTATGGCATTTAAGCGTCAATTTAATATTGATATCCGTATAGCCAGGCTGTTCAATATATATGGCCCCAGGATGTCAGAAGATGATGGCCGGGTGGTGCCTAATTTTATATTGAAGAGGCCGATAACGATTTACGGTGATGGTTATCAGGAACGTTCTTTTTGCTATGTCGATGATTGTGTGGATGGTCTTATAAAGCTGATGGAGAGTAATATCACCACACCTATAAATATAGGCGATCCGTCAGGTAATATTAGTATTTTCGATTTAGCAGAGGAGGTTTTAAAACTTATGGGAGATGAAGATGATCAAATTGTATATGAAAAGAAACGTTCACAAGATGAGCCCAATCAAAGATGTCCTGATATATCACAAGCACAACGGTTGTTATTATGGATACCACGGGTTGATTTGATTGACGGATTACAAAAGACTATAAATTATTATAAAGAAAAAAGACTGCTAAAAAGTGAGATTTTTTACGCAAAAAATATAAATACTAATAGGTGAATAAAATGTCAGATACAATAAGAGTAACTTTGATTTTGAAAAAAGAAACATATAATAAGTTGAAAAAGGCAGCAATAAAAGAGGAAAGAAAACCTGGGAATTTTGCCCGGTTTATTATTAAAAAATATTTAGAAAATGAAGATATGTTGGGATAACTTAGAAAAATTAGAATATAGACCCGATAGGGATATATGGATTGATAAAAATAGAAATTTTTATATTTATAAAGATTCTTGTAAAACTTGTGGTGAACCATTTTTAGCAAGAAAAGATTGTAAAGGATTATTTTGTGATTATTCTTGTATACGGCATTCAAAAGAAACCAAAAATAAAATAAGTAAAGGAAATAAAAATAAAGTGTTTTCAGATAAACATAAAAAGAAACTAAGTGATGCTGCTAAAATACGATTTAAAAATCCAGAAAATAATCCTAATTATAATGGCGGATATGCTCAAAAAAATATACCATTTTATGATACATATGCACTTAAAATTTCTTTTTGCGAAAATGTTAGACGGAGCAAACAAGATTCAAATGTTTTGGAAGTGAACTGTGCATATTGTGGAAAGTGGTATATACCAACAATGTTTGATGTTGGTCATAGAATTCAAACATTGAATAGTATTTATAAAGGAGAACATAGATTATATTGCTCAACCGAATGTAAACAAGAATGTCCTATTTTTAATAAAAGCAAATATCAAGTTGGACATCCCAAATCTAATAAAAATGAATATACCAGAGAAGTTCAACCAGAACTTCGCCAGTTGGTCTTTGAACGTGATGATTACACATGTCAAAAATGTGGTAAACATCAAAATGAATTAGATGTTGGATTACATTGTCACCATTTAACTGGCGTTGAGTTGAATCCCATTGAATCAGCAGATATTGATAATTGTATAACATTATGTAAAACTTGCCACAAAGAAGTTCATACACTTCCAGGATGTGGATATTCAGATTTTAGAAGGAAGAAATGTGAATAAAATGTGGTCTATTGACGAAATCCGCAGAATAGATTTAGAATTAAATTCTATATGTAACGGCAGGTGCCCCTTTTGTGCCAGGTATCTATGGCAAGTTCCGCCCCGTGCAAATTTGGATTACGATATATTGACTAAGAATTTGACAGTTGATTTTATAAAGCAATTGGATTATCTAACTCTATGTGGTAATTTTGGTGACGTGGTTTTCTATAAACCTTTTCTTAAAGTTTTAGAGCATATCAAGAAAAGCGAGAATAAAAATCTTGTAATCCAAGTGGCGACATCCGGCATTGGTCATAAACCTGATTACTGGAAAAAGGTTGCCGAGCTTCTTTCTTTCGCTCCAGGTGCTTATGTAATTTTTGCATTTGATGGACTTGAAGATACACATGAGAAATATAGGATAAATATTAAGTGGAAACCTGCCATGAGAAATATGAAGGCATTTATTGATGCAGGTGGGAATGCAGTATGGCAATTTATTCTTTTTAAACACAATGAACATCAAATTTACGAAGCAGAAAAACTATCAAAAGAACTTGGTTGTATAAAATTCAAAGTTAAAAGTTCCAGAATATATAATGATGAATTTGAAAGGCCTACAATCCTGCCGGTACAAACAAGATGTGAAATGCCGGACAAACAAGAGATAACATGCAATGAGCTAATTAAAAGGAAGTCAGTATATATTTGTTCGGATGGTACTGTTATGCCATGTGGATATATGGATCATCGTAAATATGTTATTGATAAAAAATTAGATACTTTGTGGATAGGTGATATGAAATTAATAATGGCATTTCATAAATGGAAAGACATATTGAATTTGTATAACCATTCATTAGAACAAGTTTTAAAAAGCCCATTCTTCGAGTTCATATGGAATAATCATAAGGATTTGAAATATTGTAATCACATGTGTAAAACAGATTGGGGTGATGAAATTTGGTATGGTGGAACGAAAGCATTAAAGGAATATTTTGAAAAAGATAATAATAGTATCAGACCATAGGGATATCAACGGTTCACCAATTAATTTATTAGATTTTCAGGATTATTTGGTAAATCAATTATATGATGTTGTGTTTTATAGTTTTCATAAATGGAATTTTGATACTATTATATCAAATTCATTACGGAGATATAAAATTGGTAAGGTGA
>Ga0307376_10003900_pt1 | contig 13813 bp, 12 predicted proteins | sample TR2MG_FD_202536 | JGI IMG/M metagenome (GOLD analysis project Ga0307376, IMG submission 202536) | Soil microbial communities from Risofladan, Vaasa, Finland - TR-2 | ecosystem: Environmental > Terrestrial > Soil > Coastal area > Acid sulfate soil | place: Finland: Risofladan, Vaasa | collected...
TTGACCCTTGCTGGGAGGTGGCGTGCCTCCCCAGGTCATCTCCGAGTCGCTATGGGCGCCGCGTCGCCCGCGGGCCTACGGGTTCAGGACTTCCGGGGCACGCCACTTGCTGGGAGGTGGCGTGCCTCGCCAGCGGGCCTACGGGTTCAGGACTTCCGGGGCACGCCACTAGGCCCCGATGACGGTGCCCGCGTCACCCCCCTCACGCGCCGTTCACTCCATCAGCCTCAGCCACACGCCCCCTGCCGCAAGCGCGGCGATCGAGAGCCACAGCAAGAGCCGGTGCCAGAAGAGCGCCGACCGCAGGCTGCGGGTCTGATGCTCAAGTGCCGCCGCCTGGCCCCGGGCCTCCGCCTCCCGACGCTCGGCTTCGGCCATCTGGGCCCGAACTTCGAGCTGCTGCCTCGCGAGAGATTCGGCGCGGGCCTCCAGCAGCTTGATCTGCTCGGCCTGGGCCTCCACATAGTGAATCCGCCCGACGGCCGCTTCAGCCTGGAAGATCGGCTGTCCCGACCCCTCTCCCCCTTCGGGCTTATTGCTCCCGGCCTTTGACACATTTGCCTCCGCCGAGGTTGTGGGACGGTCTGTGGCCACAGCTCTAACCCTTGGCCCGACTTCTTCCATCACCCCTCACCTGTCCTTCCACACCCAGCGCCTGCCCGGGTCCAAGGGGAAATGCCACGCGGCAAGAAGCCCGCGCGAGCCGGCAGAGATGGAAAGCGCGCTTCCCGGGCCAAACGAAAGGCCGGCCCAATGGCTCAGTGGCTCATGGGGCTAGCTAGTATTCCGCCCCCGTGGCGGGCCGGCCGCCCTTAGATACCACGCGGGCCCTCGCCAGCGCGAGGCCGGAGGTTCACGCAGGCCGACTCACGGTCCACCGGAGCGGACGGGATTCGGGGTCGTCTGGGGAGCCGCAACGGCCAGCAGCAGCCCGCCCAGCCTGTCGTCAAACCGCCGCAGTGGCGGGATCAGGCGCGCGTGCACTCTCAGGCGGCGGCCCAGCCCCTGCGCTCTTCGCGCACCGCGGTCGAGCACGCGATCAAGCAACCGAAGACCTGTCCGGGGCGTCAGCCAGTGCGCGGTGATGTTGTAGAGAGGGTGGAAGCGGCGCAGCAGGAGAGTGGGGTGCTCCCCGTTTCTGTACCACCCGGAATGAGAGTATTCTAGGTTGATAGACAGACTAGCTGTTGTTTAGATGACGCAGCCGTGGCCGTCACGGCCGCGGCCCGCGCGAACTCCGGCCCATTGTCCGAGCGCAGGTAAGCTGGAGTCCCTCGCTCCAGAAACAGCTGTGCCAACCGCCCGGCCCTCAGCGTAGCACGGCCGCCTTCACTGATGCCAGTCTCCGAAGAGGACTCGGTAGAGTCGGCTTTCCCTCTTGGGCAGCAGGAGGAACCCGAGGCACAGCCGCGAGTGGAGCCAGGCCTTCCGTCGCGCCTTGGGCCAACAGCCAAGTGTTAGCAGCACGTCAACGGTGCTGAACAGGGCACGGCGCGCGGTCGCGAGAACCTCCACGCCAGCGACGGCAAGAGCGCCGGCCCGGCCGTGGTGCTTGCACAGGTACTGGTACCGGCTCCGGGCCAGCTCGACCGCGGTGCACAACCCCCGGGAGGTCGACCCCCCTTGGCGGTGGACCACGGTCGCCGCCGCGACCAGCCGAATCGCCCATCCCTGCGCGGTCAGTTGCGTACAGAGATCTGCGTCTTCGTAGTATAAGAAGAAGGACTCATCGAAGCCTCCCACCGCGGCGAAGGCTTCGCGCCGCACCATGAGCGCCGCGCCGGAGAGGTAGTAGCCCGCCCCCAGCGCCTCTCCCCGGGCCACCGCCTCCGCCACCCGGGCCCAGGCCTTGTCGTCGGCCGCAGGGGAGAGCAGCGTCGCCGGACCCGGGGTGTGGGCCACCGTCAGCTGCGAACGGCCTTCGGCATCAACCAGTTGCGGTATCGCCGCTCCCAGTGTCGCCTCCTCTGCGAAGGCCGCCGCCACTGCCTCCACGGCCGCGGCGGAGGCCAGCGTGTCACTGTTGAGGAAGAGGATGAGTTCCCCCGTCGCCACCTGCGCTCCATGGTTGTTGGCCCGAGAGAAGCCCGCGTTCCGTGCCTCCCGGAGCACCGTCACTTGCGGATAGCGCGCCGTGATCGCCTCCGCGGTGCCGTCGGAGGAGGCGTTGTCCACGACGATCACCTCGTGCCGGCCAGCCGCCAGCACCTCCGCCAACGAGTCGAGGCAGTTGAGGGTCATCTCCCGCGTGTTGCGGGTGACGATAATGACGCTGACCTTCATGCGGACAAGCTTCCCGATGTCCCGGCCGGCATCGCCTGGAGCACGAACTGGTGGGTGAATGTGTTGGGGGCGAAACGCGCGAACCGCCGGTGCTTATTATAGAGGAACACCCGCTTAAGCACCTGGATCGCGTAACCATTGTCCACGAAGAGCGCTCGCAGAGATCGCTCCGTGAAGAAGCGCAGATGCGTGTCATCCAGGAGGCCGTACGGCGCATAGTCGAACCGGCCCCGCAGCAACCCGAGGCGGACAGTATAGTGCGCGACGTTGGGCACCGACGCGGCCACGCAGCCACCTGGGCACAGGATCGTGCGGACCCATCGAACCGTCTCCCAGGGGTCCACCAGATGCTCCAGCACATCCGCGAAGATGACCGCATCGTAGCCCCTGCCGACGGCTTCGCGTACCTGCGGATCACCGATATCCCCGACCGTCATTTGGCTGGCGAACGGCGCGGCCTGCGCCGCGTCTTCGGGGTTTGGCTCTACCGCGTGCACCTCACAATCGAGATTCTCCTGCAATGCCCGGGTCATGCACCCGGTGGCACAGCCGACCTCAAGCACGCGGGTACCCGGCCGCACCAGTTGCAGGACCTCCTGGTGTACGACCCCCAATCCCTCATAGCGGTAGGTCTTGCGAAGCATGGATCGCCCTGCCCGCCCCCGCGGCATCGGTATCCCGGGTTCTCCTGCGGCCCTGGTTTCCCCTGCATGGAGGAACCGCCGGCCCTCCCCAGAGCAGGTGCGCGCCTCCGGCAAACAGAAGGCCTGCGCGAGCCCTGCGAACAGGAGGGAGACGGACCGTGCGCGAGTCGATCAAGGACCTCCTTCGAAGACTGGCTGAGACACTGCCAGTGGCCGAACCCATTGTGGAGTTCGGATCCCTCCAGGTGGCGGGACAGGAGGGCTTTGCGGATCTGCGACCGTTCTTCCCGGGCAAGCAGTACCTGGGGGCGGATATGCGGGAGGGGCCGGGCGTGGACCGGGTTCTCAACCTGCATGACATCGACCTGCCGGATGGCTACGCCGGCACTGTACTCATCATCGACACGCTCGAACATGTGGAGTTCCCCCAACGGGCGATGGGAGAGGTGGCGCGCATCCTCCGGCCGGGGGGCATGGTAGTCGCGACCTCCGTGATGGACTTCCCCATCCATGACCACCCTCACGACTACTGGCGCTTCACACCCGACGGGTTCCGCACGCTGCTGCGGCCGTTCCGAAGCTCGCTGGTCGAATACGCGGGAGAACCGGACAAGCCCCACACAGTGCTCGGCGTCGCCTTCAAGGGAGATCCGCCGCCGGAGATGACGGCTTTTCTGCGCGGGCTCCAGGAATGGCAGAAGCAGTACACGGCCCCGCCCCTCCCTCCGTCGGTGGCAGCCGCGCGCAGATCGAGGCCGCTGTGGCGGAACTGGGCGCGAGGACTTGGGGTGTTGGGCCTGCTGGGTCTGGGCGCCTGGCTCGCCTCGCGAGGGCAGGCGGCCGGCCTGGTCCTCTCCGGCGTCGTGACCGCGGGGCTCGCCTACGCGCTGGGGTACCGCGAGACACGGTCGGCCCGGCGGCGACGCACGCGGGCCGCGCTCATGCTGCCCCTGCTGGCCCTGGTACTGCTGGTTCCGGCGCTGGGCCCGCAGGGATTGGGTGCCTTCCCGCTGTGGTGGGTGGGGGTCGGCGCAGTTGCCAGCCTGGCCGCGTACGGGGCCGGCCGGGTCGCGGGCCGACGGCGACGGCGCCAGCGGGAAGCGGTGCCCGCGTCCGCGGCCTACAAAGCGCCACGGCAGGCGATCATCGACGCGTTCTGCCGGCTCTACGTGGAGAGCGGTGTATATGCCGACGCCTTCTGGCTAGGCATGCGGGCGCTCAAGTGCCCACTCGATCTCTGGGTATACCAGGAGATCATCCACGAGCTGAGGCCGGATGTCATCATCGAGACCGGGACATGTCACGGTGGCAGCGCGTTCTACCTCGCCAGCATCTGTGACCTCGTAGGTAACGGGCGGATCATCACCGTGGACATCGAGTCCCAGGAGGGGCGGCCGCAGCACCCGCGAGTGACGTACATCACAGGCTCCTCCACAGCCCTGGAGGTGATAGCGCAGGTATCGGGCCTGATCCGGGAAAGGGAGCGGGTGATGGTGATCCTGGACTCGGACCATAGCCGGGCGCACGTGCTGAACGAGCTGCGCACCTACCAGCGATTCGTCACTCCGGGCAGCTACCTGATCGTGGAGGACACGGTCGTCAACCATCCGGTGTTTCCGGATCACGGTCCGGGACCGATGGAAGCGCTGGAGGAGTTCCTGGCCGAGACGGCGGACCTGACGCCGGACCGTTCCCGGGAGAAGTTCCACTTCTCCTTCAACCCCAAGGGCTACCTGAAGAAGGCCCAGTAGAGCCCACACCCGGCCCCCGCGAGGCCCTGCAGGCCCTCCCTGTACGAGATCGTGGACCGGAGACGACACCTCGTGCCCATGTCAACCGCCCTACCGGGAGCTGAACGGTGAGCTTCCCGCGGGGAGCACAGGACTGAACAAGGAGGCCGTGACCCACTACGTGGGGTACCTCTCTGCCTTCGACGCCGACCTCAGCTACAGACGCGCCCGGATGTATGGCCAGATCGTGGCGTCCCTCACCCCGGGGCCGAAGGCCTACCTCGCCAAGATGAAGCTCGGGGACTTCAGCTCCTGGCCGGACGTCGACATGGAGCAGTACAAGCTGCCCCGCGGCACAGAGAAGCTGGTGAACGTCGCCTACATGACCCATTCATCCCCAGGATCGGATCGCGTGGCCTAGTCCGCGCGTTTGGCGCGCGTGTCTGCAACCACAGCTTCCTAGAGGACAGCGACCTCCCGAACCCTCGTCCGAAAGAGAGAATGTTTCGATCCCAGGTCGTCTTCCTCCTCGAAATGCTCGACCGTGCCGGAGGAGAGGACGATGTCTGACCGCGCCTCCTCTCGGTATTCGAGGAGATCCTGGTGTACGAATCGCACGGAGTCAACGCCCTCGAAAAGCCCACGCGCGATGCGGAGCGCCTCTGCAGAGCTGTCCACGAGGGTGACCCCACGGGCCCCGGCGGCCGCGGCAAAGCGACTGAGAACTCCCCGGCCGCACCCCAGCTCGAGGACCGAACGGCCTTCGAAGCACACGCGCTGAGCGAGGTTCCGCCAGACCTCGCGGTCCAGGTCGTCGATTACGACCTCGTCAAGATTCTGCCAGAGCCCGTCCCAGCTCTCGAGTTCAGTCATTGGCGGTGGCGTGTCCCGGAGGGGGACTGGTGCGTTTGCGCGCCTGCTCGGCGTGTCATTCGAGGAGCCGCTCTTGCGAGGCCTCGCGAAGGATCGAGCGGGACTCCTGGATGCGGTAGAGCCGGCTGTACACTCCCCCTCGGTTGAGGAGTTGCTCGTGCCTGCCTTCCTCCACAATCTTTCCGTCGGAAAGGACGATGATGCGATCGGCTCTCTGGATGGTCGATAGGCGATGGGCGATAACGATGGTAGTGCGTCCACGCAGGAGGCGCTCGAGCGCCTCCTGGACCAGGTTCTCCGATTCCGCATCCAGAGAACTCGTGGCCTCGTCGAGGATGAGGATACGGGGGTCTTTGAGCACCGCGCGCGCGATGGCGATCCGCTGACGCTGGCCGCCCGACAGCCTCACTCCCCGCTCTCCGACCTCGGTCCGGTAGCCCGCCGGCAGCGCGGTGATGAAGTCGTGTGCGTTGGCCGCCTTGGCGGCCTCGACGACCTCTTCATCGGTCGCGTCGACGCGACCGTATCGTATGTTCTCTCCAATCGTGCCTCCGAAGAGCACGGTCTCCTGGGGGACGAGGCCGATCTGAGATCTGAGAGAATGCAGGGTGACGTCGCGGACGTCTCGGCCGTCGACTTCGACCCTTCCCTGCGCGGGATCGTAGAACCGCATGACCAGATTCGCCAGGCTCGTCTTTCCGGCTCCGGAAGGACCCACCAGGGCCAGCACCTCGCCCGCGGAGATGCCGAGATTGATCCCCTGCAGCACGACTTCTCCGTTCGGGTACTGGAGGCTGACGTCGTGCAAGGATACCCGGCCGTCGACGCGCGGCAGCGGCGCCGCATCGGGCCGCTCCTGGAGGTCCGGCTCGCGCTCGGCCACCTCCATCACGCGGTTGAGGGCGGCCAATGATTGCGAGACGCGAAGGTGGAGCGTTCCGAACCTGAGGAAGAAGAAGCCCACCCGCTGAGTGAGCACGAAGAACCCCATCAGCCCGGGAATGTTCATGTGCTGTTCGATGACCAGCATTCCCGCATAGGTGCCGACGGCGGCGAAAGAGGCCGCCGAGAGAAACTGAATCGCCGGCGGCGCGATGGCGCGGACCCGCGCCACGCGCATGACGGCGTCGAAGCTGCGCTCGTTGAGATCTCGGAACTGCCCCACCTCGTAGTCCTCGCGGGCGAAGGATTGGATTATCCGGATGGAGGCGAGCCGCTCGTGGAGGCGGGCGTTGAGGTCCGCGATCCGCTCCTGCTGCTCCCGCGCGAGTCGGGTCATGCGCCTGCCCGCACGGGCAATGAGGAGCGAGGCGAGGGGAGCGAAGACGAAGACGAAGAGCGTAAGCTTCCAGTTCAACCAGAACATCGCCGCCAGGCCGCCGAGGACGATGGCCGGGGCCAGCAGGTAGTCGGCCATATCGGTGGTGATGAGTTGCTGGACGAGGGCGACGTCGGTGGTAAGGCGCGACATGAGGTCGCCCACGCGCTGGCCTTCGTAGAAGGAAAGGGAGAGGCGTTGCAGGCGGCTGAATAGCTGCATCCGTAGGTCGATGAGGGCGCGGCCGCCGACGTACTGTCCCAGGTACTCGCGCGCGAAGGCGAGGGCGGAGCGGAGAAAGGCGGTGACGAGGAGAGCGAACGCGATGAAGAAAAGCGGGCGGAGGGGGGCCTCCGGGGGAGGCGTGAGGATGCGATTCAGCCAGGAAACGGTCTCCGCGACGACGGGGACATCCGTGTACCGGCCCCCCAGGTCAGGCGGCGCGCCCATGAGCACGGTGAAGAGGCCGGCGCTCAAGCCGGGAAGGAGCGCGAGTTCCACCAAGGCCGTGGCGAGGATGACGACCACGAGGACCGCCACTCGTCTGCGCTGTGGGCGCAGCAGTCGGATCAGGGATGGCAGGAGGTGCATAGGGACCCGCCGCGTCGGGGGCATAGCCTCCCGGCGAGGATAGAGCAATCGAGCGGCCGTGTCAACCCTGAGCCGCCGCGAAAGCGTCGGCGAAGAGGCGGGTGGCGCGGGCCAGCGAGTGCGGATCGCGACCGGTGACGACGGCCCCGATCATGATCGCGTTGAGGCCGATCTCGTTCAGGAGCAGAGGGACGTCGTCGGGCGTGATCGCGCGCTCGGTGGGCACGATGATGGGCAGGTTCGTCGCCGCACGGAGCCTGCGATAGCGGATGAGATCCGCCAGGCAGAGCGGTCGGCCGTATCCATCGGGAGGCACGACCGCGGCTTCGATCATCTCCAGGCCCAGCGCCTCCATCTCCCCGACGGTTTCCGGGGAAACCCCCTGGTCGACGGCGCCGACGCGCGTCATCGCATCGAAACGCGTGAGCCATGCGGGCATGGTGGTGATGAACATGTCGAAAAAATCCATGCCCATCTCGGCCAGCGCCAGCATCTCCTCCGGCGAGGCGACACGCTCGGCCGCGCCCGGCACGATGCCCGTGGGAAGACCCAGAGCGAGGATTCCCTCGAGGTTCGCGCGCTCCTCCGCGAACCCCCCGAAGTGCGTACCCGAAGCCGCGTGGCGGACATTCATGTGAACCTTCAAGGCATCGGCGCCACCTTCCGCGGCCGCCTCAGCCAGCGCCCGCGAGTTGCTGGGGAGGCTGACGATCAGCCGCGGGCTCTCACCGATCAAGGAAAGCAGGCGCCCGGCCATCGCGCGCTAGACCTCGCCCGCGCGCTTGAGCGCGTCCAGCTCGAGCGCGAGCACAACCGCAGGCAGATCGACGATGGCGGAAAGACGCTCGATTGCCCGCGCCAGCATCCGCTCGTGCACGTCTTCGTCCACGCCCTCCCGGAGGCGCAGCTCTTCGTCGACGCTGGCGATCCAGCCCAAGGCCTCTCGGATGTACCGGGACTTCGCCTGAGGGTGCTGACGCCTGGGAAGTTGTTGGTATGTCCGGTGCATGCGCTGGATGAGTTCATCCCAGGTGCTCTCGCCGCCCTTTGCGGAGGGGCCCCCCGGGCCGCCCGGCGCGGTTTCGGTGCGTCCGGTCATCGTCCGCCTGCTCCTGGCCTGCTCTTCCACGTGCTTCAGTTGCTCCCACTCCTCCGTGGTGGTCCCATCGATGACGCGGAAGTACAGGCGACGGCCGGCGACAAGTTCGAGCGCGTTGAGGATGGAGTTGCGGTTTGCCGCGGTCTCCATATGGCCGGCGAGATGACGCTCACTGCCCGGCATGGTCAGCACCAGCGTGTCGCCATCGAGAGTGATGGGAACGGTGGCCTGCATCGCTTGGTTGAGCGGTCCGAAGCGATCGGACCGCATGAGCACGACGTCGCCCGCCTCCCGCCAGATCTTCTCGGGCGTCGGACGACGAAGAGGATAGCTCTTCTGGGGCAGAGAGCGGTCGTACTGTCGACGGCGCTGGGGGTCGCTGAGTACGCGGTACGCCTCGCTGACCGAGGCGAACTTCTGGGCCATCTCAGCGTCCTGTGAGGCGACGTCCGGATGGTGCTGCCGCGCGAGTTCGTAGTAGGCCGCCTTGATCTCCTCGGGCGTGGCGTCGCGATCCAGGTCCAGCACATCGTAGTAGGTGGTGCGGCGCTGACCGCCCGGCGCCACCTGGCGCTCTCGATCCTGCTGTTCCGACATTCTGCACCCCTTTCGAAAGCTGGGCCGCAGCGTCGCCGCGGCCCGGTCGTCTGCACCGGCGCCGGCCGGGAGTCATCAGATCAGGACGGGGCCGGGCGGACGAGGGCGATGAGAAGCTCGATCATGGTGATAACATCAAGACGGTTGTGATGGAAGACGGGGGCGATGAGACGAGCATCGCCGGCCCGCACGAAATCGTGGTAACGCTGGGGGATCTCTTCTCCCGGTATGTCGCCGCGCCGCCATCGACCACAGAGATACCGCTCGAGGGTCTGCAGCTTGCAGTTTGGCAGGCGTGCTCGCCACCGCCGCCGCGAGGGATGGAGCAGGTCGAGGTGCGCGAAGGAGGTCTCACAGGCGACCCGGTGGTAGACCATACGATCCCGAACAAAGGGCCAGTCGAAGGCCTTGCCGTTGAAGGAGATCAGCAGTTCCAGCCTCGGCAGCAACTCCGCCAGCTGCGCCAGCACCCCGGCCTCTTCGGCATAGTCGCGGGCGAAGTACTGGGTCAGGATCACCTCGTCTTCCCGAAATTGCGCGAGTCCGATGAGGAACAAGGGCCGGCCGTGAAAGCCGGCCGTCTCTGTATCAATGAAAGCCGCGGCGCTGGGGTCGGCCCCGACGATCGGCGCCAGATAGCCAGGAAGGGACTCTTCGTCGGCAAGCTGCGCCGCGCGTTGGAATGCGGCGAGATAGTCCTCGCGCAGGCGCGCGCCGTCGGCGTAGACATCTCTCAGACTCACCTCCGCGGCGAAGATGGGGCCCTTCGCGGTTTCCCGCACGCTCCCTTCCGGAAAGCAAACCGGCAGCTCCGCGGGGGCGCTCGCGGGCGGAGGCGAGGCGACGTCCCCGGCGGCGGCCGTCTGGCGGTGCAAGTGAGAAAGGCGGTTCCGCAGCTTGTCGGAGAGCATCTGGATTTCTCGCCACCAAGTTTATACCCCGCTCGCCGCTGGCGTCAACCTTGAACCCCATGGCGGCCTCACAGCCCCATGCGCGGCCGCCGAGGGCGGCTCACCCGACGCGCCACTTGCTCGGCGACAGTTAGGGTGCGGGGGGGCTGGGGGTCGGCCTCCGGCGCGGGTGCAACCGCGTGCGGCGCCGGGCGATGCGGCTTCTTGTCGGCTCGCGGGGGAGGCACGTAAGGTGCGTGGCCGAGCAGATGGTGGAGGATCACCAACGCCGCGTCCTTGTCCGGGATCGGATAGCCGCGGCCGAGATCCGGGTCCATCTGCTGTGCCGGCCGCGTGGCCGGGAGACCGACGCAGGCCGGGCAGCCGGTTTCGCACGGGCACTCTGCTATCGTCGTGAGGCATTGCTCGAGCACCGACTCGAAGAACTCGTAAGCCTTCTCCGCAAAGCCGAGCCCGCCCGGATAGCGGTCGTACAAGAACATGGTTGGCGTGCCCAGGTTGCTGGAGTCGACGATGCCACCGACATCGAGGCGGTCGCACATGGCAATCAGGGGGACGATGTTGACGGCGACGTTGCGGATGCCGACAAGGCCCTCGATGGGCTTGAGGCCGTGCTTGGCGGGCGCGCCCAGCGCCTCGGCGGAGGGCGCGAACCAGCAGGAGGCCGTCTCGAGGTGCTGTGCGGGCAGGTCCAGACGCGCGTACCCAATGCTCTCTTGCGAGTAGAACTTGATTTTCTTGAAGGCCGTCGTGCGCCAGCTGACCGTCGCCTCGCCGAAGCTCAGTTGCCCGGCCGCGGTCTCTCGCTTCGCCTGCACCGCCCCCGCGCGGATGTTGGAGTCGAGGATCGCCTGCGTGTAGTAGTCCACCGGGGCCCGCTCCACGTAGGCCGCGCGCGCCTCCAGGTCGAGCTCGCGCACGAGGTAGGTGTCTCCCTCGTGGAGATACACTCCCCCTGGATAGACTGTCTCCGGGGCGCTGATCGCATCCACCATTCCGATCACCGCGTTGCCTTGCGACCGGTCCATGATCGTGTAGGTGTCATCGGACATGGTCCGAAGACTCACCTCGGCCGCCGGGTATTCCGTGGTGGCCCAGTACCAGGACTTGTCGATCTTCCTTAGCTGACCCAGCTCCTCCAGAATGTTGGCGATGTCGATGGCCTGCGCCCCGAAGAGCGCCGCGTCCTCCTCGGTGATTGGGAGCTCGAAGGCGGCGCACCGGAGGTGGCCGGCGAGCACGTAGGGGTTCTCCGGATCACACACCGCGTGCTCGGGGGAGCGGCCGAAGAGATACTCGGGGCGGTGCGCCAGGTACTGATCGAGCGGATCCTCGTAGGCGATGAGCACAACGAGGGCCTCGTTCTCGCCGCGGCCGGCGCGGCCGGCTTGCTGCCAGGTGGAGGCGATGGTGCCGGGGTAGCCCACGATCAAGCTGGCGTCGAGGCTGCCGACGTCGATGCCCAGCTCCAGCGCGTTGGTGCTGGTGACGCCCAGCAGCTCGCCGGCGAAGAGGCGGCGCTCGATCTCGCGGCGGTCCTCGGGGAGATAGCCCGCACGATAGGCGCTCACCATGCCGGCGAGGGCCGCGCTCCGCTTCGCCAGCGCCTCCGAGGTGTATCGGTAGAGAAGCTCTGCCACGATGCGGGTGCGGGCAAAGGCGATGGTCTGCACGCCTTTCTCTATCAGCGAGACCATCAGCGCGTGCGCTTCCTCGTTGCTCGAGCGACGCTGCATGCGAGTGGTATCCACGTATGGGGGGTTCCACAGGACAAAGCGCTTCGGGCCTTTCGGCGATCCGTCGTTATCCACCAGCGCCACCGGCAGGCCGATGAGCCGCTCCGCAAGCTCCTTCGGGTTGGCGATGGTCGCCGAGCAGCAGACGAAAACGGGTTCGGAGCCATAGTGGCGGCACACGCGTCGGAGGCGGCGCAGCACGTCGGCCACGTTTGAGCCGAAGACGCCCCGGTAGGTGTGAATCTCGTCTATCACGACATAGCTGAGATCGGCGAAGAAGCTCCCCCAGCGACTGTGGTAGGGCAGTATCCCCTGATGGAGCATATCCGGGTTCGACAGAATGATGTTGGCCTCGTTTCGGAGCTTGCGCCGCGTGGTCGCGGGAGTGTCCCCGTCGTAGGTGCCGCAGCGCACGAGTGTGTCGAGTTCCGGATGGCTGTCGGCGAGACGGCGCAGGCCCCGCATCTGGTCCTGGGCGAGGGCCTTGGTGGGGAAGAGGTACAGGGCCTTCGTCTGGGGATTGTCGAGGAGCTTCTCCAGCACGGGCAAATTGTAGCAGAGCGTCTTTCCGCTCGCAGTGGAGGTCACAATCGCGGTGTGGCGGCCGCGACGGAGGTGGTCGATCGCCTCGGCCTGGTGGGAGTACAGGCGCGCGATGCCGATACCGGAGAGAGCTTGTCGGAGTGCCTCAGGGAGGGGGGAGTCCAAATCGGCGTGGACGGCCGGGCGGGCCGGTATTTCCTGCACGTGCGCAATCTGACCGGCATAGTTGGGTGAAGAGGCGATCTGCTCGAGGAACTCAGCGAAATCTATGCTCACGGCGCTCTGCCTCGCAGCCAAGTTGGAGGAGCAGGCCCCTTCAAGCCTGGGGCCGACACCGCCGACAGACGAGGAGTATAGCACAGATGTTCGCTATGGGCAATGCGGAATGCGGGAAATCACGCAGTTGTCGGACGCAGGCCGAGGGGGGGCGCGAAACGGCGATCAGAGAGCTTGTCGGGCCTCCCCCCTCTCTGGTCGGCGCGTCCATGCTCGACGCCTACGCGGTGGGCCGCTCGAAGCGTTCGCGGACGGCCTCGATCGCCTCCTCCCGCGTGCTGATCGCGCCCTCTATCTGCTGATCGAGAAGGAAGGCGAGCGCCTCTCCCACCTTTGGGCCGGGGGGGAGACTCAACAGCGACATCACGTCGTCGCCATTGAGAAGCGGCTTCATGCGAGCCAGATCGGTTGCCTCGCCCACCTCGCGGGCGCGGGTGCGCAGCTCGCGCAGCAGCGCCTGGAACTCAGGATAGTCCGAGGGATCGCTGGCCCGGACATCGGCGTCGGCGAGCGCGAAGGCGGCCTCCAACTGCTCGCCCAGGTCGAACATCAGCCGCCGCACCGCCGAGGCCGTCCACTCCGAGGTGTAGTACGGGATTCGGAGGTGATGGCGGATGAGGAGAGCGACCTGCTCCACCAAAGCAGCGGGCTGGCGCAGTCGGGCGAGGGCGGACCGGGCGGCTTTCTCTCCCAGCACTTCGTGGCGGTAGAAGTGGACGCCCGACTCGTCGCTGGAGATGGTTCCAGGCTTGGCGATGTCGTGGAGGAGAGCGGCGTAGCGGACAACCTTGTCGGCTGGCGAGCAGGCGACCGCGTCGAGAGTGTGCTCCAGCAGATCCTTCATCTGGTGCCGCTCGGGCGCCGGAAGTTGAAGGCGCAGAAGCTCGGGAAGCGTGTGGGGCGCGAGACCGAGGTCGAGCACGAGGCGGAGGCCCTCGCGCGCGTGATCGCTGAGGAGGATGCGGTCGAGCTCGTCGCGGATGCGCTCCGCGGAGATGCGGCGCAGAGCGTCGGCCGCCGCGGCGATGGCCACCGTCGCGGCCGGGTCGAGTTCGAAATCGAGCTGTGAGCAGAAGCGCACCGCCCGCAACATTCGAAGCGGGTCCTCGGAAATGCGTTCATCCGGCTCCCCGACAAAGCGGACGATCCGCGCGGCGAGATCCCCCTGGCCGCCAAAGGGATCGGTCAACTGCTCCCGGTGCAGGTCGAAAG
>Ga0307376_10003902_pt1 | contig 13809 bp, 8 predicted proteins | sample TR2MG_FD_202536 | JGI IMG/M metagenome (GOLD analysis project Ga0307376, IMG submission 202536) | Soil microbial communities from Risofladan, Vaasa, Finland - TR-2 | ecosystem: Environmental > Terrestrial > Soil > Coastal area > Acid sulfate soil | place: Finland: Risofladan, Vaasa | collected...
GCAATGGATCAAAAGCTGGTGCACTTCATACACCGCATCGCTATGCCGATGGCACTTACGTCGTCAGCAAGACGCGTTACGTACGGGATTACGTTCATGTTGCTTCCCCGGAGGTCGCGTTGACCTATCTGGAGAAGGGTTACCGTTTGCGTGTCAGTGATCCTGTTACTCGAGTCAGCCCGAGTCTGGTGCTTAAGCGATCCTTGAGTATCAACAAGCCCTGACGGTGGGCGGGGGCCTTCGAGCAGGAATCCGCACTTGATCTCGTGTCGGACCGGCATTGCCGTGAATCACCGGGAATGACATGCGAATATAGGTGCTTCAGGGAGAATTTCGCACCATGAACACAGCTACTGCTACCACCATTGGCGACATCTTTGTCATCCCCGAGGCCGTCCATCAGGGTGACTTTGTGCTGCGGCTCGCCGAGGGCCTGAAAGCCGAGCGCCGCAAGCAGACTTTGCTTGACTACGTCGTCACTCCTCAGTTGGTGCAGTGTTTTGACCAAGCGCTTTCGCTGATCGGCAGTGCGGTCACGGGCAACAGCTCCAAAGGGGCTTACCTGCATGGTAGCTTCGGCAGCGGCAAAAGCCATTTCATGGCTGTGCTTGATCTGATTCTGGAGGGGGATGCCGACGCCCGATCAATACCCGAGCTGGCATCGGTGATCAGCAAACAGAATCGTTGGTGGGAAGGCGGCAAATACCTGGTCGTGCCCTTCCACATGATCGGTGCTGAAAGCATGGAGGCGGCCATTCTTGGCGGCTACGCGGCCTATGTTCGCCTGCATCACCCCGATGCACCTACCCCGGGGTTCTATCGCAGCGGTGAGCTGCTCGCCGACGCGAACCGTCTTCGCCAGCAGATGGGTGACGAGCGGTTCTTTGCCGCGCTGGCCGACACTGGCAGCGGCAGCGATGGCTGGGGATCGATTGGTGGCGGATGGGATGCGTTGAGCTATGACGTTGCCGCGCGGGCGGCGCCGGAGGATAGCGAGCACCAGCGGTTGGTGGGTGATCTGGTAGACGCATTCTTCAGCCATTTGAGAATTGACGCTGGCGCTGGGAATTACGTCAGCCTTGATCGCGGACTGGCCATTTTATCGCGGCATGCCAACGATCTTGGCTATACCGCCGTAGTGCTGTTTCTCGATGAGTTGATCCTGTGGCTTGCCAGCCACTCGCAGGATCAGGCCTTTCTGAACCGAGAAGGGCAGAAGGTTTCCAAACTCGTCGAGGCAGGCGATGCCGACCGACCGATTCCAATCGTGAGCTTCATTGCCCGTCAGCGCGACTTGCGTGAGCTGGTGGGTGCCTCTGTTCCTGGTGCCCAACAACTTGCGTTTGCCGACGTACTGCAGTGGTGGGAGGCACGCTTCGACAAGATCGTGCTGGAGGATCGCAACCTGCCTGCCATCATTGAACGTCGTCTGCTGCGGGTGAAGGGCCCTGAGCAGAGGCAGGAACTCAAGCAAGCCTTTGAACGAACCGCCAAGGTTCGCCAGGACGTGCTCGATATCTTGCTGACGCATGAAGGCGACCGGCAGATGTTTGAGCAGGTCTACCCGTTCAGTCCCGCGCTCGTGCAAACGCTGGTGGCGTTGTCCGGCTTGCTGCAGCGCGAGCGCACAGCGCTCAAGCTGATGTTGCAGCTACTGGTGCAGAACAAGGATCGACTGCTGGTGGGTGACGTGATCCCGGTGGGCGACTTGTTTGACGTGATCATCGAAGGCGACGAACCCTTTACGCCGGTGATCAAAAACCTGTTCGACCGCGCCCGCGAGGTGTGGACGCGCAAATTTGTGCCCTTGCTTGAGGCTGAGCACAACGTTGCGGATCAGGATGTCCGTGATTGTACGGCGGACCCCGCGGTGATCCGTCGCTATCGTGCTGACGCGGGCTTGCTCAAGACCTTGCTGCTTTCGTCACTGACTCCTGAAGTGGAGTCGTTGCGCAATCTCACCCCGGCGCGCTTGGCTGCATTGAACCACGGCACCATTCGTTCGCCGCTACCCAACGGTGAGGCCAGCACGGTACTCAGCAAAGTTCGCGGCTGGGCAAGCCACGCTGGCGAAATTCAGATCAGCAACGAAGCTGGCAATCCGTTGATCAGCATGCAGCTAAGCGGCGTGGACGTGGAGGGGGTGCTTGAGAACGCGCGCAGCATCGACAATTTTGGCAACCGCGTGCGCACGGTCAAGGATATGCTGTTTGGCGATATTGGCATCGATACCGTCACGACAACGGTGCTGGCGCCGGAATACAGCTGGCTATGGCGAGGCACCTCGCGGCGGGCGGAGCTGCTGCTGCACAACGTGCGGCAATGCTCGGATGACAACTTCCGACCCAGTGATGGAGTGTGGCGGGTGGTGGTCGACTATCCGTTCGATGAGGATGACGCCTGCAGCCCGTCTGATGACCGCGCTCGTATTGACCAGTTTCGTGATCAAGGAGCCTCCGAGCGGACGATCGTGTGGATCCCCTCCTTCCTCAATGAGCGAGCCTTGGAGGATCTTGGGCGGCTGGTCACACTCAACCACGTGCTGTCGGGCAATCGGCTGGAAGAATACGGTGCCCACCTGCAACCGGTGGAGCGCTCGGAAGCCCGTGCCACATTGAAGAACCAGCGTGATCAGCTCGACCAGCGGGTGCGCGCCTCTTTGAAACAGGCCTACGGGATCGCCCAAGGTGCCGATACGGCGATCCATACCACCCATGCCCTGGACGAACACTTCCAGTCGCTGTTCAGCGGCCTGCGCTTGTTGCCGCCACCCGGCGGAAGCTTCAAGGAAAGTATCGAACACTTGTTGGATCAGGCGTTAGCCAGCCAATATCCCGGCCATCCCAAGTTCGAAGGTGAGATCCGCCGGATCGGCTTGCGCCATGCCTGGGACGTGCTTGAAAGAGCTGTCGATTCGGCCGATGGTCGGGCTGGTATGGAGCGCAATCAGCGTGACGAGATACGGCGCATCGTGCAGCCGCTGAATCTGGCTACCTGCGGCGAGGCGCATCTATCGCTCAGCGACCACTGGCGCAATCACTTCCTGCAGAAGATGGCGGCGGCCGGGATCACTAATCCGAGCGTGCGGCAATTACGCCAGTGGATGGACGAGCCACGGGCGATGGGACTGTCGGATGACGTATCGGATCTCATCATTCTGACCTGGGCTGCGCAGAGTGGGCGCAGCGCCTACCTGCACGGCACGGCGATTCCGGTGGAGGTAGGAAACCTCAACCGCGAGTGCGAGCTGCGCGAGCAGGCATTGCCGCCGGAAGTGCAGTGGACGCGAGCAGTGCGTAACGCCAGCGAAATTTTCGGCGAGGCCGGCAGCGGTGCGGGCCGCAACGCTGGCAATGTGTCGACGCTGGCTCAAGCGCTCGGTAGCCAGTCCAGCAACAGAATTACTGCGTTGCGCGACTATCAGCAGGCGCTGGTGAGGCGGCTGGATGCCTGGGCCATGGGTCATGGTGGCGCCCGCTTTCGGACCGCCGAAGCCAGTCTCGACCTCTTGCTTTCGCTGGCGCCGGGGAATGCCTCGGACAGAATTGCCGCGTTGGCTGATGCCCGAGTGGAAACATCAACCGCGGCAATGGGCACGGTCATGTCCCGCGCGGATACGCTGCACAAGTCGCTGCAATCACCTCAATGGGATCTGCTGGAACTGATCCGCCGGCGCAGCCAGTTCGATGCCAAGGCAAAGTCCATCATTGAGGCAGTCGTCGCCGCGCTCAATGCAGATGAGCACGTCACGACGTTGGAGCAGCAACTGGTCGCCCAGCATCGTCTAGCGTTGCAGTTGATGGAGGAATCCGTACAACCCGCTCCGGCGCCGGTAGTGGTGACAACGCCAGTTCCCACGCCTGCTGCTTCAGATGCGCCAGGCGTTCGCCAGGTACAACGGCGATCGGTGGGTGCAGCGGCTGTTCGCGAGGCGCTGCAGGAGGTCGAGAAGGCTTTGGCGGCGGACCCTGAGTTGCGCGCCGACATTGATTGCCGGCTCTACCGGCCCGGTACCGAGGGAGATTCAATCTCGTGAGCTTGTCGCTGTCGCAGCTGGCAACTCACGCTGCCAAGGCCCTTCAGCACGTGCAAGGCCCGGTCACGATGGCCTACGCATGGCCACAAAGTTGGAGCGGCGGCGACTGCATCACCGTGGACGGGCGGGTGTTGCCGTTGAGTTACTGCGCTTCACCGCTTGAGTTGCGTGAAGCACTCAGTTCCGAGCAAACCTGCTCGCGTGTCTTGTTGGTATCGATTCCAGAAAATCGCCTGGGTCAGGATGTCTTGGGACGTATCTTCCGGCATCGCCTGCTGCACGTCGATCACTGGCAGTTGGTACAGGATGCTTACGGCGTTCATCAGATCGACCCACGGCTGTTTCCTCTGACCTGGCTGCCTGACTTGCTGTTGGTCGCAGTACCGCAACAGCGCATCTCATCAGCGACGGTTCTGACCTACGATGAGGCCATCGAGAATTGTCTGGCGTCGGTATTGGGCCTGTCCTCGGGGCCGCTTGATCTCGATGCGCTATTACTGGCTTGCGAGGGTGCAAGCCAGCGCTGGCTTGATCTGGCCGTGGAACCGAGGGAATTGTTCCGCAAGCACATGATCGCCTGCCTTGGCCCTTTGGCGGGGGCACTGCTCGCTGCCATGGAAGCAGGTAGCGGGCACGCGGTGTTGGGCATGGGATTGGTCTGTGAAATTCTCTATTCCCCCATGTCAACTCGGACACTGGAGCTGCGCGATGCGCGGGTTCGGCTGGAGCAGAGACTCCAGGGATTCCGGCTTAAGGATGTGGATGGCAGGCAATGGTCGGAGCTCGCCATCCAGCTGCTTCAGCAGCGCAGTTTGACGAAACGGCAACAGGACTTCCGTCTGGCCATGGATTTGCTGGATGCCGTCGGCGCAGCGGAATACGTGAGAATCGGCACGGTACTGCCGGAGTCATTGGAGCAACGACTCGAAGAACTTGGTGAAGCCATTACAAAGTTTATGCGGTCGCCTGCTGCACTGGCGGACGTGGAGATCGCAACTCAACAAGTGCTGGCGCACAGGATGCCGCCAAGTGATCACCCTGGCCCCGAATGCGCGCGAATGGTGGTGCGGCTGTGTCGTCGCGAGGCAATGTCTGGCGCGTCGGTGCCGGCCGCCGATCTGGTCGTGGACTATCTAAACAATGGTGCTTGGGAGGACTGGACGCGCCGGACACTGCGTGGAGCTCGTCCTGAGAAGCTTGCGCGGGCCGTGACCAAGTTGCTGGATCGGGTTGCTATGCATCGAATGGCGTCGGATGAAGCATTTGCGATGACGCTCGCACAAAAGGCGGCGTTGGGCGAATGTCCCGCCGGCACATTGCCAATCGAATCGACTTTGCATGAGGTAGTCGCCCCGCTTGCCCGCCACAACGCCATTCTCATGGTGATCATGGATGGCATGAGCCTGGATGTTTACCTGGCCATCGCCGACTCACTGATACATCGTGGCTGGTCTTCCTGGTCGCGCGATGGCCTGCCACGCGCGCTTCTAGCGACCACGCCATCGGTCACGGAGTGCAGCCGAGCCAGCTTGCTCGCTGGCCGGTTGACTCGGGGCGTCGCAAGCCACGAAAAGCAGGCCTTTGCCCAATACGAGGATCTCAAGCGCGCTTCTCGCGCGGGCAAACCCCCCGTTCTGCTGCACAAGGCAGGACTTGAAAATAGCCACCAGCTGACTCAGGAAGCGACAAGCTCCATTGCAGACTCTGACCAACGAGTCGTTGGTCTCGTGATCAACGCGATCGACGATGCTTTGGCAAAATCGGAGCAAGTACGTATCGATTGGACGTTGGAGTCGGTACCGCTGCTTGCTGAAGTTCTCGAACAGGCGCGGCGAGCGGGCCGTACCGTGGTGATCACCAGTGATCACGGTCATGTGCTGGAGCGCCAGTCCGCTATGCGACCGGATGGCGAAGGAGAACGCTGGCGCCACAGTGGTCCGCCTGTTGAGCAAGGTGAAATCACCATCACCGGTCCGCGCGTTGAGGCGATGATGGGAGCCTCGTTGGTGCTCCCATGGTCGGAGAGCATCCGTTACGCCAGTAAAAAGAACGGTTATCACGGCGGCGTTTCCCGCCAGGAGATGCTGGTCCCCCTGGGCATCTGGACATCTGGATTTGAGCCAGAATCTGATGGAGCCGAATGGAATTCCGCTTACCCGGCCATGCCCACTTGGTGGACCTCCAGCGACGAGCCCAAGTCAGTAGCTTTGGTCCGCCATTCGGTGCGCCGCGGCGCCTCCGCCGTCCTCGCCGGCGATTTGTTCGAGGCAGCTCCGGTCGATGATTGGTTGGATCGGTTTATGTCCAGCCCCTTGCTGTCACGTCAGCGCGAGCGGGCGGGACGAATGGCGTTGGATCCGCAACGTCTGCGCATCTTGGTGAGCAAGCTTCAGCAGCAAAGCGGGCGCTGCAGCATCGAACAGTTGGCAGCGGCCATCCAACAGCCCGTAATGCGAATGCGTGGTGTCATTTCAGCCATGGAGCGCATGCTCAATCTTGATGGCTTCCCGATCGTTTCGCTTGAGCAGGGTACTGGCACTGTCCACTTGGACATTTCTTTGCTCAAGGCACAGTTCCTGGCATGACACCCTTATCGCCAGCCCGCGCCGATGAAGTTCTCGACGCGTTGCGTCGGGGCACCGTGCCTGAATCAGCGCTCGACGCCTTTGCGGTGGGGCTTGAGCCATACCGCGACACCCTGCGAGCGGAGTTGCAGCAGTGTGCGACCGGGCGCGGCTGGTTCAAGGCGGTAAGAGGGGAGTACGGAACCGGCAAGACGTTTTTTGCTCGCTGGTTCCAAGGTGTGGCCCGCAGCGAAGGTTTCGCGACGTCGGAAGTGCAAATATCTGAGACAGAAACACCGCTGCACAAGCTCGAGACGGTCTACCGTCGACTTGCGGAGCACCTGACATCGGCCGAGTCTCAGCGGGGTGCTTTGCGCTCCATCATTGATGGCTGGTTCTACGCGCTTGAAGAAGAAGTGGTCAACCGTCGGGGCGACTGCTCCGAGCAGGTGTTGCTCGAAGCTACTGACCATTTGATGGGCGAGCGGCTTCGTGTAATTGAACGGCAAGCACCCGCATTTGGTGCCTGCCTTCGCTGCTATCGGCGCGCCGTAGCCGAAGGCAATGAAGACCTTGCTAGTGGTTTGATCGCCTGGATGTCAGGTCAGCCCAACGTGGCCGCCTCGGTGAAGCGCGCGGCGGGAATCAAGGGTGATATCGACCACTTTGGTGCACTGGGATTTCTACAGGGTCTGTTGCTGATCCTGCGCGACAGTGGGTTTGCCGGCCTCGTGTTGATCTTGGATGAGGTTGAGACACTTCAGCGTGTTCGTGGTGATGTGCGCGAAAAGAGCTTGAATGCGCTGCGGCAATTCATGGACGAGATCGACGCCGGCAGGTTTCCGGGGCTGTACCTCATGATCACGGGAACGCCAGCATTCTTCGACGGCCCACAGGGGGTGCAACGACTACCACCTCTCGCGCAGCGGCTGCACGTCGAGTTTGGTCGCGACGCGCGTTTTGATAATCCACGTGCTGTGCAGATCCGGCTTCGCCCTTTTGACTTCGATCGGCTGGTCGAGGTCGGCCAGAACGTGCGTCAGCTGTTCGTGTCGCGAAGCGCGAGCCCGGAGCGAATATTGCGTCGGGGAGATGATGCCTTGTTGCGCGACCTGGCGGCGACCGTTGCCGGAAAGCTAGGTGGCAAGGTAGGTGTGGCTCCTCGCATTTTCCTGAAAAAGCTTGTCTCCGAAGTGCTTGATCGCATAGATCAGTTTCCCGATTTCGATCCACGCCGCGACTATGACATCAGCATTGCCGCCTCGGAATTGACGAAAGACGAGCAGCGTGTGATCTCTCCGGATGACATCGAGCTCGATTTGTGACCGACGCGCATCCAGATGCCGACGAAGGGTTCGAAAGGCTGCACCCGGCAGTTCAATACCACATCGTTAATTCGCTGGGATGGCCACGCCTGAGGCCGCTCCAGGAACAGAGCGTCGCGCCAATCCTGGAGCAGCACCACGCACTATTGATTGCGCCCACGGCAGGCGGAAAGACGGAAGCGGCGATGCTGCCGGTGCTGTCGCGCATGTTGAGCGAAGAGTGGAAGGGACTCAGCGTGCTTTACATATGCCCGATCAAGGCGCTGCTTAACAACCTTGAGGCGCGACTGTCCCATCTGGCAGGGCTGTTGGGTCGAACAGTGCAGCTATGGCACGGCGATATCGGTCAGGGCGAAAAGGTGAAGGCGGAGAGGGAGCTTCCGGACATTCTGCTGACCACGCCAGAATCTCTGGAAGGTATCCTGATTGGCTCACGTCGGGACCATCAGCGCCTACTGTCGAACGTGCGTTGTGTCGTTGTGGACGAGCTTCATGCCTTTGCGGGTGATGATCGTGGCTGGCATTTACTTGCCCTTCTGGAGCGCATCCAGTCACTTGATCCACGACCGATCCAGCGTATTGGCCTATCGGCCACTGTGGGTAAGCCGCAGGCTTTGCTCGACTGGCTGGCCGGCCATGTTGAAGGCGAGCGAACTCTTGTTCATATTCAGGCGCCACCCACCGAAGTAGATCTGCGGGTTGATTATGTGGGTTCTCTCGACAACGCGGCCATCCTGATCAGCCAGCTGCATCGGGGCGAAAAGCGCTTGGTGTTTTGTGACAGTCGAAGCCGGGTTGAGCAGCTTTCTTTTGCCCTTCGTGCATTAGGAGTCGATGTTTTTGTTTCCCACGCTGCACTTTCGGCCGATACACGCCGTCAAGCCGAACAAGCTTTCACCGAGCGCCAGAATTGCGTGATCGTCGCCACCAGTACGTTGGAACTGGGCCTGGATGTCGGCGATCTCGACAGAGTCATCCAGATCGGCGCGCCTGGTTCAGTTGCCTCTTTTCTCCAGCGTTTGGGACGAACCGGTCGTCGTTCGGGTGCGCGGCGCAACATGCTCTTCATCACAACCCGCGACGATGGCTTGCTCGAGTCACTGGCGATCGTAAGGCTGTTTCGCCAAGGGTACGTTGAGCCTGTCGCCAGTCCGCCATTTCCCTACCACCTGATCGTTCAACAGCTTTTCGCCATGCTGTTTCAGTACGGTAGGGAACTGGAAGAGCAGGCGTTCATTTCGATACTCAGCAGAGTTCCATGTTTCGCAGAAATCTTCTCCAGCTCCTGGCCACGCCTTCGTGACCATCTGATCACGTCCGGATATTTGCTGCGGACGGGATTGCTTCTTGGTCTGGGATATAAAGCGGACCAAATGTTCCGCGGACGGGGGCTGGCCGACCTTTGCGTCTCGTTCGATTCACCAAAATCATTCGCTGTCATGCAGGGGAATATCCTGCTTGGCCACGTTGATCCCATGAGCCTCTCGGCGCGCAAGGAAGGGCAGGTGATACTGGCGCTGGGTGGCCGTTCGTGGCGAGTTACGACCGTTGACTGGGCACGTGATCGTGCCTACGTGGAAGCGACGGGCGAAAAGGGCGTCAGCCGCTGGCTCGGCGAAGCACGCGGTGTTTCCGGGGTTATCGCAAATCAAGTGCGCGACATCATCGAGCACCCACCAGCGCCGGAAAGCTCGGGGCTTACAAAGCGGTCGGCTGCGCGCCTCAATGAAATATGTATCGAACAAGAGGAGACCCTTTCAGCGCTACCCCATCGGCTCGAATCCGGAGCTTTTGAATGGTGGACATATGAGGGGCTGGCATCAAACCTGATTCTGGCCGCAAGGATCGCGGCTGCGGGTGGATCTTGTGGCGCGGTAGGTTCCTACAGTCTGCAATTCCGCTTGAGCGAGGGACAGCTTGCCTCTATTGGTGGTTGGACTGGGCTGCGCACCATTACGCCTGCGTGGGAGCCTCTCGAACAGGGTCGCGTTAAGTTCTCTGATCTCGTGCCGGATGAACTGGTACTCACTATGGAATTTGAGAGGCTCAAGGCGACGACATTAATCGCGTAGTCGGCACGCGAGTTCGTCTGGTTTTGGGCGTCTCTATCCGAAATAAGTACGTCTTTGTCCATCCTTGACCGGGCAACGCGCTAGGAAGTTACGCGCACATATGCCATCCAGGGAAAGCCTTCGCGTGGTCCATGCCGGACATGGCAAAGAATCTGCATAGGTGCTTGCGTTAGCAATTGGAGCTTACAAATGCTCGCGAGATTCCCTACTTGGCGCCGTTTGCGGGTCTAGCGAAGTTGCTGTTGTGGCCTTGAAGTAGTCGGTCTCGGCACCTCTTATTCCTCGTTTTCGCGATGGTGACCACTCGGTCCAGCAAGGACATCGAGTCAGAACCCCGCCGTTTCCCGTGCATTGGCTCAATGCACCGGCGGGCGGGCTTGCGCCAATTCCGGTTCGTGGTTTCTTGAATGCAGGCCAGCAACAACGGCTCGCCGATTCAACACCAACCCGATAGCGCAGGAGTCCCCTCATGGAAGCGACCTACATCACCACCGAGCAACTGGCTGAGCGCATTCACTATGACGCCCGGACCATCCGAACCCGCCTGAAGGACGCCGTGTTGCTGGAGGGCGTTCACTACATCCGGCCGTTCGGCGGTCGCAAGCTGCTCTTTATCTGGGAAGCGATCCAGCGCGATATCGGGATCGCTTCATCCAGTCGTGGCCCTCTGATTCCGATGGCCAACGGTGGTGTGGCCCATGGCTAAGATCCGCGCGAGGCCAGAAACAGGAACCCTGTACTTGGACTTCTTCTATCGCGGCGTCCGTTGCCGGGAGCAGACGTCGCTACCGGACACGGCGGAGAACAGGAAGAAGCTTCAGGCGCTTCTGAATCGGGTTCAGAAGGAGATGGCCCAGGGAAGCTTTGACTACGCTGCCGTGTTTCCCGCCAGCCCAAAGGCTGCGCAGTTCGCGAACGCGCCAGGCGCCACTCGAGCATCTACCTCCGGTGTAAAGGCGGCCGCCGCGGAACAACAAACACCGCTGTTCTCCGAGTTCGCCGAACTGTGGTTCCAGGAAATGTCCCCCCAGTGGCGCAAGCTGCACCGCAGCTGCGTACGTGAGGTACTCAACAAGAACCTGCTGCCGGTCTTCGGTGAGCGCTCCGTTGGCGACATCAGCAAGGCGGACGTGCTGGGCTTCCGTGCGCAGGTGTCTCAGATGCCGGGTCGCAAGGGCACGTTGGGCAATGCGCGGATCAACAAGATCATGTGCTTCCTGCGGCAGATCCTGAACGAGGCGGCGGATCGGTTCGAGCTGACCCCTGCCTTCCGCAACGTGAAGCCGCTCAAGCAGAAGAAGACCGATGTGCAGCCGTTCTCGCTGGACGAGGTCAATCGCATCCTGACCACCGTGAGGCCGGACTACCGCAACTATCTGGTGACGCGGTTCTTCACCGGCATGCGCACCGGCGAGATCAACGGCCTGCAGTGGAAGTACGTCGATCGGGAGCGCAACCTGATCCTCGTCCGCGAGACCCTGGTCGGTGGCGAGGTCGAGGACGAAGCCAAGACCCAGTCATCGATCCGCGATATTCCGATGCAGCCGATGGTGCGTGATGCCATCGAAGCACAGTGGCTGGCGCGTGACCCGGAGGTGCCATGGGTTTTCCCGACGCGCAATGGCGCGCCGATCGACGGGCACAACTTCACCAACCGCGTCTGGTACCCGCTGCTGCGGTATCTGGAGCTGGACAAGCGCCGCCCATACCAGACACGCCATACCGCCGCCACGCTGATGCTGGCCTCGGGCGAGAACCCTGAGTGGATCGCCCGCACGCTGGGTCATTCCAACACGGACATGTTGTTCCGCGTCTATTCGCGCTTCGTGCCCAACCTGACGCGACAGGACGGTCGCGCCTTCGCTGGTCTGCTGCACAGCCATCTGGCCGAGACGGACGCCGCGCCGTCGGCACCGGCCACCGCCGATCTGGATGCGATGACTGCCAAGCAGCTGCGGGCCGCGCTGGCTCAGCTTCTCAAGACGAAGTCCCCACAAGGAGGTGGCGCATGACCACACGAAGCGAGTGAGTAGCAGCCCGCGACAACCCCAATCGATACCCCTATCAAAAGGAACTACCTATGCATAGCTTCACCGATAAAGCTGTCAATGATCTTGCCAATGCACCGGGCGTGTTCACCCGCGAGGGCGTGTTGTTCTGGAGCGACGGCCCATCCGAAACGGCGTCGTCGTTTCCCGCCAAGCTAGTGACGTCTGATGGCGCGCATCCCGTTACTTGCTGGGCCCCCGAGCCGTTCCTCGCCGACCCGGACAAGATCTTCAAGGTGCAGGCGACGGTGTTCGCCAGTCCTTGCGGTACGCTCAATCTGCTGCGCTTCCAGCATGACGATACCATTCACCCGCTGGAGGTCACGCCGGAACGTTTTTGCACGGTGCCGGGCCTGGTGACCGAAGTCTATGGGCTGGTCGAAGCGATCAGGACGCCCGAGCTGCACCAGTTTGTCCGGGATGTCTTTTCGCTGAGGGCCGTCTTTCGCCGCTTCTGGCGGGCAGGCACCGAGGAGCAGCATCTCAATTGGGCCGGCGGACTGGCCTCGCATGCCGCGGACGTGGCGGATGTGGTCGCTCAGCAGATGCCCTCGTACTTCCACTGGGGCAAGGACTTCAGCCAGATCGAATGTGATCTGGGGATCGTGACCGCGTTGCTGCACGATATTGGCAAGACCGTCAGTTACGACGGGAAGGGCCTCTTGACCGAACGCGCTGCTTTGCTTGGTCACCCACTGCTCGGGGTCGAACTGTTGCGCGGCCCGCTGGATGCCCTGCGCCGCGCGCGGCCGGATCTGGCCGACGCGGTCACTGTGCTCCTGCTCTCCCGCACACAAGACGCGCGCGAACCGTATGACCTCGAGGCCATCATGAACTTCGTCGCGAGTGCGGATCGTTTCAGCGTGGAATGCGGGATGTCGATGGGCTAGCACGGCGCTTGAAAGAACCGCTGCGACTTGGGCCCGGGTCGCACCGTTTCGATCGCAACCTGAATCCCCTGCGCCGAGCTCCCTTCGATGGGATGCCGGACTCGGCATGCACCCCGCACGAATCACGGACACGCCGTCTGTCCTTTTGTCTCAGTCCGTGAGTGCACCACCGCACACGATGGCGCATACGCCATCGCAGCCAACGTACAAGGAATGACAATGCAACTGGTGAGTTTCTACGAGAACTACGACGGCCTTACCGAGAACTGTGTGCGCATCGGCACAGGGACTGTGGACCAAGTGAAGGCCCTGGTGCGACCGTCCTGCTACCTCTGCCTGCATTACAGCCGGACCAATGGGACGCCTACGCCATGGGTGCGGCTGGGTCATGCCGTGTGGGATGAGAACGCGCAAGACATCCGGGAAATCCCCGGCGAGGGACTGGAGGGCCAGGGTGCTCCCTGGCCGTTCTTCCTTCTTGCCTTGTACCTGATCGGTGGTGCATTACCGGAAGTGCAAGCCTACATGGATCAGGTGTCCGATCCTCAAGGCGAACAATGGTTTGCTGTGGACACCGGAAAGCATCTGACAACACCAGTGACGGAGCTGCAAGCATGGGATGCCCTCGCCTTACCGGGTTCGCACGATCTGCTGGCCTGCGAGATGTATCTCTGCGTCAAGGCACCTGCGGAGCGCCGCAACGAATTTTTCGACAGGTTGCAGATCGACTGCGAAAAGGACCGGAAGATGCTTCGCGAGAGAAATGCCGGTGACGGGTAACCAACTCGTGGTCCATCGTGGACAGCCACCGCTCCAACAACCCGTATGCGTCCCACCCGATCAGGCAAGCCTTGATCGTGGCTCAGAGCAGACC
>Ga0307376_10003903_pt1 | contig 13807 bp, 18 predicted proteins | sample TR2MG_FD_202536 | JGI IMG/M metagenome (GOLD analysis project Ga0307376, IMG submission 202536) | Soil microbial communities from Risofladan, Vaasa, Finland - TR-2 | ecosystem: Environmental > Terrestrial > Soil > Coastal area > Acid sulfate soil | place: Finland: Risofladan, Vaasa | collected...
TCGAGTTCCTTGGCCAAGTCCATCAGCAGTCGCTTAGGATCTTGGGGTTTAGGTGCTGTTGATAAATTTTCAGACATGGCTTTCGCTCCTACTCCCGCTATGCGGGGTTTGTATGTACCAGCTGCTCTCGCAGCAAACCTACAACAAGGGTCTAACCTTCGTATAGACCATCGATGCGTTAGTAAGGATCATTCGATCTCCCTGAGCCTGAATGTTTCGTCCAATATTGGTGAACCAGCAACCCGTGTACCAGAGCTTCTCCACGACAAGCTCCGTACCATTCAGTTCACCAACAGGAATGCCCGCCGTTTCATTCTGTGTCCCAACGCCAAAAAACTTCCCTACCTTAGTTGACGCCCCAATATCGTTCAACAAGTCGGAAGACGTGAAGGGGCTACCCCCAACAGCACTCATCCACGGAAGAAAGGGTTTGGCAGGATTACCAATCTTAATCCACTTCTCTTCGATCTCGATAGGGTTGTGTTGATCCGTGAGCGCATAAAGAGGCTTCGGAGTACCCCAGATCTCCTCCATCTTATTGAGATACAAGTCGTACCGGCTTATCTGAAGAGTCTGTGCTGACATCACTCCGGGCACCTGCTCGACGGGCAATCCCGTACCGATAGCATTGATCTCGTACTTGGGCTTGACGTCCCTTGCCTGAGCTGGAGTCCATCCCTGGATCCTGCCGATAACTTGATTCGCTACACGAATCGTAATCGCATGCGAAGTGCGAAGTTCAGTGACGGGAACCGGCATAGAAGGTTACGACTGTCTACTGACGTTGACATAGTTCAGAGTGGCGTTCACCATGATGATGCGATCACCCTGAGCCTGCATGTTACGACCAATCTGGCTGAACCAGCACCCGGTATAGAGGTAGCTCTCGGTGAGGCCACCGGACCCGGGAGATCTCCACTTCTCGGTGATGTTCAGAGGGTTCAGCTGCCTGCCCAGCATCCAGAGCGCGCTCGCGCTCCCCCAAACCTCTTCCATTTTCTCCGTAAAGAGATCGTAGCGACTCACCTGGATTGTGAGGCCTGAAACATTCCCCGGAATATTATCGATAACATCCCCAGACGTCTCGGACTTCAGCTCCCACACCGGAGTGATCGTACGTGTTTGGCTAGGAGCCCACGTCTGGATCTGACCGATAGCAGGTCCTCCTGTACCAGGATAAATAGAGATAGCGTGGCTTGTACGAACGCCTTTAGTCGTGGTCGGAACTACGTGTCCCATCTTTTAACCTCCTCCCTTCTACGCTACCGCGAAGAAGGGGTTGTCAACGCTGTACTCACCGAAGAACCGCTTGGCCGGATACTTGAGATTGAACCAGTACTTGAAGTAGAACGTCCTTGGGTCCGTGGCAGACTGAAAAACTTGGATATCCGTCGTAGCGTCTATGTCTCGGGGCAACCCAGATGCGTCTCGATATGAAGCTATAGAACCGTTGTTGATATTCGCAAGAATTCCCAAAAGAATCCACTTCTTAATCTCGGAAAGGAAGTCCGACAGGTCATCGGGTACGATACCCACGACATTGTTCGTGAGCAGCGTGTCAACAGCCCGAGTGACCGCGTCCTTCTGCGCGCTGGATGCAGGCTCCTCGAACTGCACCACCTTGCCCCCACCGGCTTCCGTGGTGAGGGGGTCAAGCAAGACAAAACGCCCAGCGTCCAGCGTGACCACCGTGGTGCCGTTACCCGCCAGCGTATACCTCTCGCCCCTCAAGTAGGTCTCGAAGCCCTCACTGTTGAAGCCCGTGATGAGCTTACCAATGAGTGCTGAGGAAGGACTGGGAAGCGCGGTATAGATGGCAGCGACTGCGGCTGCCACATACGTACCGTCGAGGTCCACTGTGATCTCCTGGCCAGTGTCCATCGTCAGCGTTCTCGAAGCCTCGGGCGGCGCAACCAGGATCAAGCGGCCACGAGCCGAAGACGTATTCCCCGGCTGAAGAGTCTGAGTGGCGGCATACACCAAGGTACCTACAGTATCGGGATCACCCACATCCGTGCCCCGCGCCATGCCGAACCAGCCTCGCCGGTAGTGCTTTTCCAGAATCGAGGACTGGTCCGCAACGTGCAGCATCTGCGTCACCATCGTCTCCTGCGAGGTGTCCAACGTGAGGATGTCCGTGATGAGCGAGTAGTTCTCCGCCACGGCAATGGCCGTATCGATCTGCGTCTGAGTCGGTGTCCCGGGATCGGTAGAGTCGTTGATCTGAATGAGATAGAGGGACGACGCACCGTTTTCGAATGCGATGTCACCCGCCACACACAGCGCGTTGTTGATGTAGTTCCCCAGGTTCAGCCGCGTGGTGTACTCGTAGAGCTGATCGGGATCGTAGACACGGAAAGCCGTGCTATAGTCGGTAGTGGGCCGCGTGTAATCATACGTGCAGTAATAGGTCGAACCGAAAGCCGGGCGCCGTCCCACACCCGTTACCGTATACGGCTGGGTAATGGTACCGAAAAGCGTCGTGAACGCATCCGTCGCCACGGTCGAGAACGTAATCGTCGAAGCCTGCCCCTTCTCGGGAAGATAGTTCTCGAAGGCGTCGGGGGCCGTCAAGACCACCGTGTTGCCCGCAACCACCGCGACGTGCGCGAACTCGGGCCCGTAGACCGAAGCAATACTGTCCAGCGCCGAATTGATATCGATCACAACCTGAGCGGGAGTAGTCGCAGCAGGGAAACTCGCAGTCAAAGGGATAGAAAGCGGCGTACGCCCGTTGATGGACACGAACAGCCTATCGTTGACTCCAGCCGTAATGATCGGAGGAGACGCCACGAAGTCGACACTCGTGATCGTTGCCTGCGCCCAGCCCGTAACATCCCAGTCACAGTCGTTCGCAGCGCCCTCTTCAAAATCGGTATCCTCAGTGTAGTTGCTGTTCCCCGGATAAGTACCCACAGTCAAGATGTCAGTCAGCGGCGTAGCCGTAGCTGCGTTGGTCAGGGCGTCGGCGAGTACGTCCACGGTAACGTAGTCCAAGGTATAATCGGCAGCCGCGTTGTACGAGGCGTCCGCCACGCGCACAATAGTCGGGGCCTGGACACCGGCGCCTGCGGTAGGCACCCAGGTAGGGACGAGCCCTGAAATCACAGCAGCCGCGTCATTCTCACGCGACAAGAAGATTTTCACGTCACTCGCGGTATTCGTCAGCGGAGACGTGATCGTGATGATCTCATTGGCAACACCCGTCGCGTGAGTCGCCACTCCGCTGTAGGACGCCCCGTAGATAGCGAAATACGTGCCCGCCGCGTTCCCCAGCTCATAGTTGATAGCCTCACAGATCTTCGCAGCAGTGGCCGCTGCCGGCACACCTGGCACGGGCAACGCAAGAAGCGCCGCATTCAAATCAATGGTCACTGCGCGCTTCCCATCAAGCGAGATCGTGAAGAAGTTGGTATCTGGCGGCGCACCAGAAGAAACGTCTACCGTGCCAGCCGCCCACTCATCAGTTACCAGGGCAGCGGCCAAGAACCACCAATCCGCCAGCCCCAGCTCGTTGTCGTTCATGTAGAGCGTGGCAGCGTTGCGGTCGCGATTCGAAGTGTTGCTCAGCGTCGCGATGAACGGAGTCGCTGCCGCCAGCGTCAGGGCCTCGTCATAGACCTTGCCCCTCGTCACTGCTTCGTCAACAGCCCGGCGAGTCCTCGGCGCGATTCCCACCAGCGCCAAAGTTCGCTCGGAGGTGACGGAAACTGCTCCAGGGACGATAACTTCGCCGATCATGGTTCCCGGGTCCACGTAACCTGAATATGCAAACACCATTTTGATTGACCTCCACGGGAGCGATCCCCGAAAATAAACCTAGAGAACGTACCTATCTTACCGCAATAGTCGTCGGGATTTTAAAATTGGAGGAAGAATTGGCTAAGAAGGGTCGATCTCCGCGTACAACCACCGAAAGACAAACAGGACTTGGTCTTAAAATGCGTCCGCCCGCAAGAAAGTGCCTTGCGGGCGGACTGACCGAGAAACAACACAACCAAGAGAACTAGAACATACCACAGAAATCCAAACCCGTCAACAAAAAAACACAAGCTACCCCAATTTTATGTAATTCACCCCGAAATAATCGCCCTGCGGAAGATCCTCGGACTGCGCAAGCGTCCTGCTCTCCATGAAGCCCTCAGTGACCTGCCTGTCGATGAAGTCCACAATGGTCAAGGGCACCGACCCGCGAACAGAGTGGATGTGCGCAAGCTGATCGCCACCGGCCCTGGGAACATTGTACTCCCCCGCCCACGCAAACTCCCGCTTGAGGATGATCTGGTACCATTCGGGGGGCGTCAGGTCCGGATCGTCGTACGAACGACCAAGAATCTGGAAAAAATGTCTCGACATGTAAAACGTGAAAAAGTCCCACACCAGGTCAGCCAGTGCCGTACGGGTGTTCAGGTCGTCGCTGACCACATCGATGTTAATTGTGGCGTCCCCCGCTACCGCGTGGCGCCTCGCAGGGAGCCGTGTCGAGTCCGTATAGCGTGATACCTGCCCCACCTTATACCCGAGCGCCAAGAGGCACGCAGCGTCCCCTCCGATGATCTCTACGGCATTAGGTGTACCGTGAGCTGCCGGACCGCCAGCGACGATCTGGAGGAAGTTCGAGCCATTCGCAGCCGCCTGGGTGTAGAGTACCTGAGCGTTGATCGCCTTGATCACGTCGTCGACAGTGGCATTGGAAATATCTGAGAACAACACATCCGCGAAGAGAATAGTAGAATCGACAGGATCATTGTCCAGCCCCTGCGGCCAGGTCCTGACCTGCAACTCCCAGCCGTCCTCCAGTGTAAAGGGGCCCGACTCTGTCGCCACAACTCGGGGAGGTTGCTGGACTTCACAGGCGATTGTATCGCCAAGCCCCAGCTGTTTCTCCCGCATATTGGCGGAAGTTATGGCGATCATGGGGTACTTGTTCTTTACATCGCCAAACGACATGATGAGGTTCATCGTAGTTTCCATGGACTCAGAAGTAGAACCCGACGCGGTAATGCCGAACTTCTCGATGGCCGGGTACTCCCCTATCTTCGCCCGGATATCGTCCGAAGCGTAGTCAAAGAACCGCCGAAGTTCCGAAGCAATCGCATCCTTGGCCGTTTCAATGAGTTGGCCAAAGCGTGGCGGATCATTCGGGTCGAATGGCGGGGTACCTCTGTATGCTCGGGGTCCTGAGAAGTCGTCAACCATATTCCTACCTCTTCACCGCACGCACAGCTGAGAACTTGCTCTGTCCCCCGACCTCAGCGTACGCGATGTACTCCAAGCATAACACAGATTTCAGCAGTTCGTCCTCGGTAAATCCTTTTTGAAAGGTATCTCGCCCCGTGAACCACCCGTCTTTGTGTATTCGCCAGCCTTTACCCTTCTTGGCCGCTTGATCAACATCGGCAGGGTTTCTCGCTGCGATAAACAGGCTACCACCGCTGACGACACGCGCCCACATGTCCTTGATGGTCCGGACCCTCTCGGCCTTCGTCGCGATCACGTTCACCACGTAGATAGACAACACCACGTCAAAAAGGCCACTGGGCCGTGGCTCAGTGTCTGCAGAGGTGCACGGATCCCAGCCCTCAGCGTCGTAACCTTGCTCCGTCAGCCACTGAACGTCGTCTCCCTTGCCGCAGCCCCAGTCCAAGACCCGGGAGCCTTCAGGGAGCGCCAGGGGGTTGCTGTGGAGAAACAAGAGGGGCCTGGAGGGCCTGTTGCGCTTGATCGCGGTGTGGGGGTTGATTTTCACTCACCGCCCTCCCACACAGAGTCGATCAGCGTGTAGATCAGCTCCTCTTGCTCGGGCGTAAACGTCCAACGCACCCCGATGTTGTCCTCGGCCCAGTCACGCGGAGAATTCCCAAGCTCCTCGCTCATTGCCATCCAGTCGGCGCAAAGCTCCCCGATGTCCAGCTTGTCCATCCTGGAGGCATCCACCGGATCGTCCGGGGGGCCATCTCTGTCCTCGTTCTCCTCGTCGAAAAGATTCTCCTGCCTGAACTGATGGGCCTCGGGGTGGTGATCGTTGTTCAGAATGTGGTGCTTGGTGGCCGCAATAATCTCATCTTCCATGCCCTCAGGAAGGTCGCACTCAACGCCGTCATCTTTGCACTTGTACCGCCAGGTCAGCCAAATATAGGGGGTCAACTCAGGCTCCTCGAACTTACTGGCGTCGTGCTCTTCGCCGCGCTCGATCAATCCCTCAAAGCCTTCCCAGGCTTCCTCGATCAGCGCACAGTACTTCTGCACCAGCTCGATGTGCATGTTCGTGCGGTCGTAGAAGTGTTGCTCTTTCTCGTCGTCGAGGGATTGGGCGATGCGGTTTAAGGCAGAAGCTGTGATGCCGTGGAGTTTCATTCAGTCTCCTCAAGATCAAACGCTTCTAGGGGTGCAGGTTCCGTAGGAAGAAGATATTCGGTCTCCCAGTAGTAGATCTCCTCTTCACCGTACTCGTCAAACTCACCCGAGTGCTCCTTGGTGAACGCCTTGTCCGGATCAATGGTGCCCCAGTCCTGAATATCGACCCACGCCTCCCCGTTCCACAACAGAACAGATTCCTCGGGAACCTCCTCGGGCTGCAAAATCCAAGCGTCTTCGAAAACATCGTTAGACCCGATCTCGTCGTACACCGGGTCACTGCCTTCATGCTTCACAGCGAGAACTACCGGAAAAAGATCCTCGCTATAAGTCGATTGGCTTCCAGAAAGCATGGACTCCCCCCAAGCCTCTACTTTATTAAACCAAGAGAAAACACCGCCCCACTCAGTGGTAAACACCCCTTGACTGCTGTGCTCCTGGTAACCTGCTCCCTGCCCTGCGCCTCCTCCATAACCGACTTGGAGACCCTCCGCAGCGATGGACCCCAGGTTACGGTAGAACGTTATATGGTACAAGATTTCCGAAGGTCCTCCCTGCATGAACTGGGAAACTCTCTTCAGGCCAGCAGCGGTGATACCGTGAAGTCTCATGCTGATCCCCCGTACATGTCGCCCGCGTCAAGTTCATAAACACTCAAAATTTCGACATCATCCGGATCGAACACCACAAAAGAATCGTCCAGATCGACAGAATCGAAACCAAGACCCTTCAGCTCGCCTATCCCGTACTTCTCGTACTCGTCCCAGCCCGCAGGGTTCGCAACCGTCACCCGGCAGTCATACACGTACACCGGCCTACCGGGGTAAAGACCCGCCCCACTCCCGCTACTCAGAAGCTCAGCGCGGTCCTTGGCGAACCACAAGATACCCTGAGCCGTCTGCGCAGTATCGAACGAGTCGAAAAGCTCGTTCGAGACATGATACAGCTCCAGAGACTGCCCCGTGATTTGGGCGATTCTGTTCAGAGCGGAGTCTGGGATGCCGTGAAGTTTCATGCGGCCTCCTTCTCCCAACGACCTATCCGAGAAGGTACGATCACTCCTCTGGGCGCAGAAAGGTTGCCAACGTCCAGAGTCTCATCCCACCACACACCGTCGAGATCGGTTGCCTGTTCCACATATAAAGTGAGAAGCACGTCGAACGCGATGTCCTCTTCGCGCTCGACATGGGAATTCATGCCCTCCGAAGAAAGTCGTTCCGTCCCCACAAAGGAATCTCGGACCTCTTCGACACGACCCTCTTCACGATCTTGAAGCTCTGCCTGAGCCTCAGCCTCGCTCAAGAAACTCATGTAGACTTCTTCGCCGCGCTCATCGTCGTAATAAGAGTACCTCCAGGCAGACGCCGGTTCGAGGTATCCCTCACGAAAACCCCACTGAAGGACCTCGTCTTTCTGAGCCTCATTCAAAGACAGCGCATCCAGAAACGAACCGGTTGGATTGGTCAGCGTCCAGACGTCCCCTGGCAACTTGGCAATCAGAGACCACTCTTCGGGATGTAGAGAAACCGACAAGCCTGCCCCCTCCAACGACTCCGAGCCCTTGCTTCCAGGATCCAGGTCTCCTACATGATACACGACGTCGAGACCCACTACGGGGAATTGAGCTTGAGCAATCCTCCTCAATCCTGCCGCTGGAATGCCGTGGAGCCTCATTCAGGAACCTCCCGCATACGGTGGGTCCGGAGGCTCAGGGATCTGGGCAGCGAGCGACGGAGCGGCCTCCAGGAGCCTCTTGTAGGTCGTCCCGTGGTACTCCACCTGGCCAGTCGAAGGAGCTACCCAAGGCATCGTCAGCTGCTGGAACGCGGGCTGGAAGCCTTCCTCCGAGCCCCACACGAGATTCATGCCGAAACCGTAGGATCCCCCGTACAGGTCATCACGACATGGAATGTCAAAACCAGGCCAACGGGACTGGAGAGCCTCGACACCACCCTCCGTCTCTTCGGTCAGCTCGTCTTCGATCTCGGTTGCTACAGGCGTCACGTAGTAGACCGCCACGACTCGGCTCTCCTCCACGTCCTCCGTGTACCGATACTGGTCGGTTGCCTGCATCAACCGGTCCTGCGGAAACGCCCCCGTCTGCATGTACTGGCGTAGGATGTAGGGGAACTCCGGATCGTCCTCGAAGAGACGCAACGGGTCATTGAAATGATAAAAAGACTCCTCACCTATCAATCCGTACGGATCATCTGGATCAGCCTCTATCTCCCGATCACCGTACGAAAGAAGATCAGAGAGAGCATCCAGTATTTCCTCATCGCTGGACTCTACGGTGAGGCCCGCGTTGATCAGCTCCCCCAGATGCGCCTCCATCATGTCCCAGACCATCTTCTCCGCGTCGTAATCGGTCTGAGGAGAGTAACCGGACATGTCCAGCGCAACGACAACGGGGTAGTCGGTCACGAAGTATTCGCCGTCCGCGCCCTGCTCCGTGTACGAAGCGTTCACGCGGCCCACGGCGTAACTTGCGGCAATCTCCATGCTGCCCGTCGTGTGGAATCCCGGGTACTCGACGACACCCCCGTACTGTTCGCTCGAAGGAATAGGAGGCTCCGCCATGAACTTGGCGATCCTCTTCATACCAGCAGCTGTGATGCCGTGAAGTTTCATCAGGCCTCTTCGTCCTCTTCGTCCTTCGTCTGATTCTCCCCCGTCCCCCTCGGCCTTCGCCTGATCCTCCATGTCGCTCAAGCGACTGTAGTAATCGGGGAACTCGACTAGATGATCGAGAGCGATCTCCAGGGCTAAGTCAGGGTCGTCAGTGTGCTCCATCTCGACCTGGATGCCTTTGTACACCTGCTTCAGACAGTGCTCGGAGGGCATAGACTCGTCGCCGTATCCGCCAGGTATCTGGTCGTCAGCGACGCTGCGCTTCGTCGTGAATGCAGCGATGCGACCGAGCGCCAGATTTGAGAGACCTTTTTTCATGATAGCAACTCCTACCCTTCAAACGTTCCAAAACCTTCATCTTCGACCCTTATCTGTTCAGCGGGAATAGGCTCCGTCGCGTAGAAGTCGCAACTATGCCCTTGGTACGACAAAGGGTCCATTTGGAGATTGTCGATCTGTTCCGGAGTCAACTCGACTCGAAGGATAGCTGCGTCCTCCTCCGCTTGTTCCGCCACCATCACCTGCCACTCGATTGCATTGTTCCAGTCAGCGCTCAAGAAGATGCGACCTGACGATTCAGAGGGGGTACCAAAAGTAGAACCGCTACCGACGACCAAACCCTCACGCAGTATCCGGTCTACCAACCGAAAAGGCGTGGCGTGGTAGAGCACGTTGTCCCCTCCAGCATCTTCATCATGACAAACACCAGAGTCGAGAACCTCTCTCGGCGTGATCATTGCAGCGATCCTCTTCATACCGGAATCTGAAATGCCGTGGAGTTTCATCGTTTTGCCTTCTCCTTAAACCTTTGGTTCGATGGGTACCTAGGTGCCCGGTAGACTTATAAAGAAAATCATCTAAAAGATCTCCATGGCCTTCCATAAATTCCATCTCGTAATCATCATATATACTTTGTCCTTGGACAGCTTTGGAGATTCTATGTATGCCGTTGTCCGAAATTCCATGAAGTTTCATCAATCCTCGTACTCCGCGCTGCTCTAGCCCAGCGGCACGGAGCTGTTGGTAGAGATTTCTCCTGAGATTGCAGTCATTTCAGCTTGCCAACCAGACGAAAACGCATTGTAGGTTTGTTCGTCCATTAAGGTCACGTCTACGTCTATGCCGAGATCAGCCATAAGTTCAAGAATGTTAGCTTCGTTCGCGGCCTCTTGTACCGCGAACTTAGCTGCGAACCTTGCTACGTATATGGCCGTCTGCACGGGATCGATGGCCTGCGCAGGAGCAGCACCTGTCGCAGGATCGACACCTGTCGCAGGATCGACACCTGTCGCAGGATCGACACCTGTCGCAGGATCGACACCTGTCGCAGGATCGACAGCCTGGCCCATTCTCCTGGAGATTCTCCGTATTCCCTGATTCGTTATTCCACCAAGTTTCATTTGGTCCTCCTCGTTTTCGTCCTCTTCGTCCTCTTCGTCCTTGTCTGATTCTCCCCCGTCCCCCTCAGCCTTCGCCTGATCCTCCATGTCGCTCAAGCGACTGTAGTAATCGGGGAACTCGACCAGATGATCGAGAGCGATCTCCAGGGCTAAGTCGGGGTCGTCTGTGTGCTCCATCTCGACCCGGATGCCCATGTAGATTTGGCGAAGACAGTGCTCCGAAGGGAGCGAGTCGTCGCCATATCCGCCAGGTATCTGGTCGTCAGAGACGCTGCGCTTCGTCGTGAATGCAGCGATGCGGCCCAGCGCCAGACTTGAGAGACCTTTTTTCATTCTGTCCCTCCTACTTCGGATAGAAGCACGCGGCCCAGCTGGAGTAGTCTTCCATCATGAAACCGTGCTGCTCCGCGAGCTGCTTCAGCTGGCCACGGTACACGTCCGAAAGACTAGGCTCGTCAGACTCGGGACTGAGAATGTCGTACCCTGACCCCTCGTAGATCAAAGAAACGCAGTCCATGTTGAGCATACCCTCGGAACCAAGAAACTCAGCCGTCTTCTCCGGAGGCCAAACCTCCACCTCAGCCAGCGGTTCGCCGTACTTTTTCCAGAAGTCTCGGGGGTCCTCGTCATCCTCCGGACCCATGAGGTGCTCGTTGGTTTCCTTCACCCACCGCTGGAGATCCTCCATGAGAGCCGCCTCTTCCGGAGTGGTCTCACGTCCGCCAACTGCCTGAGCCAGCCTACGGATACCTGCATCTGAAATTCCCTTTTTCATTCTGTCCTCCTACCGTGGCCGTTTCTTTCCTGAGAAGGTCTCCGGTCCAATGTTGCTGTACTGAGACCTGATGGCGTCTGTAATCCTGCTGTAGACGTCCTCGTCGCTCTCGATCTCGTCGTATGTCCAGAGACGGACGTTCTCAAGGAGTACCCCGTCTTCTTCCTGATGCACCCTCTCGACGGTAACATCCCCGTGCGCGCCTCCGATGTCAACATACGTGTCGTAGGACCCCTCATGCGGCTGAAGACCTTGGTACCGGACAGAGGGAACCAGGTACCTACCCTCTTCCTCCTGAACGACCTCACCTTCGAAGATGGCCGAATCCCAGACCTCGGGGTCTAACTCAGCCTGAGCACCCTCAAGCCATTGAGCGACCCTGTGAAGACCTGAAGCTGGTATCCCTTGAAGTCTCATTTCACCATACTAAACTCAAAGGTTCAACCGTGTCAATAACACGAATCTTGAAAGTTTGACTGACGATGATGTACGCAAACGGGTCAGAGTTCTTCCATTCTGTAGCCACATAACGGCTGCCAACCCGGGCGCCATCGAGAATCTCAATGAAAGTGTACTCGCCTTTGATCAACTCCTGAAGACTGCCCAGTGTAATCCGTGGGTCGAACAACCCCAGACCCGCCGTCCAGTACTCCATGCCGTTCTCGAACGGAATGTCGCCGTACTCCTGCTTCTTGTACCCAGTCGACGGGGGCTCGCGCATCACGAGAATCCACGGGCCCATCCTGTACTCGCCGGTCACGCCCTCGCGGCTCAAGTCGATAGCCGCGTACCGAGCGCGAACGATCTCGAAGAAGGGGGACAAGGCAACGGCGTCAGAACGAGTCAGCGTCGCGCGGAAACGGATAGTACCCGACGCGGGGTTGGCGGACACCAGATTGCAGATCTCCGACCAGGTCGTTCCGCTGTCCAACGAGTACTCGATCACAACGGACGTGGTGTAGGTGGGATCACGGGTAAACGCCTGGAAGTCAACCTCCCATGAGGAACCGACCGCCGTGCGCTCGAACACCTTGTCGCCACTCTCGATGGTCCCCGTCAGTGCGCCAGCCACCAGCTCAATCTTGGCGGACTTGAACCCGGAAGACAGCCGAACACTCGTCAAGGTGATGTCTGTGTCCGTCGTGCCCATCCACAGTGTGTTGTACCCGAACTTGAGATACCCCGGAACAACACCCACGCCGTGACACGCCGAGCACTTTCGGTCGGCCATCTGGTTGGATTCCTTGTAACAGCCGCACTTGGGACCGTCAGTCGCTCCTTGCCAAAAGTTTGCGCGAATACTACCGGCTAGGATCTGTTCGGTGAGAAGTGCGCGTTGACGGGCCTGCTCCTGCATGCCGTTGATGTGCTTGTAGATGTCGGGAGCCCAGTACCCTACAGCTAGTTGGCCCACGCCATGGCAACCTTCGCGAATAGCGCCGCAAGCGCTCTCAATCGAGTCGCCGCTGTCGCCACTGTCGCCGTTCCCCGGTGGTGTACACTCAGCCACAAATACGCCTGTCCATCCACTCAAACACACACTTACGCATAACCTTGTGTGGAGTGGATTCTCCGCTCTTCCAGCGGGCAACTGTCGGAAGGCTAACGTCGAGAGCGCGAGCGACTTCCTCGTCAGAGATATCGATCAGCTTTACACCGAGAGCAAACAGCTCCTGGAAGCCATCGTCTGCGGGTACGAGATATAACACAAGTCCTCCTATCCAAACTGCAAGGCCATCTGAAGCGCCTCGTCCGTATTGTATCCTTCTTCGTGCCACCATACAATGTCAGTATTCTCGAAATCATTGATGGACATGCCGATGGCTTCGAGCTTTGCCGCCAGCTCGTCCGCCCACGGTTGCATGTCCATGCGTGGCAGCACGATGCGCTTGGCGTCGTCCCACCAACCCGCCACCTTCTGAGACTCCTCAATGAGTTCGAGAGTCTCTATGTCAAGCTCCTCACCGTCCAGGTACTGATCCGCCAGAACACCGGCAATCCAATCTCCATAGCCAGCCGCCATGAGAATATCGGAGATTCGCGAGCGTTCGCGCTCACGCTTCGTCCAGAAGGCTTCGCGTTGGGAAATAGCGATGCGGCGGATAGCAGAATCTGGGAGGGTTAGGATCACTAGAGCGCCTCGTCCTGAGAAAAAGACTGAGCAACCTCATCTAGCTGCGCCTGCAATTCGGGATCTTCAGGCTCAATGTTCACTTGAGTTTGATCCCCGCTCGTGTAGGTATACCGGACACCGCCCTCTCCGTACTTCACAACGAGTACGTCATTTACCGCCAATGCAAACTCCCTGACCTTATCCTTGTCCTGGTTTCCGGGAAAGTTCATGCCACCAAGCGAGATAGGCGGCCCATAAAACTCAGGCCCAAACACAACAGCGACCCTCGGGTCCGACTCCTGCGCCTGAGCGATCCGCCGAACACCTTCATCTGAAATTCCACGTTTCATCAGCTTCTCCTACTGGTCAGTATTCTGGCCAGTACACGACATAGTGCGCGCTATTCTGTTCATTGGCCTCATCTTCGCTCCAGCAATTCTTCAAGCAGCTCGTCGAGAGGTTTGCCATTGCCGTTGTCGTACTCGGTGATCAATTGCTGCCACTTCCCGTCATCGAAAAGATTGGACAAAC
>Ga0307376_10003905_pt1 | contig 13806 bp, 13 predicted proteins | sample TR2MG_FD_202536 | JGI IMG/M metagenome (GOLD analysis project Ga0307376, IMG submission 202536) | Soil microbial communities from Risofladan, Vaasa, Finland - TR-2 | ecosystem: Environmental > Terrestrial > Soil > Coastal area > Acid sulfate soil | place: Finland: Risofladan, Vaasa | collected...
CGCCCTGGTCCTGATTCGTTCAAAGGCGCTCAAGACGCTTCCACTGGGACTCACGAATTTCTCCGGACAGTTCAACACCGACTATACGAAACTGATGGCTGCTCTTCTGATTGCACTTATTCCGATTATGCTTGTCTATTTCGTCTCATACAAAGCAATAATGCGCGGCATGCTTGCCGGAGCAGTTAAGGGGTAACAAATGGAACTCAAAATCGATTCAGGATGGCAGCTCAGGCATGAGCCGCTCGATGTTACGGCCGATTTCTGGCCTGTGGTCTCAAGACGGTCAGAGGGGTGGCTTCCCTGTGCGCTTCCGTGCGATGTTCACATGCCGCTCATTGTGGCCGGAATCATTGCCGAACCGCTTGATAAGCTCAACTGTTTCGAAAGCGAATGGATCGAAGAACGGTCGTGGTGGTTCCGAACTACATTTTCGCCCGCTGCAGCGTTCCGAAAGGGCGCCCGCTGCGATCTGGTCCTGGAAATGCTTGACGTCGAAGCTGACATCTTTCTGAACGATGTGTGTATTGGACACCAGCGGAGTGCCTTCTATCCATTTCGATTCGACGTAAGAAATCTGCTTCTGCCGGGTGAAAACGTCCTCGGCGTACGCCTGACCACAGGTCTCGAGCGTGTTGCCGAGCAGGAGTTTGCCGGATTCAAGAAGAACATTTCGACCGAAGCAGATGCCGGCCGCGGCACGCGCGGTGACAGACGGCGCGCTATCCTGCGAAAGCCGCAGTACGTATTTGGCTGGGACTGGGGTCCTCGCGTTGCAACTGCAGGAATCATGGGCGGCGTCTCCCTCAAGCTCGTCGGCCCTGTTCACATCGCCTCGGTGCATGCGGCAACTCGCGTCGCAACCGCTGACCGTGCTGAGCTTGCGGTTACCGTCGAAGTGGAAAACACGCATGTCTTTTCCACCCGGGAATGTGAAGTAACGATACAACTTGCCCGCAAGGGGAAAAAGGTCGCAACGGCCCGCACGGCGTTGTCTCTCCGTTCCGGTCTGAACTTTGTGGATATGGAGCTCGAGATTCCGTCACCTGAGTTGTGGTGGCCGAACGGATACGGCGAACAGCCGCTCTACACACTGACCGCAAATGCAGTCTCCGGGAAACTGTCGGTGGAATACCCGGCTGTTCAAATCGGCATACGTACGGTCGAAATCGATCAGACTCCGGAGTTCGACGGCCGTAGATTCTCGCTGGTTGTCAACGGCACCCGGGTCTTCTCAAAGGGCAGCAACTGGATTCCTGCGGACTCCATCTACGCGCGCGTATCGGACGAGAAGTACGACAGGCTGGTGCAGGAAGCGAAAGAGGCAAACTTCACGATGCTGCGTATCTGGGGTGGTGGACGATACGAGGCCGACCGCTTCTACGAGGCTTGCGACCGTGCGGGGATTCTCGTGTGGCACGACTTCATGTTTGCCTGTTCGGCCTATCCGGATAACAGGGAATGGTTTCGCGAAGAGGTACGGCGGGAGGCCGACTATCAGACGTGCAGGCTCCGGAACCATGCATGCATGGGATTGTTCTCGGGCAGCAACGAGAACAACTGGTTCTTCGACGAATGGTGGGACGGCAAGGCGGGGCCACAACCGACGTTCGTCGGGGGCGCATTCACGTACAACTACATCCTTCCCTCGGCGGTTCGGACCAACTGTCCGGAGATACCATACTGGAACGGTTCGCCATATGGCGGCGCTCACCCGAATGGCAACGACGCGGGGGACCGCCATCACTGGCTGGACGCGACAATGAGTCCGAAGATGGAGAACCGCATATCACCCGAGACTTACGACAACGTGACAGCGCGATTCATCTCCGAGTACGGTTACATCGGTCCCTGTGCTCGATCGACCATTGAGCGATACCATGCGGGCGAATCGATCGACCAGAACGGCGCGATCTGGCAGCACCACAACAATACCTTTGAAAAGAGCACGGTGCTCGAGGGGATTCGAAAGCATTACATGGACCCCGAATCTCTCACTATAGACCAGTACCTGCTCTACGCGTCCCTTGTGCAGAGCCTGATGTACAGCTACTCCCTGGAAGCATTCCGGATTCAGGAGAGAAACTCAGGAGGACTTTTCTGGATGTACAGCGACTGCTGGGGCGAGGTCGGATGGACAATCATCGACTACTACCTGACCCGCAAACCGTCATTCTATGCGGTCAAACGCGCATTCGCGCCGCGAAAGCTCGTTCTGCGTGCGAGGGAGGACAACGTGGTTGTCTTTGCGATGAATGAATCCGCCGAGGAAGTAAAGACCGTTCTTGAAATCGGCACACTTCGCCTTGACGGAGACTGCATCTCCCGCAAGAGTATAGAAGTATCCATTCCACCCCGATTCAGCGGAATCCTCGCCTCAATCAAGAAGGCATCAAGCGATGCAGAGCGAGTGCTCTGGTATGCGCGGTGCCCGGCAGCAAGCGGCTTCTCCCCCGCCACACTTCGCGAAGGGGAGCTGCGTAAACTCAAGCTCGACAAACCAGGGCTGTCCATCACAGGACTGAAGCGATCGAAAGGAACAATCAGCTTCAAGGTGAAGTCTCAACGGTTTGCGCACGCCGTTCATTTTGGTCTGCCATGGGAAGTAGAGGCATCGGATGAGTACTTCGATCTTCTGCCGGGCGAAGAGCGACGGATCACTTTGACAGCGTCAAATGATAAGCTTCCTGCAACGGTAACGGCGCGATCCGTTATTCCGGGAGCTGATGCTTCTCAATAGACTGGCACAAGAATCCGTCCCCAGCTCGGGTCGATCCTCCCGATTTCGAGACTGCCGTTGCGCGCCCTGAATCTGTCCGCAGGAGACAGGGCGTCAACGAACTCCCCATCGGGAACTGCGTCAGCACGCAAGGTACATGACGCGCTTCGCGATGACGAATTGACAACGACGATCACTTGTTCGCCCTCGCCCGGTCTGGTGAATGCAAACTGCTCATGCGAAACGTGCAGTTCACGGTATCCACCCTCTCGCAGCGCGGGGTGCGCTGCACGTATACTGGCGAGACGCTTCACCGCATGCACCAGATCGGGATGAACTGCCATTGAGTCTGCACGTTCCGGCGTCAGTCGCGGCCGCAACGGCGCGTCACTGTAGGGCTCTTTGCGCCCTTCGATGCCCCATTCGCTGCCGTAGTAGATGGAAGGGATGCCCGGCATCGTAAAAAGCAGGATATGCAATGGGTAAAGATGCGCAGCATTGTTCAGTACCGAAGCCACTCGGGTTACGTCGTGATTATCGACGAAATTGTACATTCCGATATCGCGATACAATCCATCTGCGCCAAATTGCCTGTTCAAGGTCCATGACACTTCAAAGTAGTTTCGGTCGTTGTGGCTCGAGTAGAGTGACTTGTACGCTTCATAGTTGGTTACCGCGTCAAGAGTTTCTGGGTTCGCCCATTCACGGTAGTCTCCGTGCACTACTTCTCCCATCAACCAGAATCCATCGACTCCCACACTCCCGGCTACCTTCCCGGTTCGCACCCTCAACTCCCGCATGAACTCAGGCTCGAGACAGTCGGCGGCATCCAGCCGGAGGCCGTCAATCCTGTATCGCTTGATCCAGTCTTCGACTGAGTTGAAAAGATACTCTCTCACCGCCCCGTCGCGAAGATTGAGCTTAACCAGACTGGTATGTCCGTTCCACCCCTCGTAGCTGAATGGGTCACCGTGGCTATTGGACTTGCCGAACTCCAGTCCATGAAACCAGCCGCGGTAAGGTGACCGCTCCCCGTGCCGCAGCACATCGACAAAGGGAGGGAACTCCCTTCCGACGTGATTCAGCACGGCATCAAGAACAACGCGGATACCGGACGCATGACATGTCAGAACGAACGCCGACAGCGAATCGTTTGTACCGAGTCGCCTGTCCACCGTGGTGTAGTCGATAGTGTCGTACCCATGCGTAAGTGATTCGAACAACGGTCCGAGATAGATGGCATTTACCCCGATTTCAAGCAGGTGAGGTATCCAGTCTCGCAACTCAGATAGTCGATCAACGGGCGCGGTGGTCTGGTCGTTGTACTGCGGTGCACCGAGCATTCCGATCGGATAGATGTGGTAGAAGACCGCCTGTTTTGTCCAGTGTGACACTGCTATTCCTCAGCTCGAACCAGCGCGGGCTGCATGCCTGGTTCATCGGCCATGATACCGTGAAGAAACTGATGCACGATCCGTCTTGCAGCCTTGCGGTCAAGCGTCACGGTACCGCTGAGAAACACTCCGACAAAGGTGTGCAGCAATCCGAGAAAGCTGAACGCGTATTGTGCAGAATGTTTCGATTCTGCGAACATCGTCTTCATGAGCTCATACAACGATTGATGATACGGGTGAGCGATTGTGGCGCTCTCACTTTCAGGGGGCGCAAACCAGAGGGATAGATAGACTCGATAGAAGTCAACGTGTGCGGCTGCAAACTCGAAGAGAGAACTTGCAGCCCGGTGCAGGTTCGATGAAATGGTGCCGGTACGCGAACTGTCGCGGCGAACCCGATCAAGGAGTTCGTCGCCGTACACTGCAATGATCTCAGCGAGAAGCATCCGCTTGTTACCGAAATGATGTAGCGATTCTCCTGTGACACGTCCGGCAGTATACCGATCGGTACACTGCCGGTCACTAGGCGGAATCAATCTATCGGCTTCAGATTGGAGACTATCTCCTGCCTTCGCGGTTCGAGGAACGGCGCGAGCACAATCTTCTCACCGAGCGTGGCCATGTCTTCATCAACTCCAAAGCCGGGGCCATCGGAAGCAATTTCAAAGAGAACACCATTCGGTTCCCTGAAATAGAGACTCCTGAACCAGTAACGGTCCACCTTTCCGCTGTTCTGCACGCGAAGCGAGTTAAGCCGTTCGGCCCACTCGTCGTACTCGTCGAATGTGGGTGTTCGGAACGCAACGTGATGCACCCCACCCGCCCCTTGTCGTGCGGCAGCCAGATCCGGTTGAACTGCAACGTGGAGTTCTGCGTGCGCGCCGCCGTCACCCATGGAGTAGACGTGAACGGTGTCCCGCTCGTTCTCCGGGTGCGGATATGTGCGGACGGGAATCATGTTTGTTACCTGTCTGAGCAGCACGTCTGTTCGATCGAGTCCGGGAACACTCATGAGGATTGGACCAAGTCCGCGTATCTGATGCGGCTCGGGCACCGGGCTGCGGTTCCACGGATTCGCGTTGCCAATTCCTCCGTCATCCACCAGAGCAAGGCGCTGCCCTTCGGGATCCTCGAAATCGAGGGTAAGCCTGCCGTCGCGCTCATGGAGTGGTCCATGTACGACCTCGTGCTCGTCAAAATGTCTGACCCACCATTCAAGCGTCTCCGACCCTGACACCCGAAGCATCGTCCGGGTAATTGAATGAGTACCCCGCTTTTCCGGGAGAACCGGCCAGTCAAAGAACGTAAGGTCACTGCCCGGACTGCCTTTTGCATCCGCGTAAAACAGGTGATAAGCACTCACGTCGTCCTGGTTGACGCTCCGCTTCACCAGACGCATTCCGAGCACTCCGGTATAGAACTGATAATTCTCGCGAATCTGTGCGGAAACCGCTGTCAGATGATGTATTCCTGAAAGTTTCATAATCGCTCCTCGTGCTTTGCTACAATCGTCTGTAGCCATTCAGTTGCGTGCTGTACCTCTTCCCGGTTCAGCCCATGCCCACTCTGTTCCCAGTGCATGGTCACCTGGGCACCCGCCTGCCTGAGCAACTTCTCAAGTGCCTCTGTCTCAGCGGGCCGTATCATCGAGTCACCTCGCCCTGCGCCAATGAAGACAGGTATCCGCGACAGATCAGGTAACGTCTCTGGAGTGAGCGGAATCATCGCGTGATAGAGAACTGCGGCAGCGAGAACTCCGGGATGAAGCAGCAGAAGACTTGCTGCGATATTCGCCCCGTTGGAGTAGCCCACTGCTATTACCCCTTTCGGGTTGAACCCGTAGGTACCGGATGCCGCGACTAAAAAGTCGGACAGCTCAGCGGCCCTCACTCTCAAATCGTCGAGATCAAATACGCCCTCGGAAAGGCGCCTGAAGAAGCGGGGCATCCCGTTCTCCAGAACCCTGCCCCGTGGGCTCAACAGTGCGGCCCCGGGATGCATGGCACGGCCAAGCTCCAGAAGGTCGGTTTCATCACCGCCTGTTCCGTGCAGCAGAAGCAATGTCGGTGCGTTGGCATCGATTGCAGGCTCGAATCTATGTTGAAAGTACGATGTTTCCATATCCACTCCTCTCGAAATTCATACTGTTTAGAACTAAACTCACTACGCCAAAAAAGAAATCAGGCAACAATACCATGGTCAAGTTTACGCAAAAGTCGCAAGAGCTCAAGCTGATCGGTTGTTGAGAGCGCTCGCAGGAGAGTTGCTACGAGACTTTCCTGATCAGGCACGACCTGATCGTACGCTGACCTTCCCGCCGCGGTGAGCGAAAGACAGTAACTGCGACCTTCCTGTTCGCGCAGAATCAGTCCCCGATGCTCGAGTTTTGCGAGCAGCTGCGAGATGTTTCCCTTCGTGACCAGGAGCGCGTTCGCGAGTTCCGTCTGTGAAAGCCCCTCCGTCGAGCCAACATGCGCAAGAATGTCGAACTGTGCAGTATTCAATCCGTAAGTTCGAAAAAGCCGTTCGGAGTGTGCGTCGATCTTCTGAAACACCCGTGCGAGCCTGAGCCACGCAAGCACCGCAGGCACCGCAGGCACCGCAGGCATTCTGCCATTCACACTTCCTTTCCCGCTCATTCGTTTCATGCCTATAGTTTAGTACTAAACTTAGGAATCGTCAAGCGACCGGGAACACTTGTTCAGACCATCAGCTATTGGTACTATGGAAACCCACGAGTGCTGAGACTACGGCTCGGGATCTTGCTACAGGAGGACTGATGAAATCGCTCTCAGATAGTTTTAAATTGAATAATGGTGTTCAAATTCCATGTGTCGGCTTCGGCACCTGGCAGACACCAAACGGGGAGATCGCGGTCTCTTCCGTAATGGAGGCTATCGCTCTTGGCTATCGACACATCGACACGGCCGCGGGGTACCAGAACGAGGAGAGTGTTGGAAAAGCCGTAAAGCAGTGCGGAGTGCCGCGAAAGGAGCTCTTTGTCACCAGCAAGCTCGCGAACACCGATCATGGATATGAGGCCACCCACAAAGCTTTTGAACTGACCATGAAGAAGCTCGATATGGATTATCTTGATCTGTACCTGATCCACTGGCCGAATCCACTCCCGTTCAGGGATCGATGGAAGAAAGCGAATGCCGGCACATGGAAGGCATTTGAAGAACTCTACACGGCCGGGAGGATCCGCTCGATCGGCATCAGCAACTTCCTTCCGCATCATACGGATGCGCTTCTTGAGACGGCGAAGATCGCACCGATGGTGAATCAGATCCGCCTCTGCCCCGGTGAAACTCAACCTGCGGTATCGAAATACTGCATCGAACACAACATTCTGCTTGAAGCCTACAGTCCACTCGGTACCGGTCTTGTGTTTGAGATACCGGAGATGCAGGCACTTTCAAAAAAGTATGGGAAGACCATCGCGCAAATCTGTCTTCGATGGAGTCTGCAGATGGGCTACCTTCCACTGCCTAAATCGGTGACTCCCGCGCGCATCAAAGAGAATACTGCAATCTTTGATTTCGAGCTCTCGGATGCCGATGTAAAGACCATCGCCGGAATGAAGGACGCGGGTTCGACGAAAGACCCCGATACGACTGACTTCTAGTTTTCCTTCCCGATCGAAAGCCTGTGGCGCGGGATATTAGCTCCTGCGCCGCAGGTTGTCGACAAACACCGCCGCGACAACTACCACGCCCAGAACGACCTGCTCTACGAACGGTGATATTCCGGCAAGCTGTGAACCATTCGCAAGGACCGTCATGAGCAGTGCCCCGATCGTAGTTCCGAGAATTGTTCCAACTCCACCGAACAGGCTTCCACCACCTATCACAACCGCGGCAATGGAAAACAATTCGTCGTTCTGACCAGCGGTCGGAAGCGCTGCTGCCGTATATCCGGCATAGAGGATTCCTCCAATTGCAGATGCGACGCCGCCGAGGATGTAGACGGCAAGCAGGTGACGCTCCACGTTGATGCCCGCTCTGCGGGCAGATTCCGCGTTACTCCCGATTGCGAGTGTGTACCGTCCGAATCGGGTTTTGTTCAGTACGAATGCAGCGACAAGAGCCAGCGCGAATGCAATCCACGCCATGTGAGGAAATCCAAGCAATTTCCCCTGCGAGATTGTGAGATACCCATTCGGAAGGCCGAAAATCGGAGAGCCCCCGGTCAGAAGCAGCGCAGCGCCCAGAGCCGCCGAAAGCATTCCGAGGGAAGCAATGAAGGGTGGGACGTTCAATCGCGTCACGGCAAGTCCATTCGCGGCACCTGCAGCAGCGCCGGTCAACAACGCGGTCATTACTCCGAATACGGGCGAAACATGGAACGAGACCATGGCACCTGCGGCAATCATCGCCGATAGGGCGAGCACGGAGCCCTGTGAGATATCGATTCCCGCAGTTGCGATTATGAACGCCTGTCCAAGCGCGAGGACCATGATTATGGTTCCCTGCTGTGAGATATGGTACCAGTTGATATAGCTCAAGAAACGGGGATTGAGAATTGAAAAAAGCAATATAAGTGCCATCAGGCTCACGAGGGCGAATCCGAGTTGTCTCGCCTTTCCGATCACCAAGATGAGCGGCCGGTTAATGGTCCGGGAAAGCGCATCGGAGCTCATTCTTTCTGCCCCATCCGGACACTCGCCGTTCCTGTCATGTATCGCACAAGTTCCTCCTGATCCGTATCCTCGGCTCGGGTCTCATACACTTTGCTGCCTCGATTCATCACGACCACTCTGTCGGCCGCCTCAAGGGCCAGCACCAGATTGTGGTCGATGTAGATGACGCCAATCCCCTCCTGCCTGAGACTATTCACCAGCCCGAGAACGTTACGCGCCTCGGGTACCGCAAGCGCGGCGGTTGGCTCGTCCATGATTACCAGTTTTGCTTTCCAGTACATTGCACGGGCTATTGCGACAGCCTGGCGCTGACCGCCGGAAAGATTGAGAACCGGTGAACGCGCGTCCGGAATTCGGCTTTCGATTCGATTCAACAGCGAAACTGTTTCGCGATATATAGTCGAATTGTCTATTATTGGGAGCACTCCAAGCCATCGCTTCATCAGCTCGCGACCGAGGAAGATGTTTGCGCCCACATTCAAATGATTTGCGAGCGCAAGATCCTGATAGATCGTCTCGATCCCGGAAGCGCGAGCATCCCTCGGACTCTGAAAGTGGACTGGAACCCCGTTGAGCAGGATTTCGCCCCCATCGGCGGCATGAACCCCCGAAATCACCTTGATCAGGGTAGACTTTCCGGCGCCATTGTCTCCGACTACCGCGACCACTTCACCAGGCTGTACGACAAAGTCCATACCGCGCAGCGCTTCAACCGCTCCAAAACTCTTGTGAAGCCCGGTCACCTCAAGCAATGCACTCATTGGCTGCCTCCTGCAACGCTAAACTGATCCGACGAAAGAAAGACCCCGGAAGACCGGGGCCCTGACTGTCTTGAGGTTACGGCTTGTAAGACGGTGCATACTGTTGAATTGCCTTCGTCGCCTGACTGCTTCCGATATTCGCCGGAGTCAGAAGGAAATAGCCAGTATTGACTTCCTTCGGGACACTCTTTCCTTCGTGAATATCGATGAGTTCGACAACGCCGTAGTAACCCATGTCGTACGGTGACTGAAGCACCGAAGCGGCAATGGTACCATTCTTGATATACTTGATTTCGCCAAGGTCCGCGTCAAATCCGACAACCTTGACTTTTGAGTTTGACGATGCAATCGCCTCCGCGGGGCCGAGAGCGGAGCGATCATTGGCACCGAAAATAACCCCGACGTTCGGATACTGAACAAGCATGTTGTTTGCAAGTGATTCGCCCGTGGATATGCTATTCTGCGAATACTGGACCTTTCCGTCCATCTTTATGCCCGCAAACTGCTTCATTCCCTCCTCAAATCCTTGCGGCCGCTCGATGCCCGTGCTCGCCGTGTGATTGAAGTCGATAATCCCGTACTGACCTTTTTGATTCATCAGGTGAGTGGCCGCGTACTTACCAAGCGCCGCGGCGGCCCCGACGTTGTCTGTCGCGAGGAAACTATCGGCAATGTTCGGGGTCAAACCGGAATCAACGGTCACGACCGGTATCTTCGCGCTCATTGCGCTCTTCACCGGGCTGAGCAGCGCGGATGGATTTTGCGCGGCCAGCACTATACCGTCGACGCCCGAGGTAACGGCATTATTTACCATGCCTATCTGCGCCGAAAGATCAGTTCCACTCGCAGGTGCCTCGAACTGCACGCTGACCCCGTATTTCTTCGCAGCCGCATCGGCGCCTTCTTTCACCGCGAGCCAGTACGGAGACGCATTGGATTTTGTGATGAGTTCGAACCTGTACCTCTTTGATGGCATTGCCGGTAACGGAACCGAGCCAATCGGTACGCTCGACACGGCTGAACCTGACGATGAAGTCATCGCCGGGCCGGCGCTCGGCTTCTCAGCCTGTCCGTTTGCAAACGCAGAGGTCGATAAAGCAGCCAGAAAGACACCCGCAAGGAGTAAGACTAAATAGAATCGTTTCATACAATCCTCCATAATGATTGATGTGTGTCCTGAGGCGAATATACAAACACGTTGAGGAGAAAGGCAACGAAATCAGAATCTTTTCTGTACTGCTCAATACATAATCCAATTGATCTTATGTATTAGTCCATACATTTGAAGCCCATCATCCATATTTTACCGTCGAATCTAGCCCTGTCAGACTTCGTCGCGTAGTCCACAGAGGATGACGAGGAATCCCATCACATCCGCGTCGTGGTTGTGATGGGGCTCGTTTGCCGAGGAGAAATAAGTGAAAGTCGGTTCGGACTTATGTGTTACAGCGTCAATAGATAAAGGGAATGATCTTTGCAGTACGCGACGCATACTCTTTGAACTCTTGACCGTACTTTTCAGATAGATGGCGATCAAGTGTCGGTGCGTTGTAGAAGGCAAAGAAGACGAAGAGGAGAATTGGAATGAGGAGGGACCATATATTCGAAGTAATCAGAGCAAGGCCGAGAACCCACAACAGGTCGCCAAAGTAGTTCACGTGCATGGAGAACCTGAACAAACCACCGGTGTAAAGCCTGCCTTTGTTTTCCGGAAGCATCTTCCAGCGATAGCGCAGAAGTTCCGAACTGGTGTTGATGACCGAACCAATAAGAAACAGTGCAACCCCGATAACCTCGATCGCGCCGATTGGATTCGTCCGACCGCCGCCTAGCAGCGAGAATCCTATGAAGTAGAGTGCAAATGCGAATGGTATCGATATCGCCTCCGCCCAGCCCATCGATCTCTTTAGCAGAACAAATATCGTCACAGTTATACGAAAGTAGATAACTGCGTAACACGCGACCATCAGCCATTGCCTTGTGGGGTTTCCCGATGCGTGGAAGGTCAGGTAGATGCCGCCCGCGATCAACACAGATTCAAGTACCTGGACGGTAAGTTTCTGCGGAAGTGATGTGCCCGAATTCCCGTAGATCATGTTGAATCCCTCCGCTACTACGTTTGAGCCTACCAAGCCTGGGCTTAACGATCCTGCACAGAAAACATATCATCTTACGGATGAGAATGAACACCTGACACACGGCCGGTGTGCACACAACGCTGAGGTGCCTGGAAAACATGCTACAATTGGAGGTCACTATGACAGAGAAAAGGAACCGATGTGCATTTCTTGACGCACAACACAACCTTGTTGTGGAAGATCGGGAGGTACCCGTACCCGGAGCCGACGAGGTGGTGGTCCGAATTGCCGCAAACGGGATCTGCGGCTCCGACGTCCATTTCTATCGCGAGGGTCGACTAGGCAACTTCGTCGTTACCACACCATATTCACCCGGACACGAGGCAAGCGGAACTATCGCAAGTGCGGGATCCGCCGTTCGGAATCTGCCAATCGGCGCGCCGGTCGTGATCGAACCGGGAGTTCCCTGCGGCAGGTGCGAATACTGCCGGAAAGGCAAGTACAATCTCTGCGAGCAGGTAGTATTCCTTTCAGCTCCCCCAATTGACGGAACATTTCGTGACTATGTGAAGATCCGTGCCGACAGCGTTCATCCGATACCCGCGAATATGCCACTCGAGCTTGGCGCGCTTGTGGAACCGACCGCTGTCGCAGTGCACGCGGTACGACGAGCGCTCTTCCGTCCCATGGACACCGCGGTGATCGTTGGCGCAGGTCCAATCGGACTCCTTACACTCCAGGTGTTCAAAGCAGCCGGTGGCGGCAGAGTCGTATGTATCGACGCCGTTCAGGAACGTCTTGATTTTGCCGTCCGAATCGGCGCTGACGAAACGATACTCGCAGGAACAGCGGACACACCGTCATCAATCGCGGACGTGGTCTTTGAGACAGCAGGTTCCACCCGCGCAACCGCCGGCCTCTATCGGCTCGCGCGCGCCGGTGGATGCGTGGTGCAGGTCGGGTGGCCAGGCGACAACATCGTGCCAATGGATATTGCAGCACTTCTCGAAAAAGAACTCATGTACGTCGGAGTGAATCGGTACGCAAACGCCTTTCCGATTGCCATAAGCATGATAGCGGACAACCGCATTGACGTTCGGAGCCTGATCACCCACCGCTTTCCGCTTGACCGAATTGCCGAGGCCTTTGCATTCACTGTTGCAAATCAGAAGAGCGTAATAAAGACACTCGTCACGAATGATTGACGCATGCCCAGCATGGTACGCGCAGCTAATACTTCCGGCTACCGGTCTTCTCGACCGGTAGCGGAGCATTGCCTTCTTCCAGCATCAGTGTACGGAGCCTGGCGGACTGGGTCGCCTGATAGCCGTAAATGAAGTTTATGCACGTGTCATGCCATGTGCTTCCAGGATAGATACTGAGAATCTCGATATCGGTCCGTTCGGAAGCCGAAGGCAGAAACACCACCTGTGGGTTCGGCGTATCGGCAAGTTCCGTCTCGATCGAGAATGAGCCTGACGGATCAGTGACTCGTATTCGCCTGGCCCGACTGTTCATTTCGTATAATTGCGGCTTATCGTATGAAACGAAACCGTTTGAAAATATCAACGCTCCCGGCTTTCCTCCTTCGTATGTTGCCCATTTGATGGACACCTTCTCGCCGATCCCATCTCCGTCGACCCCTTCAACCCATGGCTTTGATGGCAAATCCGTGCGCAAATTGGCAGCAGGATAACTCCCGCTTGAATCGGTGAGGGATGAGGTCGCGGTGTATTCGCCCACGATTGTTCCACGAGAATCAGGACGATAACCAAGTCCATCGAAAAAAGATATCCGCGAGCTTCTTAATGCCGATGCAAAATAAGGGGAACTCAAAAATAGCCACCTCTGGTTAGTTGTTGCAAGTTCGAGAAATGGAACGCGGTGGTCGTGCGTGAGCCTAATGGTATCAGCGAAATAACTGTAACTTCTGGTTTGCCAATTGTACTCGTAAACTTTCACGCTGTCAGAGTGGATCACGAGGCTACTCGCCCGATCACGATAAGTACCTACAATGGCATCTTGCGGAAACAGATTCATGCCGCAGATCAATAGAGCAATAACAATCATTCCAAAGAATCTCATGAGCTCCTCCGACTACTTATCAGTAACTGTCAATCTCGTGCACTCCCAATCGCGCAAACCGATTGCTTGCAGCATAGTATAGAGCTGATTGAAGCTATCGGTCCCGTTCGTGACCACGCAGCCAGTT
>Ga0307376_10003906_pt1 | contig 13806 bp, 12 predicted proteins | sample TR2MG_FD_202536 | JGI IMG/M metagenome (GOLD analysis project Ga0307376, IMG submission 202536) | Soil microbial communities from Risofladan, Vaasa, Finland - TR-2 | ecosystem: Environmental > Terrestrial > Soil > Coastal area > Acid sulfate soil | place: Finland: Risofladan, Vaasa | collected...
GGACTCGAGCGTAGCGCGAGGAAACAGACAGAGCAGGAAAGTCGCTTCACGAAACTCGACACCCGAGAAGGTGCAACCGGTGAAGTCGCAGTTCTGGAAGATCTTCCCCGAAAGGTCGAAGCCCGAGAAATCGAGATTCGCGAAGTTCATCCCGAAGATTCGCCCCGGACGATCAAGAAGCTGTTCCGCGCCCTGCTTTGATGCATGCCGGTCTTCCACGTGGAGTCCGCACAGTGTCTGCCCGGACAGCGCGAAATTCGAACACTCTGAAACTGAACATCGCACGGTTGAGAACATCAGGTCAGCGTAGCCGATGGGATGGGACTTTGCAAGATCGCGTATTGCCCGGGCTGCCGGAGTTTTGCTTGAAGTGAATCGACGAATCACCGTATAATTGGTGAATGGCAGCCTGCTATTCCTGCGGCAATCCTTTAGATCCTCGTGAACGAGTCTTCCGCAATACCCTCTGTTCGCAGTGTGGAAAGGAATTGCACGTGTGCCTGAACTGCAACTTCTACGCACCTGGCGCACACTGGGATTGCCGCGAAACAATCACGGAGGCGGTACGCGATAAGGACCGGGCAAACTTCTGCGATTTCTTCGTCCTCGCCACAGGCAACAAGGCGGCAAAACAGGACGATACGAAGCAGAAGAGCGCGCGTTCAAAGTTCGATAACCTGTTTGAAACATGAGTAATCGGCCAATAGCATTCTTCGATTCCGGGCTCGGCGGAGTACCTTATTACGAGTGGGCCGCGCGTGAGCTGCCCGCGGAGCGGTTTGTCTACCTCGCAGATACGCGTCATTTCCCCTACGGAGAAAAGAGTCCTGAGCTCGTACGCGAAATAGTGATCGAACAGATTGGAAATCTCATTCAGGCAACTGACCCGAAGGTTGTTGTCATTGCATGCAACACAGCGTCCGTCATAGCACTCGATGCGCTCAGGGCCCACTTTACGGTGCCGATCCTCGGCACGGTGCCGGCGATAAAGCCCGCGGCCCTCATCACCCGCAACAGGAAGATAGCGGTATTTGCCACTGAACGAACTGTAAAAGATCAGTATACCGAGCAACTCGTGCGGGATTTTGCGGCCGATTGTGTAGTTGAGCGAGTTGCGGCATCGCAGCTTGTCGGGTTTGTCGAACGCCGTCTGTTCGCCGCATCCCCGGATGAGCGGAGCGAGGTGGTTGCCCGTGCGGTGGAACCGCTCAAGGCTGCCGGCGTGGACACAGTTGTGCTTGGCTGCACGCACTTCGTCTACCTTGCCGACGATATTTCCCGGGCACTTGGCGAGAATGTCCGCGTGCTCGATTCGCGCGAGGGAGTCGGACGTCAGCTTATCCGAACGTTGCAGACGCGCGGGTTAGTCAACTCCGCTGACCTCGCCCCTCGTGCAGTGCACGAGGACCGGTCCCGATGCTGCTTCTACGTGAGCGGTTTCGACATGGTTGACGGCGACGGCGAACGCACCCTGGTCAGCGGCAGGTCGATGTCACCCGACGAGTATCGTGCTTTCGTTGGCTTTTTTGCGCTTGACTACTGCGGTGAACTTCGGAGCAATTCCTCTGCATCCGCTACCGGCACTTCTCAGCGGGAAGCCGAGACGGCATGAACGCACACACACTGAAACTGCTGCAATTCGACAGAATTATCGAAGAACTCTCCAACCTTGCGCTTACTGAGGAAGGGAAGCGCGAAATTGGGAATGCGGAATTCGTCCTGGATCGCGGGGAACACGGAAGGCGCCTCTCGCTTGCCGTTGCCTATCGTCACTGTCTCGAGGTTGCACGGGCGGGCAATTCTCCGACAAGTTTCCAATTTCCTGAGATTTCAGCACTTCTTCCCCGTCTCGGAAAGGAAGGCGCGGCACTCGAAACGTTCGACCTGAAAGCTATCAGTGTCTTCTCGGCATCCGCATCAAAACTGCGCCGCATGCTGTCAGCCGGATGCGATGTACCGCAACTCCTGTCGCTCATCGAAGAGGTTCCCGAGTTGCCTGCGCTCTGCGCGGCTGTGGATCGCGTGATCGACGATGAAGGGGAATTGCGGGAGAAGGACCTGCCGGAGCTGCGCACAATCCGTTCACAGATCCGCTCCGTTCAGGACGATATCAGAGCAGCATCCGGTTCCTACCTCTCGCGCACCGACTATTCGGGTTTCTGGAACTCCGACGTCGCAACGGTCAAGGACGGACGAACTGTGCTTCCGTTGAAGTCGCAGTTCAAAGGCCGCGTGCGCGGTATTGTGCACGAGGTTTCGACTACCGGCGCGACACTCTTCATCGAACCCGAGGAGATAGTCGAAAAGAACAACCAGCTGGTCGAGACGCAGGCGAGGTATGCCCAGGAAGTACTTCGCATCCTTCGGGACCTTACCCGTACAGTAGCCAACTACCTTCCGCAGCTGGAGCAGATGCTCTCCACAATCGTCGAGCTCGATACGCTGCACATGCGGGCCGAGTTCGCACGAGTTCATCTCTGCTCCCCGGCGGGGCATGGGAACGATGAGGACGCGGCCGATATCATCCTGAACGCGGCGCGCCACCCGCTCATTGGAAAGGGCGTCGTCCCGGTTGATGTGATCATGGAGCGTGACAGCCGCGTGCTCATCATCACCGGACCGAACACGGGCGGGAAAACAGTATTGCTGAAGACTGTCGGGCTCCTCGCGCTCATCAATCAGTTCTGCGTTGAGGTGCCGGCGGCTCCCGGATCGAAGCTTCCGCTCTTTGACGACATTCTTGCGGACATCGGCGATGAGCAGTCGATCGAGCAGTCACTTTCGACGTTCTCCGGCCACATGCGCAATATTTCGGACGTACTGCGGGGCAGCACACCGGTATCGCTCGTTCTGCTGGATGAACTCGGATCGGGCACCGATCCGGAGGAGGGCTCGGCACTGGCAATGGCCGTTATTGATCGGCTGCTCTCGGTGGGAGTCAGTGCAATGGTCACAACCCATCACAGCATCCTCAAGAACTACGGTTACACCCGACAGGGGGTCCGCAATGCATCGATGGACTTCGATCGAGAGACCCTGATGCCGACCTACCGCATAATCCTCGGTGTTCCCGGGTCAAGCCACGCAATCGATATCGCGCGGCGAAATGGAATTCCCCGGAGCGTCGCAGATTCTGCGCGACGCTACCTGCATGATGAACAGACTGATGCAGCCGGACTGATCCGGCGGCTGACGCAGAAGGAGCAGGACGTCCACCGGCGAACACGCGAGCTCGACCGGGGGCGGGAAGAGCTCGATGCGCTGCGGGACGAGTTGGCAGTGCGGGAGCGCGATCTTGCAGTGCGCGAGCTCGCGGTCAGAAGGAATGCAGTCAGCGATCTCGAACGATTCGTCGCAGACACGCGCAAGGATCTCGAGCGGCTCGTGCGGGAGTTGCGCGAGGGACAGCTTGACCGCGAAAAAACGCGCGCGGTGAAGCTGTTCATCGACGAACTGGATCTGAAGGTGCAGCAGCAGAAAACGGACGTTACTACCAGGCGGCGCGAGCTCGCGCCCGCTGTGGAACAGGATCTTTCTGTCGGATCGACTGTCGTTATTCGTGAAACCGGTCGAAGCGGGACAATCGTCAGAAAGGGGCGAGGAGATACGTGGATCGTATCGGCCGGCGCAATGAAGGTCACGCTTCACGCGTACGAATTGAGTGCAGTGGCAGCACCAGCGCTGCCCGCGGTTCCGAAGATCGAGGTCGCATTTGCACCGACAGAAGGACACGCGACCTTCGAGCTCAACGTGCGGGGGATGCGACTCGACGAAGCGCTTGCGGTAGTCGAGCGACAGGTGGATCTTGCGTCGATGCAGGGGCTCGGGAGCTTCGGTATTATTCATGGAAAGGGCGAAGGAGTGCTTCAAAAGGGAATCCACGAATACCTTGCGCAATCTCCTGCCGTTTCAGAGTTCCACTTCGCGCGCCCCGAAGAGGGCGGGTTCGGGAAAACCTTCGTATCTCTCAGACTCTGACGCCGGTATTGCACAATGAGGCGACGAACCGGTAAGATGCCGGGGAGAAAGCTATGAAAAGACTTCTGATCGGACCTCTCGCATTGCTGCTGGTTTCCTGTGTCTCAATCAATACGTCGATCCAGATCGCGAACGACGGTTCCGGCCAGATTTCGCTCCAATACACCGTCTCCCAGATGGTGTCCGAGCTGGGGTTAGTCGACAAGGACTGGCAGAGACTGCCGTTGCCAATTACCGAATCCGACTTCAGGAGAACCGTCGGCCAGATCCCGGGGCTGACTCTCGATTCGTTCAAGCGAACTGAGGACGCGAAAAACATCACCATAACGGCGAAGCTTTCATTTACCACCGTCGCCGCATTGAACAAGCTTTACTCCCCGGGTGGTACAGGAATTACGCTGACCAGTCAGAACAACGGAGTTCAGTATCGGCAGGTGCTGTTCGAAGGATTTCCCGATGGTGCCGATCAGCAGAGCAAAGAGTTTGCGAACACATTCTTCAAGGACTACAATCTGAAGTTCAAACTCGAGGCTCCGCGACCGATCATCTCAGCGAACATTGGTACCATCTCGGCCGACAAGCGCAGCGTTCAGTATGAAATCAGCATTCCGGCACTGCTGGATGTGCGGACTCCTCTCGTGTGGAACGTCAGCTGGTAGACTGAGTCGAAATCAGAATCTCAACATCGTGAATGGTGAACTGTTCCTGTCATCATATCGGTAAATTTTTCTTAATATTCCTGTACTCTTTCTTGATGTTAACCCGCCAGTAGTGTAGAATGGTTATAGAACCACCAATAGTCCAATTCCGTCGAGAGGATATCATGGAAATTCAGCTGAACGAACTGCTTGAAAAGATAAAGACCGAGGGCATTCAGAACGCGGACGAACAGGCAAAGCGGATCGCTGCAGAAGCCGAGGCGTCTGCAACTTCCATGATTGAACAGGCGCGCAAGGAAGCTGGACGGATTGTTTCCGACGCCCAGCAGACGGCGAGCCGCTCGGAACAGGCGGGCAAGGATGCGCTGTCGCAGGCCGCAAGAGACGTCATTCTGAACGTCCAGGAACGGCTTAAGGCGCTTTTTGAATCGGTAGTCGACAACTCGGTCAGAGCTGCCTACCATGAAGAGACACTTCAGTCGGCGATAGTCGCTGTGGTGACTTCCGTGCTTGGAAGAGAGCACGCCGATCTGTCGGTCCACGTTTCACCCAAAGAGCTGGACGCTGTCGAAAAAGGTTTGCGCGACCGGCTGGCGAAGGAACTCGAGCAGGGTCTCACGATCGTCTCGGCCCCGACGCTCGCAGGCGGTTTCAGACTTGCGAAAAAAGAAGGCGGAGCATACTACGACTTCTCGAGTGAGAGCATCGCGGAGATACTCTCCGTCTACGTAACCCCGCGTCTTGCAGATAGTCTGAAACGCGCGGCCCGCACTGAGTAGCCGGAGACTGTCGTGAGTCACTATTTTTACGCGGTTGCCTCGCTTCCGTCACTCTATTATGAAACCGAGTCGTTCATGACACCGGAAGACTTTCTCGAGTTCTGCCGGTATCAGCTTTCAGACGCCGATTTTGCGGAGATTAGCAGTTTGTCGCTCCTTCCGCAGGCGGAAGGTGGGCGGACCGAAGTCGGGAAGAAATACTATCGTTTCGAACGCGGTCTGCGAAACGCGCTGGTGCGCCTGCGTGCAGCTCGTCTGGGAATCGATGCATCAGACTTTGTTGCTACCACTCGTAGCGGCAACGACTACTCTGACGACATGACGGCTGCCGAGCTTGCGCGCGCGGCATTCAATGCAGCGACACCAATTCTCTCGGAGGAGATCCTTGACCGCGGAAGATGGGACATGCTCGCGCAGCTGGAGGCGGGCAACTTCTTCAATCTTGACGTGCTCGTGATCTACCATTTCCGCCTGCTTCTTCTCACGAAAAAAAGTTCGAGAAATCACGATACGGGCCGGGCCGGGTACGAGTCTGTGTATGGCAATATGACCGAGTCAATGAAAAATACCGGTATTGTTGGAGCGTAGCGGATGAGTCGTGGAAAAGTAGTTGGCGTTAACGGGAATATGATAACAGTCCGTACGGACGGAAACGTGTCCCTGAATGAAGTCGGATACGTCCTCCTCGGAGAGAAGAGACTCAAATCAGAGATCATTCGAATCCGGGGCGAGAACGCCGAAATGCAGGTGTTCGAGATGACCCGCGGAATCGGCATCGCGGACGACGTCGAGTTCAGCTCTGAAATGCTTGCCGTCAATCTGGGACCCGGGTTGCTCGGGCAGATCTACGATGGACTTCAAAACCCGCTCCCCGAACTCGCGGAGAAGTGCGGCTTCTTTCTGGAGCGGGGGATTTACCTGTCTCCACTCAATGAGAAGAAGCGCTGGAAGTTCACTCCCTCGGTGAAGACGGGGGATACTGTTGTTGCTTCTGACGCGCTCGGTACGGTGCCTGAGGGCATCTTTGCCCATCGTGTCATGGTGCCGTTCTCGTTCACCGAAACCTACACAGTCGAGACTATCGTCCCGGAAGGTGAATACTCGGTGATTGACGAGGTCGCGACACTGCGCGACGCCAAGGGCAATACCGTTCCGGTGCACATGGCCTTTCAGTGGCCGGTCAAACGTCCGGTCAGGAACTATGTTGAGCGTTTGCGCCCGACAGAGCCGATGGTCACCAAGGTTCGTATAATTGACACCTTCCTGCCAGTTGCTCGCGGCGGTACCTACTGCATTCCGGGCCCCTTTGGCGCAGGAAAGACAGTGCTCCAGCAGATCACCAGCCGTCACGCTGAGGTTGACATCGTCATAATTGCCGCATGCGGTGAGCGTGCCGGAGAAGTTGTCGAGACCCTCAGAGAGTTTCCTGAATTGATCGATCCTCGCACCGGCCGCACGCTCATGGAGCGCACGGTCATCATCTGCAACACCTCTTCCATGCCGGTCGCAGCACGGGAAGCTTCGGTGTACACGGCAGTTACGATTGCCGAGTATTACCGGCAGATGGGCCTGAACGTATTGCTGCTTGCCGACTCCACATCCCGATGGGCGCAGGCAATGCGTGAGATGTCGGGGCGACTCGAAGAGATCCCTGGAGAGGAGGCGTTCCCCGCCTATCTTGAGTCGACAATAGCTGCCTTCTACGAACGCGCGGGCGTTGTGCGACTGAAAGACGGTTCGACAGGTTCGGTTACCATCGGCGGAACTGTCAGCCCGGCAGGCGGCAACTTCGAAGAGCCTGTCACGCAGGCAACTCTGAAGGTAGTCGGTGCTTTCCATGGCCTTTCTCGGGAGCGCTCGGATTCACGGAAGTATCCCGCCATAAATCCGCTTGACAGCTGGAGCAAGTACCCCGGGCTCGTGGATGCAGAAGAGACCGAGTACGCGAGGGAAATCCTCTTCCGCGGAAACGATGTGGCTCAGATGATGAAGGTTGTCGGCGAAGAGGGTACGAGCCTGGAAGACTTTGTCGTCTATCAGAAGGCGGAGTTTCTGGATGCAGTGTACCTTCAGCAGAACTCATTTGACGCGGTGGACGCGGCAATGCCGGTAGAGCGGCAGAAGCATGTATTCAACATTCTGTTTCAGATGCTTGGCTCGGAGTTGAAGTTCGCCTCGAAGGACGAGGCACGGAGTTATTTTGCCGAGTTCCGCCAGTTATTCCTCGACTATAACGGCTGTGAATGGCAGTCTGATCAGTTTGCCAAGACAGAGCAGCAAATCATGACCACAATAGCGGCAAAATCGACAGGTATTGAACCGCGTGCACGTCGCATCGCTGCTTCCCACGGCAGCGGAAATCCCGTCGCAGCTTCCCGGGCCTGAGAGCGGAGGAATCAGATGCAGAAGGTTTACAACAGGATCGAATCAATAGCCGGAAACGTCATCAGTGTCTCCGCGGATGGCGTGAAGTACGGTGAACTTGCACTCGTGCATTCGCGAAACGGTGCGTCGCTCGCCGAAGTGATCCGGCTTTCCGGTGATCGGGTTTCGCTTCAGGTGTATGCGGGCGGTCGCGGCATATCCACCGGCGATGAGGTACGCTTTCTCGGCCGCTCGATGCAGGTATCGTTCTCCGACAACCTGCTCGGACGGGTCTTCGACGGAAGCGGTCGACCTCGCGACAAGGGACCGACGCTCGAAGAGAATATGATCGAAATTGGCGGCCCGTCGGTGAATCCGGCAAAGCGGATTATACCCCGGAATATGGTTCGGACCGGACTTCCGATGATCGATCTATTCAACACGCTCGTCGAATCGCAGAAGTTGCCGATCTTTTCGGTTTCCGGTGAGCCATACAATCAGTTGCTTGCGCGGATCGCGATGCAGGCCGAGGTCGATCTGATCATCCTCGGTGGCATGGGTCTGAAATACGACGACTTCCTCTTCTTCCGCGACACCCTCGAAGAGGGTGGTGCAATGTCGCACACTATCATGTTCGTTCATACGGCGAGCGATCCGACTGTCGAGTGTCTCCTGGTTCCGGATATTTCGCTCGCTGTCGCCGAGAGTTTCGCGCTCAAAGGACGCCGCGTTCTGGTACTTCTCACCGATATGACGAACTTCGCCGATTCACTGAAAGAGATATCGATCACCATGGAGCAGGTGCCATCGAATCGCGGCTACCCTGGCGACCTCTACAGTCAGCTCGCGTCACGGTACGAAAAAGCTGTCGATTTTGAAGGTTCAGGTTCAATAACCATTCTCAGTGTCACAACTATGCCGGGCGACGACGTGACCCATCCGGTCCCGGACAATACCGGCTACATCACCGAAGGGCAGTATTACCTGCGTAACGGTCGTATTGAACCGTTTGGTTCTCTCTCCCGACTGAAACAGCTGGTGAACAGCAAGACGCGGGACGATCACCGTGCACTTATGGACGGTATGATCAAGCTCTACTCCCAGTATCGCGAATCAGTAGAGAAGAGGTCGATGGGTTTCCGTATGTCGGAGTGGGACCAGAAACTTCTGAAGTACGGCGAGATCTTCGAGAGTGACATGATGGACCTCGCGGTTAACATCCCGCTCGAACAGGCACTCGATAAGGGGTGGGAAATACTCGCAGAGTGTTTCAGTCCCGCTGAAACCGGACTCAGATCTGAACTTCTGAAGCTGTTCTGGCCGAAACCGCAGGGAGATGGGCCGGAAACGCCGACAGGGGTGGAGGTTGCCTGAGCCATGCCTGCTGTCAAGCTCACCAAGAACGAACTGAAGAGTCAGAAGGATGCACTCAGACGATTTGAGCGATACCTGCCGACGCTACTGTTGAAGAAGCAACAGCTGCAGATGGTTCTGCGTCAGGTGGAAGCAAAGGTACGCGAGCGCACTGCCGAACGACAGCTTCTGATCGATGAAATCATGTCGTGGGTAGGTGTCTTCGGAGAGGATGTGAGTCTTGCATCCTACCTGAGCGTGTCTGAGCTGGTGGTACATACCGGAAATATCGCCGGTATCGATATTCCGGTGTTTGACGAAATCCACTTCAAACAGGTCTCCTACGATCTGTATGCAACTCCGCTCTGGGTGGATCGGGCACTCGAACGGCTGAAAGACCTCATCCGGCATGACGCTGAGATACGGATTCTCCGCCGGCAGCATGAACTTCTCGATGAAGAACTTCGTATTACAACGCAGCGGGTCAATCTTTTCGAGAAGGTCAAGATACCCGAAACGCGCGAGAACATTAAACGGATACGGATCTATCTCGGCGATGAGCAGACCGCAGCGGTTGTCCGCGGGAAGATGGCCAAGAACAATATCACGAGGGAGCGTGCATCATGATCGTTCCCATGAAGAAAGTCTGGGTGTTCACCACTGAAACAGATCGGACCGATACGGTCGAGCGGCTGAAGGATGTCGGAGTCTTGCATGTGCAGACGAAATCGGTGCACACCGACAGGCTCGCCGACCTGCTGCAGAAACGGCAGACAGTGGAGCGCGCGATCTCCGTACTGCCGATTGATGCAGCAAAGAGTGCGAAGAGTAACGGTGCGGTCGATGCGGCCGTTGCGTTGCCCGAGGACCCGCTTCCCCGTGCGCTTGCGAATGCCGCCGAGCTTATCGAGTTGCAGGAGAATCTGAACTCAGTGCACGAGACGGCCGAGCGGCTCGGAAAAGAGAGGATTTCTCTCGAGGCGTGGGGAAACTTCGATCCTCAGGATGTCCGTTCGCTGGCACTGCGCGGAGTATCTCTCCACCTGTTTGCGCTTCCGACTGACGAGTTTGCCGCTTTTCCCACCGATGTGCCGGTCATCATGCTCGAGAGAACGAAAAAGCTGGTGCGATTCGTTGCCGTTACCGAAAATGAGCATAAGGTGCCTGGATGGGACGAGTTCCCGCTCCCGGAACGTGGACTTTCCGTGGTCAACGGACTCATCGGGGAAAACCTTGCAGAGCAGCAGGCCCTGCAACAACAGATCGAGCAGAAGGCAGGTTACCTCATGCTGCTTGAGGCGGCAGTTCGCACCCTGAATGAGCAGATCGAGTTTGAGACGGTGCATGAGGGCATGGAGACCGAGGGGATAGTCCGTTTCCTCGCAGGCTTTGTACCCGAGCCGTCGGTTGACCGATTGCGAATTGCTGCACGGGACTATGGATGGGGACTCCTCATTGCTGATCCAGGCGAAGATGAGGAGGTACCGACCGAAACGCGGAATCCGCGCTGGATCGCCATCATCAAACCGCTTTTCAATCTGCTTGGAACAATTCCCGGTTACCACGAACGGGACATCAGCATCTGGTTCCTCGGCTTCTTTACGATCTTCTTTGCCATGATCATCGGCGACGCAGGTTACGGCTTCATCATCCTCATTCCGAGTATCTACGCGATTATCCGTGCGAAGCGCTCTTCGGGCAGGGTTGGTGACGCATGGATTCTGATGGTGGTGCTTTCCACGGTAACCATCATCTGGGGAGCCATAACGGGAACGTGGTTCGGATTGAAAGGTATAGCGGACGCTGTGCCGTTCAGATATCTCGTAGTTCCGCAGATTTCGATATTTGCCTCGAGCAGCACGCAGATCGTCCAGTTCATCTGCTTCCTGCTGGCAGTAGCCCAACTCACTCTCGCACATATCTGGAACTTCTTCACCGAACTTCGCGGAAAGTATCCAATCAGAGCGCTTGCACAGCTTGGCTGGCTCGCGATAGTCCTCGGTGCGTACAATGTGGCGCTGAACCTGGTTATCAGTCAGAGTCAGTATCCGATCATGAGTATCTCCTGGTACGGCGCGGCGGCCGGCCTCTTCCTGGTGCTGGTATTCGGTGAGCAAACCGGCAACTTCCTGAAGGGATTGAGGTCAGGACTGAACGTGGCGCGGGTCTTCACCACGCTCCTGAACAGCATCAGCGCGTTTGCCGACATCGTCTCCTACATCAGGTTGTTCGCTGTCGGCCTAGCGACTGTGGCAATTGCGCAGAGCTTCAACAGCATGGCAGCCGGGATGGCGCAGTCGGGAATCGGAGGAATCATCGGCGCTGTCGTCGTGGTACTCCTCGGCCACACACTGAATCTCCTTATGGGAGCGCTCGCGGTCATTGTCCATGGTGTGCGACTGAACGTACTGGAGTTCTCGAACCATCTCGGGCTCGAATGGAAGGGCTCAGCCTACCGGCCGTTTGCCCGAACTGTCCAATAGAAACAATCGAAAGGAGAACTGAGAATGAATTTCGGCTTATTGAGTATGGGTGCGGTGCTGGCATTTGCGGCAATGGGTTCGGCTATCGGTGCAGGTGAGGCAGGTCAGGCGGCGATAGGCGCCTGGAAGAAGTGCTACGCACAGAATAAGCCTGCCCCATTTCTTCTGATTGCGTTTGTCGGTGCGCCGCTGACGCAGACCATCTACGGCCTTATTGTCATGGGACAGATCAAGACCGCGGCGGCGAGCGGCCACGCCGATCCATGGCTTCTCCTCGGTGCGGGATTCGGCGGCATTGCGCTTGGACTTTCCGCGTGGTTCCAGGGGCGCGCGGGTGCTGCCGCAGCGGATGCATTTGTGGAGAGTGGAAAAGGCTTTGCAAACTATATTCTGGTTCTCGGAATTATCGAGACCGTCGCGCTTTTCGTCATGGTGTTCCTTCTTGGTGCACTTGCCGGCTGATCCTATCCTGCAGGAGCGCGAACGGACAAACGTGATCTTGCGCATTTCGTTCGCAGCTCCACTGATCCTTGCCGCGCTGTTGCTGTGGCCGGTCTCTCCAGCCGCCGCTCAGACCAGTCAGCAGCCTGAGTGGAAGTCATTCAACGGGCCGCAGTTCGGGCAGTTGCCGACCGGAACTCCATCGTGGGTTTACTACGAGGAGGGGCAGCGCTATTTCGACCAGGGTCAGTTCGGACAGGCACTCGTCTCGTTTCGCAGGGCAATCGAGTTGCAGCCGGAAAAGACATTTCCGGAAGCGGAACTCGGGATCGGCCTGGTGTATGAACACGAAGGTGAGTCGGCTCTCGCAATTACTCACCTGAGTACGGCGATCTCGCAACGGAAACTCTTCTACATACCACAGGACTACTACAGCGCGCTCTATGCGCTTGCCGAGATAGACTCCCGTGCGAAAGATTATCGTGGTTACGAAAACGCTCTGGTTTCGATTGTCGAGGAAGACAGACAGTTTTCCGACCCGACCCTTGCGGTATCGCGGCCGGCTTATCGGCGGACCCTTGAGAACGACGGTTTGGACAAGCTGGTGTTGCTCTATCGGCTGCCTGACGATTTTTCGCTCGTCGCTCATATGGATCTCGGCATATTCTATGTTCGTACCGGTAACTACTCAGATGCCGCAGACCATCTGATGTTCTCTACGCTCAAGATTATTTCTACAGCCATTACGGGAGTTCTCGAGATCGACCCCAACTATCAATTCACGACGATGGTGGATCTGCTCGATCGCGTGGCGGCTTCCCGAAGTGTCGAGTCCTATATCCAGGACCGTAAACTGTTCGAGAATCTGTACTATCTTGCTGCGGCACTGTACGGGCAGAACTTTGTCGATCGCGCATCGGACATATGGGAACTGGTTGCGAGTCGCCCCGATGCGGGCACCTGGGCTTCCCGGGCGAGTTCACGGCTCAGGCACCCGGCGCTTGAGCCACTTCTGAACACCGGCAACTGAGCTTGTCGAGCATTGCGGAATTTCGTACCCTCAGTAAGCCAGTATGAAGAAGATCATCATCCGAGGAGCACGGGAGCACAATCTCAAGAACATCGATCTTGACTTGCCGCGCGATCAGTTTATTGTCATTTCGGGCCTGAGCGGTTCGGGGAAATCGTCGCTCGCATTCGACACCATATTTGCCGAGGGCCAGAGGCGATACGTCGAATCACTCTCCTCGTACGCGCGGCAGTTTCTCGGTCGAATGGAAAAGCCCGACCTTGACTATATCGAAGGTCTCTCTCCCGCCATTTCAATCGAACAGAAGACCACGCATCGAAATCCCCGCTCAACTGTCGGCACGGTAACCGAGATACATGACTACCTGCGACTGCTCTATGCGCGAATCGGCAAACCGCACTGCCCGAACTGCGGCCGGCCAATCCAGAGCCAGGGACTCGATCAGATTATCGATACCGTCATGGCCTATCCGGCCGAAAGCCGAGTTCAGATTCTTGCACCGGTCATACGGGGCAAGAAGGGGGAGCACCAGAAGGTACTCGCCGATGCAAAACGTGCAGGCTTCGTTCGGGCCCGGGTGGATGGAGAGACTGTATCACTCGATGATGAAATCACGATCGACAAGAAGAAGAAACACTCGATAGAGATCACCGTAGACAGGCTTGTCGTCACTCAGGAGAGCCGCAAACGGATCGCTGAGTCCATCGAAACCGCTCTCG
>Ga0307376_10003907_pt1 | contig 13803 bp, 22 predicted proteins | sample TR2MG_FD_202536 | JGI IMG/M metagenome (GOLD analysis project Ga0307376, IMG submission 202536) | Soil microbial communities from Risofladan, Vaasa, Finland - TR-2 | ecosystem: Environmental > Terrestrial > Soil > Coastal area > Acid sulfate soil | place: Finland: Risofladan, Vaasa | collected...
TTAACGATTCCTTCAGTATGCAAGCTGGAAATAGAAGCAGGGGGCAAATCGGAAACATGAAAAAGACAATTGTTTTAGGGATGTTATTGGTTATTTTGTTAGTGCCGGGAGTGCAAGGACAACAGGTAGTTAACAGGTGTGTCAATGCAACCAACATGGTATCGCAGATACATATCATAGACAAGGAGACAAATGCAACAGTGGCTGACTGGGAGATTCCTACATTATGCCAGTTCAATTGCAATAACGCAACGGGCAAGTGCAACGCATTTCAGGAAGGGACAACATACTACAAGGCAATAGGCATATCGCTTCTGATACTGACAATGTACTTGGCTTATGCAATAATAAAAACAAGGCCGGGAGGTAAAGACGGAATATGATGGATTCGGAAAGTGCAAGGGAAAGGGATGAGGCTTATGATTTTCAGAGCGAATATGAAAATGGCGAGCAGGTCGTTCAGAGTGCCATCCAATTCTCGAACAAGATAATCGAGCCGGACATGAGAATGGCCAGCAGGATAAAGGATGTTTTTCCTGGATATGAAAACGACAAGAAAATAAAGAGGATGGTCGAGAACATAAGGATTCTATATGATTCGACGACGAGGGATTATGCCCTGGGAAACCTCTCACTGCCGAAGTCGAGCAAGAACAGTTATGACTTCGTTAATTATTGCCACAATGAAAAGTCGATAATGCTCCTTCAGGGACGGCCGCATCTGGCCATGGGATTCGACATAATAATGAAGGGAGAGCTTCTTTTGTCGAGGGGGATAAACATGAAACAGCAGGAAATATTCAACACGACTTTCCAGAGAAAGACCTACGACAATATACAAAAGAAAAGCGGATTAATACCAAAAATAGGGAGGTAGTTTATGAACGATTTGATTTATTATTTAGGGATGTTAGCACCATCGTTATTCATCGTAGTCGTACTGATTTTCTTTTTCGGTGAAGCGGTGAAGCTCAGAATAAAGATGCTCGGAAGGCAGAGGTTGGGTTACGGCGTCGTTGAAATAGTTCACAGGAACGGGAGAAGGATTCCGTATGCCGTGAAGTTCGGAAGGGAAATAAAGATAGGAAAAAAATACATATTCAAGCCGAAGTTCGACGAGAAGCACGTTTTCTTGAATGAGTTCGGTATGAAGACCATAGCGTTCAACATAAGAAGCATAGAACCGATATCGATAGAAAAAGACAAGCCGCTTGAGGTCGGGGAAGAACACCAGTTAACGCCGAATGAGCCGCCGAAGATGGTCGTGACTGATCCGGAAGAGGACCTGCAAAGCCACATGGCATACTTCCAGGCGGGTCTAATGAAAGGGTGGAGTGCAACCGAGAGGCTGGAAAAACTTGTAATGCTTTGCATCATGGTTTCGGTCGCATCTGTTGCCATAGGAATTTTCACACTGTATAAGATGGGTGCATTCGGATGACCACGCGGGCAAGAATGAAAATGCGTAACCGGAAAAGAAGGGACGGAAAGACGATAGGAGACATAGAGATAGTTATACGTGACGGATTTTCGCACAGGAAGATAGACAAGGAGCGGGGAAACTTCGAGCGTACACTTAAAAACATTCTGGGACGTCTGGATGAGAAGCTTGAGATAGCATGGGATAAGATATTGCCTGAGAGGTGTTTGGATGACATTGCCAAAAAGAAGCGAAGAGAAAGAGGATTTCCTGTCTCCTGAATCCTACACCGGAAAGGGGTTCAACGCAGAATATCTTCTTACAAGGATAATGGAGATATGCGGCAACGCTATGGCGAGGGTTTTTGAAAACGGGCAAAACCCGGACAACCTGATAACATTGTCGACTGCAATAGACGCACTCGAAAGCATATTGATAACAAAAGTGGAAAGTAGTGAAGAATACAAACAGCACATAAACGACATAAGGGATGTTGTGGGACTTGCCAAGACGGTTAACGGCGGCCTAAAACTTTATACGATGCTAAAGAAAAAGTATCAGGCACTTGTAAAGATAGCCATGAACGCATATACCGAGGAGCTTGTAGATGATTTGGCATGAACATAATAAGAAAAATGATTCTGGACAAGGTATCGGAAAGGAAAGAAAACAACGCCATGATCCTTTGCGTCGGAGATACCGGGAGTGCTAAGTCTACGGCCTGCAACTACTGCGGTGAGAAATGGGACGAAAATTTCTCGATAAATAATGTCGCTTTCATGACTGCAACTAACTTCATGAAGGTAATAAACAGTCCCAAAATAAAGAGGGGCTCGGTCGTAGTATGGGACGATGCCGGGCAGGGGCTAAAGTCTGACGAGTGGTATAAGACAATGAACAGGGCCGTGAGGGATGTGTTGCAGACATTCAGGATAGACGGGCTTATAGTTTTCGTGAACTGCCCGGACCCGTCTTTCATAGACAAGAAGGTATTAAAGCTTTTTGATTACTGGATGGAAGCAGAAACAGACCCGATAGATTACGCAAACAACAGGGCATATTTTAAATTCTACATAATACAGAAGAACAGGAAATCGGGGAAGATATATTGGCACAGGCCGAGATACAGGGACAGCAACGGAAAGCTAAGGGTGGTCAACCATCTTGTCACAGGACTTACGAGCGAAGCATTCACAAAGAAATACAAGAAAAGGAAGAAGGACGCAAACAGGCTCATTAAAATAAACGCGGAGAAAAGGATCAAGATGGAAGAGGACAACGAAACAAGAAAGCTTGAAACAAACGAAGACATCGTAAAACAGCTTTTAGTAAATATAAAGCTCTACTCAAACACTTATAACGGAAGGCACTACATAGACCCATACACCATAATGGGGGAATATAACATTGGGCTGAGAAGGGCAACGTCAATAAAAAAAATCATCGAAAATTCGGAAGCATGGAAAAAATATTTGGATGTGGTGAAAGATGAAAGATGAAACAAGGATGTGTTACTGGATAGGGATATGGTCGCTGATTCTCGGTGCATACATACTGACGCAATCATTCATGGGAATTGGTTTCCTCTTGTACGGTTCATTTTTCCTTTTTTTGGGAATGGCATTACACATAAAAACAAAGCCAAAAAATACCTAAATCTTATATTTAGGGAAAACAAAAAAATCAATGGTGGTTACCATTGGAAAGGATGTTTTAAAAAACCGTCACGGAAACCTGTGGAACATATACAGGGATGAGAATGGGCGATTCAAGAAATTTTTGTTCAAAGAAGAGATAGGAATATTTAAAAAGAAGGGTAGGTCTTAGATGGGCATAGTCACAAAGTACAATCCGATGACGAAGAGGTATGAAGCAAAGACAAGTTCTGGGGAGGTGTTGGCTTCCGGGTCAGGTCTCGGCGAGACGAGCAGGCATGGGGAAAACATAATGATTAAACGCCAAAGTGCCGAGGGGGAATATCAGCGTAAGATGGCACAGGCCGAACAGGACGCCATAACAAAGGAACAGCAACTCCGGGAAGCGATAAAGGCCGCCATTCTTCCGACGCTTGCCAAGACAGTCGAGCAGGCAAGAACGCAGAAGGATGTCATAGAGGCATCCAAACGCACAGTTTCTGAAACGCCAACTACGCCGTCAAGTCGTGCAAGAATACCAGTTGAAGAATTGAAAAGAAGTGAAATTGAGGAATATATAAAAAGGGAAGAGAGACGTGAAACTGTTTTGGGTGAGCAAAGCGTTAAGGGATTGCCACCAAGAGAGAGGACAGTGGAAGATGTTGTCAGGGACTTATCCACCCCGCCTTCAACTGGTGTTTTTGATGTCAAGGAAGAAGACCCCGATTTGGTTAAGTTCGCAAAAGGTTTCGGTGCGGCAGTAGAGGCCTCACCGTTTGCAGTCGTGTCCATTCCGGCGTCATCCGGATTTGGGTTTTTCAAGACAACGACAGAGCCAGTAGAGACATTTTCCAAGACTTGGGAGTATGGGGTAAAACTAATAACAGAGAGGCCATACGAAACATTAGGATCGTTGGCACCGGCAATCTTATTAATTGGTGGTCCAAAGGCGGTTTCAGTAGGAAAGAAATTTTCAATGCCAAAGACTACAGTGAAAATAGAAGTCGGTGCAGGATTAGAGAAATCAATCATCCCGTCGTTCACCGAAAAGGGAACGATAGAGGTTTTCACGAGGCAGACGCCGGAAGGCACTTTCGTGTCTAAGGGCAACGTCAAGGGCGTCCTGAGGGAAGGAATGCTCAACAGGGAAGGAGTGTCCACGAGGGGAATGGACATATATGAATTTGTAATGACGACAAAGCCCGATAAGGCATTTTCCGTTTTCGAGACAGACATGATATATTCAAGGGCGGCGAAGGCCAAGATGGACAAGGTTACAGTATCGACGGGCGAAGGGAAAGTGACGACGTTCAGAGGAAAGGAAGGCACTTCATACTCAAAGGGAATTTTCAGGGAAGGGACAGGCACCGGACAGATAACGCTCGGCGGCGAAAAGACGCTTGACGGTTTCGTCGCAAAGGCCAGGACTGCCGGGATAGAAATTGCGGAAGGGAAGAACATAGACCTCATAGACGTGAAGAGCACGATTGAGAATCCGAGAAGGGTGGAAAAGTCTCAGGTCGGCTATGCGTTGGAAGAGAAGGTCAAGATACAGAAAGGTGAGGACATATATTCCCAGATTGACTTCTTCGGCAAGGACGTAAAGATAAAGCCCGGAATGAAGTTCGTGAATAAGAGGCAGACGGGATTTGAGTACAACGTGGACAAGGACATATCTAACGCAATAATAAACACCGACCTGATGAGGAAGATAGAGATAGCACAGAAAAAGGCTTTGGAACTTCTGCTAAGTACAAAGTCAAGGCCCGAACAGTTCCTCAAGCCCGTTGCGTTGGAGAAGGCACAGCTTGCAACGCCGAGCGTCAAGAGCACCGGTTCAGTCAGCGGGGCAGTGCAGGTGAAGCTGAACCTAAAAGGGTTCATACCAATAGAAACCCAGCTCGAAGACTACTATGAATATTATGAAGCCATACCCGCCAAAGAGGTCAAGGATTTTGTGGGGATGAAGGAAGGAAGCCTTTCGTTACAGAAGACCGAATTGCTCTCTCTCAAGAAGACCGATTCAAAAACAGACTTCAGGACAAATAAAATGATGCCTTCAAGGGAGATATTCAAAGAGGCCTTTGGCGAGAAATCATCATCAATGGAAAAGGATTTGACAAGTTACGTTCCTGCAATGGATGAAAAGGTTGGCACTACCCAGTCACAAAAAACCAATTTGAGGTATGAGCAGATTAAAATTACAAGACAAAGGCCACGCATTAGGGAAAGGTATGCACCACGGCCACCAATGTTTCCCAAAAAACCACTAACACCACTACCACCCATACAATCCATTCTGATGGACGATAGGCGGGCAAGATTGAAAGTGACAATGAAGAAGACAGGATATGATGTTCAGGTCAGGAAAGGCGGCAAGTTCATAACGATAACCAAAAGGCCTCTTGCCAAGCTTGCGGCATTGACACTCGGTGGAAAAGAAGTCATAGAAACGCCGAGGGCAAGCTTTAGGTTAGTGCCGAGCAAAGAGCCACCGAGCGTCGGAACGATAGACAAGGGAATATTACAGAGGATAAAAACACAGTTCAGAAAGCCAAAGGGGAAGTCAAGGCTTCCAGTTGATACTTACATAGAGAAGACAGCATTCAGGATAGACACACCGGGAGAACTCAGGGGCATAACAATGAAGGGATTACAGTCGGCAAAAAGCAATAGCGAAATAAGGAAGTTTTTAAGGGGGAGATAATAATGGTTGTTGAAAAAATAACAGGCATGATACCGACAGTCTTGGCGGTTGGGCTCGTCGCACAGACAGCTAAAAGCACAGGCCTAATAGGGAAGACAACAGAGTCTCAGGAAGCCAAAAAAGAAGTTAAGGGATTCCTGTTTGGAAAGGGGTGATTGCATGAGGAAGAAAAAGGCAAGAAGGAAAAAGACCACAAGAAAAACAAGAAAGAGGAAGAAGAGGTAAGCGTTTCAACGCTGAGGAGTAATAAATATGATAGGAATAAAAGACATAAAAAAGAGAGTAGCGAAGGCAAGGTCTCAGATTCATGAACGCATAGTCCTCGAACGGCTTAGGAGTGGGTCTGTCAGAAAGGGAATACAGAGAAGATCATCGGCGGCGATAAAAAGGTCGGGGCGTGTCACGGCGAAGGCGATACAGCGGTCGGGAAGGGCTGTCAATCAGGTCGCAAGCCCCAAGCAAAGGGCGGTTTTAAGAAACAGGCTTCCGGACAGGCGGGCCGAAAGGTACGTCTTTGGAAACCAGGGATTCGCAGACAGATTCGAAAAGAAAAGGAAGAAAAGGAAGAAAAGGAAAAAGCGAATAAAAAAGGTCGAAAGACCGCCGTACTCCATGCCTGAAAAAAAGGGAGGACTGTTGTTCGGGTGAAAACATGAGAGGATTGAGCTTTGCCAACTTGGTTGATGTCTTTGCGATGTTCGTATTGGTAGTGACAATAATCCCTGCGATAAACCAGATAGTGAATGACGTGTCGGGTTCGTTGTCATCGATAGAACTGATACTCGCAGGATTGTTCGGTATGTTCCTGTTGTTGAGGGTAGTGAGCTATCTGTTTGAAGCACGAGGTACGGCACAGGCGTATTACTGAGGGTGATCCTGTTGAACGGCAAAGGCATCTCTAAAAGTGTAGTTTTGGGAATGTTGTTAGTTGCAGTGCTGACATTTTTACCTGTGGCCAGTGCAAGCGAGATAGGTAAGGAAGTGACAAAATCAGATGTAAAAATAACGTTGCTTGAGAATACCGACTTCTGCGACACCAACTGCTTTTCAAGATACGAAGTATGCTATCCGGGATATGAAAACATCGACAAGGAATTAAGCTTTGAGTTCAGAGACAGTGTGAAGTACATGGACAGCGAAAAATACATGAAGAACGTTTTTTATGAGGATTCAAAGTCCAGATGCAAAGTAGTGTACGTTTACGGAAAAAAGGGAATGTTTGAAAACATCGACAATGTCCCTGTGATAAAAGGAATAGAATTTACGGAGTTTGCATGGTGGAATACATCGTACCCTTACAGGTCACCGATATCTTTCATTAATACGATTCCTACAGATGGTCATTTCTCGGTGAACGACACCCATCTTATCGCAGGCACACCGATATGGACGAAAAAGGTTGCAGAGACAATGTACCTTTATTGCCAAGTCCAGAACTGTTCGACAGGTGCGGTTGTGGGGAATGGAACAACACAACTCGTATGGGAAAACGCAACATCGAGAACCGGCAACTCCCCGACATCTGTTTATCAGGCTTCGCTCAACGGGCTCTATCACTTCGAGGCAGATTTTGAGGATTCGACTTCAAACAACATAGATTTTTCAAATAGCGGGGTGACATTCTCATCGGGCGTGTTCGGCAATTCTGCCTATTTCGATTCAACGGATATGCTGACAAGAAACTCAGGTGCTGACCTTTCCACATCTAATTTAACGTGGACAACGTGGGTCAAGACATCGGATTCGGCGGCGGGCCTCATAACTAAATGGACAAGCGGTGCGACGACATCGTATATACTCATAACGATAGAATCGGGATTGCCTAACTTCCTCGTCAGGGCTGGTAGCTCAGATGCAGTTGTGACGACAGGGAATGCAACGATAAACGACAGCCAGTGGCATCACATAGCAGGCGTAAGGGACGCATCCAGCCAGTATCTATATCTGTATGTTGACGGTGTGCAAGTCGATTCGGCTACGGGTGCAGACGTCGGGGCAGACGTGGACAATGGGGACGACATAGAAATAGGCAGGGGAACGACGTACTCATCGCAGTTTGCGGGATATGTTGACGAGCCGCAGTTCTACACGAGGCTTCTTACATCAGACGAGATATTATATCAATACCAGAACGGAATAAATCAGTTGACATCGGGAATAAACACGACTTCAGTAGGGACGATATGGAATTTCAGGGCATACGACGAGGAGACAGAAGAATCGCTGACGTTCAACATAACAATCAACAACGGAACGGCCAGCGAGAGTTTTAACAGTCAGACGCTTTTTCAGGGCATACTTGACGAAATTCCTAACGGAGAGGCGACCATCACATTCAACAACGAAAGCGGCGGTTATGTGCAGAGGAATAGAATAATCACAATACAGGAGACCGGGGAAGAAACGGAAGATGTCAACCTTTTTCTTCTCAAGACGGCATCGGCAAGCCTTATAAACTTCATAGTGATAAATAATCTCGGAAGTTCGATACAGGATGCGACTGTGACGGCACAGAAACTAATCAACGGAAGCTACCAGACCGTAGCTTCCGGATTAACCGACGCATCAGGAAATACGCCGTTGATCCTAAACGCACTGACAAGCTACAGGATAATAGTTTCGGCAGAAGGGTATAACTCAATAACTTTCATGCTGACCCCATCGAACCCGCCTATCCTGATAACATTGTCGAGGACTGGCATAGGGACGAGAAGCACGCCATTTTCTTGGATAACATACAGCATACTTCCAGACAGGGGATTGAATGCGGGAACGAACGAAACCATAACATACACGGTCAATTCATTAAAGAACGACCTCGATATGTTCGGGATGAACATAACATACAACGGATCGGTGATATTCAATTCAACGGATTCGTCATTGCCGGGAGGCGGGAGCATATTCGGAACGGCCAATCTCGAAAATGCGTCCAATTTCGACCAGCTTACAGTGACGATATTCTTTCAGAGAATAAATGACAGTGTGATAAGCGTGAACAGGACGTACACAATATTCGAAAACACATACGGAAATTTCACGATAGTTAACATAGAGGCTTTGGCATCTGTAGATTTGGACATCTTTCAGAGAAGCCTTCTTGCATTGTTGATAACCGGGATGATAATAGTGACTGTCGCAAGCCTCGGATTCAGGTCTGAATGGGGGCTCGGTGCCCTCGGATGGGGAATACTTGCGATATTCACGAGGTTGCAGTGGTTCAGCGTCGAAACGCTCATAGTGATAGGTCTGCTCGTGGTGGGCACATATATATGGAGACGATAATATGTCATTAGGAAAAGGGACGGGTGTATTGTTGCTGATATTCATGATGCACGCGGCAATATTTATAGGAATCCCTGAACAGAGGGAAGTATCATATCCATTCATAAGGGACTTCGGGATGGTAGACATTGACATAAGTGAAAATCTGACTGCGGTAAACACAGACAATGTGACATTGGAAAACCTCAACATAACATCCGGAAGCTCAAGCATTTCCGGGGGTTACTCCCTTGACTACAACCCGCTTAATCCAATATTCGGGTTTTTCACGTTCCTGTGGAGTTTCCTTACCGCACCTTTCGCTCTGCTCGTGCTCGATATGCCGTGGCAGGTAAAGCTATTGTTTATCGTGCCTCTTGCGAGCCTGTACCTTCTTGCACTCATAAGCTTTTTGAGGGGGTCAGAGTTATGACTACCACTGTCGGGAGCCTGGGCAACCAGATAGCGGGAAATCTCAATAACCTGATATTCGGCGATCCGCTGTTGACGGCAATATTTGTAGTCGTATTCATGTCAGTGGTTTTTTATAAATGGGGTGTTTCGAGGGATGGGGCACTTGTAGTATTAGTTCCTCTGATACTCTTGTTCGCGTCATACAGCTTTTTCCCGGAGGCGGTGAGGCTGATGACATGGCTAATAATAGGCATAATGGTATGGATAATATTCACTAAACTACTGGGAGGGAATACGTGAAAGAAAAAACGATGTTCTTCATGGCTAAGGGCAATTTCAGGGCAAAAAAGGTAGACATAACTTCACCTGCGGCTTTCAGGAAAAGCATAAAGGAAATGAAGAAGGGAAAGTACACCCTGAATGAACGCAGGTCGCTAATTTTGGCTCAAAACAGGGCGAAAGCACAATTAGCAAGGAAATCCCTTAGTCCGAAGGAAAGGCGTCAATTCACGCAAATAACGAAAATAAGGATACCTAAGTAAATAGACGTAATAAACATACGTCAATTGACTTAAAGGGATGGACATGAAAAAGACGGCTTGGATAATCATAACAATATTGTTCATCGCCATCACAGCGGCAATATACCCGAACATAGATGGGTCCCACGACTACAACAACCACAAGGCGATAATATCCGGGTTTTACGGAAGCCAGGGAATATTGTTTTATACCGATGGATACCCATCCCTTTTTCATTACATCATATTTCTTCTGTTGCCGTTGGCGAACATTGACACGCTCCTTGCCGTATTCTCTGCACTAAGTATAATGTGGTTCATAGCGTCGGTGTACGATTATTTTGAATATGCCAGAAAAGGAAACGGCAAGATAGCACTCGCCGTTATGTTATGTCTGTCATATTCGATAGTGTTCTTTTTCATCGGAACATGGACTTTCTTTCTCGGTCTTGGATTCGTGATGCAGGCATTAAAGTTTTTAAAAAAACATGGCGTTGGGTTCGGGTTTATCATGGTTTCATCATTGGTTCTGTTTTCGCATCGTGCGGCCTTTGTGTCACTTATGGTGATATTATTGTTTGAGCAGATGGGAAAAAGGAAATACATGAATGTGATTATTGCGGGGACAATTTCAGTAGTGGCTATATTATTGATGGGGGAATATTGGCTTACGACATCCATTCTCTCATTTTCAAACTACAGCATCAACCCGGTAAAAATAATTAACTTTTCGGCTTTGTTCTTCATTTATAACTTGATAGTTGTAAAGGGAATAATAACCCAGATAAAAGAGAGAAGGCTTGAGGTTGGATTAATTGTGGTATCATTGATTAGCCTTATGATGTTCATGGTTACCGACACATATTTCATGCGGTATCAGATAACTTATGCCCTTTTCACCGTGCCTTTTTTCTTGGAGAAAATAGACACGATAAGGGACAACATGAACTTTTATACGATCCTGCTTATATCGATAAATGTAATATCTGTGGCGTTGGTGACGCTGGGGTCTTTGCACATTGCAATATGAACTTACGTCGATAAACGAGCAAAGCTATTTATATACCAACCAACCAAATTTAAATCAATGAATCTGAAATGCCAGCACTGCGGGCGGGAATGGGATTATACGGGCAGGCAGGAATACCAGACGACATGCCCGAACTGCGGATATAAGGTGTCATTAAGGGGGGTCAAGAATGACAGGACTAATCGAGATTTGGATGGAGCGGATGGAAGTCGGTCTTCCGGCAAAGACTGATGCCGAAAAGCAATTCAGGATGGAGGCAGAGCATGAGTTCGGGTTTGACTAAGGAGCTGTTCGGCGAGGACTACTGCCGCAAGGTCTTATGCGTTGTGAGGGGGAACACTTCATGAACTACCCCAAGCTTTCTTCGTACAACCTCAAGGAGAACACCAGGCTTGAGATGTACAACCACAAGTCGAGGGGGAACTTCGACAGCCACGATCAGGAGATATACAACTATCTGTTGAAAGAGACGGCATCCCTCCCGGCAAGGAACGTTATAGGGATAAAGACAACAGAACTCTTGCAGCCGGTATCTTTCAGGTTCACCATGCCGTCGAGCATGGAAGACTTCATAATAAAGTTCGTTTACGTTTACAGGCTCTGCATGGAAAGCAGGGTCCACGACCCGGAGATGAGGAAAATACGGTACGATATGCTGATAAAAAAATTAAGGGAGGTATTGATATGAAATTCAACCTTACGCCTTGGAAAGACGTGACTGAAAAGGAAGGCAAGAAAATAGAAAACGCGATAGACAAAGTCTGGAACTGGTGATTCCATATTCACTAAAGGGATAAAGGAAAACGAGAAGACCACACGACCCAAGGAGAACAACCCCTCCTCTGAACTGTTTCTATTCCTTCACCCCGGTGAAAAATGAAAACAAGATGCCCAATATTCGGCGAGTGGACAGACTGCAACAAATGCGGAGTCAGGCAGGGGTGCATGCACTATGAGGGAGGTGATTAGGTATGAAAAAATGTTTTGAGTTTGAGAGCCACGAAGAAGGGATTGCCTTTTTAGGTGGGATAGCAATAGGTATCCTTATACTGAACGACAGAGAAACAGCGGCAAAAGCAATTTTTGAGTTAATGATTGATTTACTTGCAACAAAGGAGGATGCGAAATGATTAAGAAGAAGACAACGAATAAAATAGGGATGATACTGGGAGCGGTAGCATTGGTATCTTGCATTGCTTCAATGAATCCAATTACATTACTCTATTTTCCTGGGTATGCTTTCATTTTGACGGCAGGGGTGATTCCGTTTATAATATTTGTCTTATTGGGACTTTACGGAGTCATTGACATTTCGGATAAGAATGAAAAGGAAGAGGAGAAATCATAATGAAATTAAATTCCGTGGGGGGTGACAATAGGGTGACAATGAAAACTCCAGGGGGGGTGACAATGGCAGGCAGCAGACCCCCCTCAAAGACCAAGTCGCTCATCCTAAGGCACCTTGCGGACGGCGACTCCATAAGCACCATATCCAGGTCTTCAAAAATTTCAAGAAAGAGCATATACAGGCACATAAACGCCATGATATCAAGCGGATATCTCATAAGGAAAAAGATCGGTTATCGGTCGTTCAACTACTACCTTAGCCAGAAATCATTGGCATTTTTCAGGGGGGGTGACAATGGGGTCTGCCACAACCCCAAAAGGGTGACAATGGGATTTTCAGGATCCCAGAGAAAACACGGATTAACTATCCTCTGCGACGTCATAGACCCGCCGAAAGACTGGTACAAAAATGTCCCGAAGATCCTCGAGAAAAAGCAGATCGTCCACGAGACCATAGGGATGAACAACTGGGACAAGTACCTTTTCGTCTGGGACGATGTCAAGATCTTCACGACTCCCAGATCTGTTATGTTCCAGCTGCCGGACTTCTACCACGACAACACCGATCTTGCCATGAGGTCGCTTTGGGAAATGTTTCTAAATGCCAGGAGGTTTGCCGAGGACCGCCTTAACATAATGCTGACGGCACCGAACAAGGACAGCGTCGGGAGGATAACGGCACAGCACAACGGGTTCATATTCAACCCGATCGCCAGGTTCTGCCTCGATAAAAGGCTCGACATAAAGGTCTATGATGAGAATGATCGCCTGAGGCTCATAGTTGACAATTCCTGCGTCGAAATAGACGGGAAGATGGTAAACCTTGAAGAGCTTGAGATGGTCGATCACAGGCACTGCGACGACGATTCGAGGAACGCGACGAGGACGATCAGGAAGCTTTTCATAGACAACGATCTCGACAGGGTGGAAAAGAGCCTTGCGAGGCTGTCCGAGGGGACCGCCTTCCTTGCCGAGAACATGAACACCCACATACCGGTCCTTAAGGAGATTCTCGCGACAATGCCGGAACTGCGGAAATTGATCATGAGGCTCGACTCAAGGATAGATCAGGTGTCCGTTAGGATGGGTGCGGGCAATAACACTTTAAGGAGATGGTTTGGATGACGATCGAATTGGCTTTTAGTTGCTTAGTGGAATTGATATCATTATTGGCAGTTGTTTTGGTTATACATGAAATGTGTCAATTTATATGGATGCACTATTGGGTTGATAGGCACTTCAAAAAGCTCAAGCAAATGATTGCAGAACTCAAAAAGGAGGCAGGGAAATCATGATTAATGACAAATTACAAAAGGTTTACACAATACGTGACATGAACAGGATTGTAAATGATGTAAGAAAATCCGAAAGAAAATAGATTGTGTAAAAATAGGTTTTCAGTTTGAGGATATTGAATATGACCGAAAAGAAACATAAACGGAATAGGAGTAGTGGTTGAGGTATGT
>Ga0307376_10003908_pt1 | contig 13801 bp, 20 predicted proteins | sample TR2MG_FD_202536 | JGI IMG/M metagenome (GOLD analysis project Ga0307376, IMG submission 202536) | Soil microbial communities from Risofladan, Vaasa, Finland - TR-2 | ecosystem: Environmental > Terrestrial > Soil > Coastal area > Acid sulfate soil | place: Finland: Risofladan, Vaasa | collected...
AGAGTTTTGTCTACCTTCCTAAACCACTCTTCCATAGTAAAATCTTCAACAATATTATTCTTTGTCGCCCTCCTCTTATTATTTAATTTTTTGTATGCTAATTTACCATTTTTTGTTTTTCTATATTCTTTACTATAATTAGCTTGATATACCTTATGCCATATTTTTTGACAATCATCACACCGTTTTTGACGACTACTATTAACAATAATTTCCCTACTACACATTTCACATATAATAACTCTTTTTTGTTGGTGGTATTTTTGATAGTGTTTTTTTCTTCGTTCTAATATCTCTTTTTTATGTTTTTGATAATATATTTTATACCGTTTTTTACTACATTTATCACAGTATTTTTGATTATGTTGTGTTTTTATAATATCTTTTCCGCAAATATAACATTTCATATCATATATTATATATCTTCTACTATAAAAATGTATCGTTTTTTACTATTACATAATGACAAACTTAAGTGATTAATATTAAAAGGGAGATAATTTCCATTATTTCTAAACTAATATTAATCAGGGAACCCTTAACTAAATAGAAACATTTAAATACTAGAAGATATATTTAATATTATATGGATATGATTAAGAAAAGGAATAAAAGTTTCTTCACAAAGGCTAAAAAGGGTATTAAATTTAAAGAAGAGGAATATGAAAGACAAAAAAAGACCTATGACTTTTATTGTCCTAAATGTAGATGTAAATTTGATACCAATACATATCGGCATTCTGTCACCGTCTATTCTGGACTCAATGCCATTACAAAACATTGGGTGTGTGGCACTAGATGTCACCGATTTGTACCAAGTGACCATAGTATAATAGAAAAACTATTTTTAGAAAGTAACAAAACTCCATCATATTATCCTCAATCCAAAAAGATGAAAGATAATTATAGAAAAAGAGGGTATGAAAGGAGAACTAAAAATCTAAAGAAAAAGGATGAATTTGAGGTGTAAAAATGGTTAAAGTTATGGCAAAAATAATATATCATTTATTATCTGGAGAATTTGAAATTGATGAAAATGATGAAGAATTGGTTTTCCCACTTATAACAGACGAAATAAAATTTAAGGGCAAAACTATGATGGTTTTCGATACCAATGTACATTTTCTATTTAAAAAAGATGAAAAATTAAGTAAAGAAGAGGGAAGACCTGTTTTAACTTGTGATAAAGTAACTATATTAAAGGAATGAAAAATGAGTTGGAAGGATAAAGAAAAGGAATATAACAAAGAATATTACTACAATAAAGTTAAAAACAAACACTGTCCAGATTGTGGAAAAATAATACAGATATACTCTACCAAATGTAGTGGTTGTAGCCATAAAAAGAACTTAAATAAGATTTTTGAAAAATTTAAAGAAAAAACAGGAAAGGTTCTTTGCGGTTGTGGTTGTGGGCGGGAAATAGTAATTAAACCACATTATAGACATACCGGAGTTAGAAAATATATAAGTGGCCATAACCCAAGAAAAGCGATAATAGGATTTTATGAAACTAAAATATTAGATACTTTAGAAAATATACTTAATTATAAAATTTTAAGGCAGTATAGAATAATGAACTATTATATAGATGGTTATTGTCCAACGTTGAATTTGGCTATCGAGATTGATGGTCCATCACACGGCACAAAAGGACTATTAAAAGAAGATATAATAAGACAGCAAAAAATAGAAAATAAATTAAGATGTCAATTTTTAAGGATTGACGTACCAAGAGGTGATTACTATTCTCGGAATAAAAATTAATTACAAAGGCAAGACGCCGAAAGACACTATAAAAATTAACCACAAGTTATATGGCTCATTACATAAATATAAAGGGAATTGTATGAACTATACTCCTGGTTTATTGCATAACATAAAATATGTTAAGTTATACAATAGTTGTTATTTTATACCGGAACAAACATTACCAGAGAAAATAAATGATGAGAAACAAAAGGATATAGGATTTTATGCACTTGAGTTATATATAACAGAGGCTATAGATGAACATTGTTTTGACCTAACTATAGAAAAGTTTGAACTTCCAGAAGATGAACATTTCAGTAAGTATATATTTAAGAAAGGATATTATTATTGGAAAGATTATAGTAAGGATTTAAGGAGGGTATTCAGATGCAAGGCGAAATACAGACTGGACCTATAGAATCTCCGATTAAGGAAAAAGATACTAAATACCAAAAATTAGGAATTAAAGACTGGATTATTAAACTCTATGAAGATGGTAAAAATCCCCACGAAATATATAAAATCCTAAAGGAAAAAGATTGTGAAATTTCTGATATGGGAATTAGAAAAGTATTACTTAAAAGCCATAAGCTCCAAAAGAATGTAGCTTCAGATATTCAAGTAGCTAAAAAATTCAAACAGATGATATTAGATTATGATAAAGAATTAAAAGGAATTATGGATGAAGTGAAAGAAGCTAGAGATTTAGCAAGGGAATCTAAAGATTTAGGTGCTTGGTCAGCCTTACTTGGTAGGGCTATGCAAGTAGTGGAATTGTTTTCCAAGATAGCTGGCGATTTTAGGGAGAATAAAGTTGATATTAATTTAATTTTTAACGAAGTTGACGAAAGGGTAAGGGCTAATAAAGGTATCTTTGAAGAGGCGATTGATATAGATGCTTTGGTCATAGAAGAAGATAAAGAGTTTATTAAAAGAAAAGACGAAAAAAGGTGAATATAAATGAAAGTAGTGATAATGGGAATGGGGCAGGTCGGCCAGCCATTTAAAGAGTTATGTGAAGAGGCCGGTCACAAGGTTTATATAATAGAAAAAGATTCCGAAGATAAGAGAGAAGGTAAAATAGATGTTATGTTAGTAAATATACCTTATAATGAAGAGTTTGTTGATATAGCTTCTAATAAAATCAAAGAAGTAAATCCTGAAATGGTTATAATTAATTCTACGGTAGATGTAGGAGTTACAAGGAGGATAGAAGAAACTACAAAAACACCTACTATCCACAGTCCCGTAAGAGGTCTACATCCTAATTTAAAAAAAGGTATAAAAACCTTTGTCAAATACATAGGTGCCACAGACCCAGATAAAGCCGAAAAGGCTATGGAGTTTTTAGAAGGGTTAGGCTTAAAAACTAGGGTGTTTAATAACCCAGAAGAAACTGAAATGTTTAAATTACTTAGTACTACACAATATGGAATTTACATTGCCCTCGCTACAGAAATTAAAAAAATATGTGATAAGTATAAACTAGATTTTGACAATGTTTATACCGATGGGAACGTAACATACAACATTGGGTATATGGAATTAGGTATACCTAATGTAATAAGACCAACATTAAAACCTAATAAGGGAGGAATTTCGGGCCATTGTGTATGGGAAAATACACAAATATTAGGAGATAAATTAGATAAAACTTGGAAAAGTCACATAGACAAAATAGGTAAGGCTAAAAAGGAGTTATAAAGACCATTATAATGATATACCGACATACTATAGAAAGTATAGAAAAGTATTCATTTGTAACAAAAGTAGAGGAAACAGGTAACTTTTATATCAAGATTTATTATAAAGTAAATAATGTAGAGAAATTTGAATCAATAAGTAGAAGGGCAAGTTCAAAACAATTAGTAAGTGTTATTAAAAAGATAAAAAGGATTGCTGATAAACCACCAAGCCCTGTCATCAGAGATGAGATGCCAATTTACATAGTTTGAGGTTAAAATGAATGAAACACAAAAAAGAGCTTTAGTTGAAAGAATTGAAAGAGAAAGGGTTTTTCTTGAGCACGCTATAAAAAGGCTTGAAATATTAGAAAAAGAATCAAAAAAAGAAAAGGATGAAATAAAATTAAGGGAAGATACTATAGCAGAATTAAATAAAGATGAAAAGGAGGAGAAAAAAAGTGGTTAAATTAGTACATATGGCGATTGTAAATTGTGACCGTTATGATGTCGAAGAATTAGGAAAAGCTTTAAAACAAATTAAAGAAAAACTTGGTAATAAATATGAATTTTTAATTACCAATGATAGGATACAAGCCCGTGACCCTAAAATGTTGTTTAAAGAATATAAATTATTAATAGAAGAAATGAAAAAGTTATATGAGTTATATGAAGAAAAAGAAAAGAAATTAGAGGAAAAAAAATGAAAATACTTTGTTACACACAAAATTGGGGCTTTCCCCGTGGAGTGTGTTATTATGCTAGAAGTCAAATCAAGGCATTATTAAGCCTTGGACACGAAGTAACAGTTCTATGTTATGGTGGATTAGATAGAGGAGATGTAGAATTTGACTTACCTATTAAAAAAATCTATACAAATGATTTTTGGCAAATTAGTAAAGAATTCTTTAAATCTATACTAGATGAAGTAAAACCTGATTATTGTTTCTTTTATGAATATGACCAATGGGTAGAGAATAAAGATAACCTAATCGAAGTTTGCTGGGAGAATAATGTAAAGCCGATAGCGGCTTGGATTGCTTGGGAAAAACTATTTAATTATATGGTTCCAAAATTTAAAAGGTTCCATAAGATTTTTGTTCCGACAAAAGGACAAACTAAAATTTTTAGAAGTTTTGGATTAATCAATTCTTATTATATACCTTTTGGATTAGACCTTGAAGAATTTAAGGGTAAACATAAAGAAATTAGCGATAAAGTGGTATTCTTACATAATAAAGGTTATGATACTAATGTTGATAGAAAGAACACTAAAGTAGTTATCGAAGCTTATGAATTAATGAAGGATAAAAACACTAGGCTAATTGTAAACAGTCAAAGAATTAATGAATTAAGTTATTCTGATATAAAAGACTTATATAAACAAGTAGATTGTTTTGTCTTCCCCTCTCGTTTTGAAGGTTATGGAGTACCTTTAGTAGAATCTATTATATCAGGCACGCCTGTTATTTCCACCAAGTACTTACCTATGAGCGAAATAGTTGAAGAGAATAAAACAGGGTTATTAGTAGAGGCTTATGATTTTAAACAAAATGATAAAATTGGTGTTGCTCAACAACTAATCGAGCCATTTGATTTAGCCGAAAAAATGAAAATGATAAAACAAAAGCACATTAGGGAAATACTTTCTAAAGGTTGTCAAGAAAGTAAAGATAGATTCGATTATTTAAAAATGGCTGAAGCTATGGAGAAGGAGTTAAAATGATTGAAAATAAATTAGTTTTCAAAGATAAAAAGGATAACATACTTTATGGTTATAGTCAAAAAAACCTTGATTTGGTTTATGATAAATTAAAAACATTAAATAAACTAATAAAAACATTAGTAATTGTTATCGGTATTTTAGGTTTTTGGTTTTTACTTATATTAACATGGTTATTGTGGCAAGTAAAAAAATATCATATAATAACCTATTTTATAAATAATTGTAAAGTGGTATATTAAGGATTGGAGCATAAAAATGAACAAAATTAAAATAGGCGATTTCAAAACGACAATAGAACAAAAAGAAGTTATTAATATTATTCTACAAAGTGGTAAAATAACAGAAGGGGATTTTACAAAGAAATTTGAGACATTAGTTAAGAAGTTTTTAAGAGTCAAAGAAGCTATTGCCGTTTCTAATGGAACCGTTGCATTACAATTAGTTGCATATTATTTAAAACATAAGATGAAGAAAGAAACCCCTGTTGTTTGTGTACCAGCAACAACCTTTCCCGCTACCGTAAATGCTTTTCTATTAACAGGTTACAAAGCGATTTTATGTGATATACATGAAGATAATCTTTGTATAAATATAAATAAACTAACCGAAGAAGAAAAGGAAAAAATAGATGTAATAGTACCGGTAAGTCTATTAGGTTATACTCCTAATATGGATAAAATTATGGAAGAAGCAAAAAAATATAAATGGATAGTGATAGAAGACTTCGCCGAAGCTTTTGGTTCTGTTTATAAAGGTAAAAAAATAGGAAGTATAGGCGATTTCGGTTGCTCATCGTTCTTCATAAGCCATGTATTTCAAGGTGGAGAACTTGGAGTAATTACTACAAATAATGAAAAAGAGGCCGGAGTATTAAGGAAGATGAAATGTCATGGAAGGACAGGCGACCCATTACTTTTTAATCATGATATTATAGGTTCAAATTATAAAACTAATGAATTTTGTACTGGATTAGCTTCAAGCCAATTAATGGATGCCGAAGAGATTATCAAAAAAAGGCAAAAAATAGCAAAAATATACTTTGAAGGTATTAAAAACCCTAATTTAAAACCTATGCCAACTAATGAAAATTATAGTCCACTTGGCTACCCTATTATTGCCAATACAAAAGAATATAAAGAAAAAGTTTGTAAAATACTAAACGAAAGCGAGATAGAAACTAGAGGAATGTTTCCTTGTTTAGCAAATCAAATGGCATATAGACGACAAGGTAATGTAGATTATTTATTAGGGAAACCAGAAAAATATCCTATTTCTGTTGATATGGAAAGTAGAGGGTTTTATATTGGTGTTCATCATTATATATTACCCCAAGAAGCTATAAAAGTTGTGGAAATTATAAACAAAATAAAATGAAAATTACAAACCTAGGAAAATTTGAGGATGAAAGAGGAATATTAACTTGGGCAAGTCCGAAACTACTAAAATTCGACTTTATATATATGACAATGGGCACTATGAAGAAAGGTTCAAAGAGAGGGGGACATTATCATAAAAAAATGCACGAGAGACTTATATGTGTAAAAGGGAATATAACCTTTTTTTTAGAAGGTGAGAAAATTATGCTTAATCCTGGTGATGTAGTGAATATCCCACCAAACTATATGCACACCCTTTATAACGATGGAGAAGAAGAAGCCTTTTTCGTAGAATTAAAAAGCGAAGAATTTAATTTTAAAAAGGACGACACTTATGCAAAATAATAGAATAATTGAAAATAGTAAAATCGGAAAAGATTGTGTTATTTGGAACTTCATCAATATTTACAACGCTGAAATAGGTAACGAAGTAAGTATAGGTTCATTTACAGAAATAGGTAAAGCCAAAATAGGCGATAGAACCAGAATAGGCGCCGGCTGTTTCATTCCAGAAGGAATAACAATAGAAGAAGATTGTTTTATTAGTCCAGGTGTATATTTTGCCAATGATAAAAGGCCAACGGTTAAGAGGGCAAGGGATAAAAAAGCAAAGCTTTATAAAACTATCGTTAAAAGAAATGTAGTCATCGGTTTAAATAGTACTATATTACCAGGAGTTATAATAGGTGAAGGGGCTTTTATAGGTGGTGGTAGCGTTATTTCAAAAGATATACCACCAAATAGTATAATTTTTGGAAACCCAGCAAAAATTAAGGGGGTTCTACAATGAAAATTTTAGTAATTGTACCAGTAAAAACAGGTATGTTTATAGATGATACTGAAATGTTCTGTAGAGGATTAGAAAAGTATTGTGGACATGAAATTACTAGAGCCGAATTATGGTTTCATAAAGGTGAAATAGTCGCAAAAGAAGATACTTATATAGATATAGATTTGTTTAAAGGAGTAGATGTTATTTGGGCTCCATATGAACCATTAATACCAGTAGCAATTATATTTGGAAAAGATTTCAAAATACCGGTAGTGGGACATTTCGAAATTATACCACCAGGTAGGATAAATATGGACAATTTAGATAAACATTGGTTTGAAAATACCGAAAAACCGGTTAATGAAATTAATTATCTTCAATATAAATTTCTCGGTGAATCTTTTATGAAATGCGATGTAAAAACCGTAATAGGAGATTATCAAAAATATCAAATAGAGAGATTAGTCGGAAGAAAAATAAAAGATAAAACATTTATAAAACCATATCCTTTAGATAATGAAATTTTAGAAAAATATCGAAAGAAGGATGTAAAAGAAAAATATCAAATAGCTAGTATAACAAGATTCGCTCCTCACAAAAGAACCCACCATATAATAAAAGCTATGTCGCTTTTAAAAAACCCACCAAAATTAGTTTTAATTAGTTTCGGAAAAGATAAATTAAAATTAATTAAAATGGCTAAAGACCTAGGTGTTGATGTAGATTTCAAAGGCGTAATTTCTGAAAAAGAAAAAGTGGAAATAATACAAGAATCTATGTTTTTTGTACACCCTTGGACTTGCCTACCAGTAGGCGAAGTAGCTTACTTTAAAAAGTTATCTATTAATTACGACGACCCTACTATTAGAGATAGGTTAAATGATATGGCTTATTTTGTTGAAAATAACAATATACCAAAATTAGCCGAAGCGATACAATATTTTATAGATAATCCAAAGGAGAGAAAAAGGCTCGGTGAAAAGGCTTATAAAGACCTAATAGAAGGTAATACAGAGACTTATTTACTCGAAGAAGCTGTTAAAAGAGTTAACGAAACACTAGTTTTAGCCAGTAAAATTAAGGTGAAATAAATGAACATATTAATAATTACTCCAATCAAAACTGGTGTATATAAAGATGATACAGAAATGTTTTGTGAAGGTTTAGAAAAATATTGTGGACATAATGTTAGAAAGTTGCTTATGTGGGAAGAAAAAGGTAAAACATATTCAAATGAAAAAATATCGAAAGATATATTTAAAAATATTGATGTTATCTGGGCCCCATATGAACCACTAATACCGTTCGCTATAAAGTTTAAACAAGCTTTTAAAATACCAGTAGTAGGACACTTTGAAATATTACCTCCATATAAAATATTTCCTGATTTATACATACTTTTTAAATTCGCAAATATGAACGACCCTCCGGCAACGAATTATATGTTTACACACCTTTTAAAATATAAACGTTATATTAAATATTTTTTAAGTTGTAATGTAAAATCCGTTACCGGACCAGAAGTGGTTTATGGTATGGAAAAGCTTATAGGCGGGAGAATAGATAGTAGTGAGTTTTTTATAAAACCATATCCATTAGATACAGAACTATTAGAAAAATATCGACAAAAAGATATAAAGGAAAAAAACCAAATATTACATATAGATAGATTAAATGAATATAAAAGAGTTAAACATATTTTAGAAGCGATGACTTTTATAGATAATCCACCAAAACTCATAATAGCAGGTAGTGGAATTTTAGAGGAAGAACTTAAAAAATTTGTAAAAGAAAAGGGTTTAGATGTTGAATTTAGAGGTAAAGTAAGTGATGAAGAAAAGGTAAAACTTATACAGGAATCTATGTTTTTAGTAGAACCTTGTTCAGTATTAACTCCTAACGAAGGTGCCTACTTTAAGAAACTATCAATATGCTACGATGAACATATATTAAGAGAAAGGATGGGAGATATGGTCTATTATACTGCAAACAATGATATACCTGAATTGGTTAAGTCGATAAGGTATTTTATTAATAACCCTGAAGAAAGGAAAAAATGGGGAGAGAATGCACATTATTTATTAATGAATGATAAAACACACTCCCATAAATTAGAAACGGCTTCAAAATTATTAAATGAGATGTTTATAGAAGCAACTGGTGGAAAAAAATGATTTTTAATAAAAGTGCTAAATATTACGATGCTTTTTTAAAAGATAAATATGGTAATTGTACTAAAAAAGAAGTTGAAGGTTTAATAAAAATAATAAATAAATACAAACCAAACTCACGAACAATTTTAGATTTAGCTTGTGGAACAGGGAGACATTCTTTAATATTCGGTAAAAAGGGCTATTCAGTTATTGGGGTAGATAAATCTAAAAAAATGATTGATATTGCTATGGATAAAGACGATTACTCTACCAGACCAGGTTTAGACAATGTTCTTTTTAAAGTTGGCGATATGAAAAACTTCGATTTAAATTATAAATCTGATATAGTTTTATCATTATTTGAAAGTCTTGGTTATGTAACAAAACAAAAAGAGCTTGAAAAGGTACTTAAAAACATTAATAAACATTTAAAAAGAGGAGGATTATTTATTGTTGACCTTATAAATGGTGAAAGGGCATTAAAAAGCGACACTAAAATAAAAATAAGAACAATTAGAACAAAAAATGAATGTATTGAACGAAAAAGCGTACCATTATTTAATTTTGATAAAGATATTATAACTATTAAACAATTATTCACTCATTATTTTACTAATAATAGTAGTGGATATCATATACGTTTTTTAGAAGAACATAAAATGAGATACTTTTTTATAGATGAAATGATAAAGTTATTAGAAAATACAGGTTTTAAGGTTTTAGAAAGAAAAGACCGTAGAAATAGTTGGGCATATAGATTAATTTGTAAAAAGGTGAAATAATGATTTCGATTTGTAAACCGACCCCTGTTAAAAACGAAAAGAACTTTGTAATGGAATGTCTTGACAATAATTGGATTGGTCCCAACGGTAAATTTTGTAAGGGATTAGAAAAACAATTTAAAGATTATTGTAATGTTAAATACGCTTCCGTAGTTAATTCCGGAACAGCGGCATTACATTTAGGGTTACTCTCCTTGGGTATAGGTAAAGGAGATGAAGTAATTTGTCCTGATTTTACAATGATTGCTTGTACTAACTCTATTATTTATACAGGAGCAATACCGGTATTTGTAGATGCTGATTTAAATACCTGGAATATGGATGTTAATAAAATAGAAGAAAAAATAACTAACAAAACAAAGGCTATAATGGTTGTAGACATTTATGGGAATCCAAATGATGCAGATAAGATAAACGAGATAGCTAAAAAACATAATTTAAAGGTAATAAATGATGCTTGTGAAAGTTTCGGAGCGGATTATAAAGGGAAAAAAGTAGGCAGTCTTTATGATGTAACTTGTTTTAGCCTTTATAGTAATAAAACAGTGCAATGTGGAAATGGTGGTGTCATAGTTACAGATGATGAAAAAATAGATAAGAAATGTAAATTATTACGTGACCACGCTTTTGAAAAACCTAGGTTTATACATAATGAAATAGGATATAATTACAAATTAACCGATATCCAGGCAGCTATCGCTGTCGCACAAATGAATCAAGCAGATAAACTAGTTAAAGCAAGGATTAACAATGCTAAATTATACAATGAACAATTAAAAGATATAAAAGGAATCACACTCCCGCCAGACTGTTTGTACGGAACAAATGTTCATTGGATGTATGGGATTTTAGTAGACAAAGAAGTTTATGGTATGGATAAAGATAGTCTTATGGAAGTTTTAAAAAGAACAGGTATAGAAACTAGGTCCTTTTTTTATCCTAGTAATAAACAACCAGTTTATCAAAAAATGAAAAATATTGAATGTAAAGGAAAATATCCTATATCAGATATTTTATATGAAAAAGGCCTTTATCTACCTTCATCCAGTAATTTAACCCAGATAGAAATTAATAAGGTCTGTGAGGCTATAAAGAGTTTTTCAAAATGACAATAGAAAATATAAAAGAAACACGTGACAAGATAAGTAAAATAAAGTGGTGGCACACTATATACTTAGGTAAAGAATATGGATTTACAGATGGAATACAAGGTTCCATTTTACACTATTTATATATGCCAGACGATTTTACCGGTAAAACTGTATTAGATATTGGCGCTGTTGATGGTCTTTATTCATTTGAAGCAGAGGCACGTAAAGCAAAAAGGATTTTAGCTATTGATTCACACGCTTGGCAAAATAAACAATATAGTAGTTATAAAGATTTAAATACAGGGAAAGATGGTTTTAATTTAGCTAGAGAGGTATTGAAATCAAAGGTAGAAGATTTAGAACTAAACGATTTTAATGAAGAGATAACCGTTGAGAAATTAGGTGAATGGGATGTTGTATTTTGTTTAGGGATTTTATACCATATGAAAGACCCATTTAGATTAATTAGAAATTTAGGCAAAATGACAAAAGAATTTTTATTATTAGAAACACATACAGATTCAAATAATACTTATGCTTGGGGTGCAACCGCTACACCTGCGATGTCATTTTATCCAGGCGATGAATTAAACAAAGACGAAACAAATTGGTGGGGTCCTAACCTTGCCTGTATTCGTGCTATGTTAAAGGTGGCCGGGTTTAAAAAAGTAGAAATTAAATACACTAGTGGAGCAGGAAGGGCAGTATTACACGCATATAAAAATGAAAAATAAAGAGCTAAAATGAAAATATTATTTTCGGGTTATAGAATAGCTGGATATGATTGTTTACAATACTTAATAGACCAAGGTGAGGATATTGTAGCTGTTTTAACCCACGATGATAAATTAGACCCAGTTAAAATAGGTACAAAATCTGTAAAAAAGTTAGCACAACAACATAACATACCAATATTTTTAGCGGAAAATGAAGATAAACATTTAATAAAAAATTTTATTAACAAAATAAAACCTGAAGTACATTTATCTGCTTTTTATAGTAAAAAAATACCAGAAGAAGTAATAGAAATGATACCCATTAATACTAATATACACGGAGGTAAGTTACCGGAATATAAAGGTTGTTTCTCTCCTATTTGGACTATTTTAAATGGCGAAAAAACTACTGAAGTTACGCTTCAGTTAATGGGTAAAAAAATAGATAGTGGAGAAATTATTAAAACGGTTAAATTAGATATAGGAGACGATGAAACTGGTGGTGAGCTTTATTACCGGGTCACTGATGTTACTATTAAATTATTTAAAGAAATTTATCAACAATTAAAAAACGGTGACCCTATAAAACTAACACCACAGCCCAAGGGTGGACATTATTATAAGAGAAAGCTTCCTAATGATGGATTTGTAAATCTAAATGACGACCCTAAAAAAGTATATAACTTTATTAGGGCATTAACATTTCCACCTCTAGAACCAGCACATACTATAATAAACGGAAAGAAAATATATTTATACTCAAAAACAGGTGATATAAAATGAATATTCTATGGGTGGGGTTTGAATCTAGTAATTGGGTGATAAACCTATGTAATGAAATGTGTAAAAAAGGTAATAATATTACTCTTATATGTCAAGGTGCGGATGAATACGACCCTAAAAACACGGTTAAACCACACGATAATTTAGAAATTATTTATCAACCTTATGAAATATTTGAACAGCCATTAAAATTTAGAAATGTAGTTTTGCCTCAAATAATTAATAAAAAATTCGATTTGTTATTTGGTTCACATGTAAATATCACGCCAGCTATGAAATTAATGTCGGAGATATTAAAAAAGCCTTGGGGAATTATGATTTTAGATATTCCCACCGATTTAATTAATAAACATAACATTAGAAGAAAGGCGTGGGCTTTTTATTTTCAAAAAATGAGATATGCCGACACAATTATATTCAATACTTTTGTATCCAGAGATGAGTATTATAAATTCACTCACCAATATTTCCCAGACGAAAATGTTATTACTTATGGAATTAATATGTATGATGAATTTTATCAATCTGGAATTGATAAAAAGGGCGATTACGCGTTATCAATTTGTAGATTATCGCCTGTAAAAAACTGTAACCTTATTCCAAGAGCTTTAGGATTTATAGATGGTATCAAAAAATATAAAGCCGTAGGTTGGGATAGAGGAGATTTAGAATATATAAAAAGACTTTGTAAAGTAAACGATATAGAATTTGAACACCTTGAAAATATAACAGAAAAAGAGAAATTTGAGCTAATCCGTGATTGTGCTATGCTCATTTATCCACAAAATAGCAAATATATAGGCGGTTTAAGTCCTTGGGAAGGTTTATTCGCAGGAAAGCCCGTACTTGTACCTAGAGTAAAAATCCTTGAAGATTTATACAAAGATAATGTCTCTTATTTCATAAATAACGATTCTGTATCATTAGCAAGAGAAATATCTTTCGTAAACCAACTAAAACCGGCCGTT
>Ga0307376_10003913_pt1 | contig 13789 bp, 15 predicted proteins | sample TR2MG_FD_202536 | JGI IMG/M metagenome (GOLD analysis project Ga0307376, IMG submission 202536) | Soil microbial communities from Risofladan, Vaasa, Finland - TR-2 | ecosystem: Environmental > Terrestrial > Soil > Coastal area > Acid sulfate soil | place: Finland: Risofladan, Vaasa | collected...
TTTAAAGGTAAAAAAGTCAGTGCAATGACAATAAAAAGGCGCTGCGAACATAATCAGCTTCCGTCTGGCCACCATGCCAAAAAGTTACCAGGTAAAACAGGTGATTGGATTATCGAGGTACCAGATGATCCGATAATTGAAACTATTGAAGAAAAGGTAAAAACTGATACCCGGACTTTAAGCCGGAAGTTTTTCAACTTCAAATAGAATAAGCCTTAAAATTATTCTTTGTCTTTGAAAATTTCATGTTGGATAAATACAAGATCAACAAGATTCATTTGTAATTGATCTCCTCTTATATCATTAACCCCTAAAGATAATCCAACTATTTGTTCTAATACAACTTTTTTAGTAATAACAGTTTTAGTATTATCAACGAGTTCTTTCATAAATTTATTACCTAAATTTATGTTAACATTAATCTTATTATTGCCTTTGTCAATACTCAAAAGGGAATCAATATTATAGTCCCTAAATATCATCGGATGTATTTTAATATCTTTTAATTTGGATTGTTTATTATCACTTCTTTGATGAGCAGTTCCATTATTATTTGGTTTTACAGTTTCCCATTCATATAATTTTTTACCTGAATCTTTTGGTTTTACAGGCCCTTTATTATTTCCTTTTGCGGGTCTGCTTCCTTGCAATCCAGTTATATATCCAAATTTCATATATTTCGAAAATTCATCTTCAATTTCTTCAAGCATAACAGAGCTTTTAGCTTGCTTAATTTTACCCTTCCAGTATTCCAGAGCATTTCTGAATACCCAGTTATCGGAGATAACTCCAATATTTAAAATATCATTTTTATTTTTTGATATTTTCCAGTTATTCTTAGAATTTAATAAAGAGATACAAACATATAATCCAGCAATAGCATCTGTTTCTTCGTCAAGAGATTTACTTCCTGATTTAATATATCTCAACGTTTCATTTGAATAAATATAGAATCCATAAGGAGCCTTGCAATTTTCCTTTAATTCTCCCATTATAAATTCAAATTCAAATCCTTGGCTACTTATCTTGCCGTAATTTTTGTGTTCTTTTAATTCAGGTTCATCTATCTTTTGTTCAATTCCATTTACATATATCTTTAAAAGACCTGCCTGCATTATTCTTGCATAATTTCGAAATGCTGATATAGTTGGCCTTCTGTTTTTTATAGGTCTATTTTCTAATTCATCTGCCTCGTCATAATAAATAGTAATTTCTGTACCTTGTTCACGATCTCCATTGTCAAGTATATGCCATGTAATATCCTTACTAAAATCCATATCTTTCCACGGAAGATCAATTACAATAGTTTTACACCCTGGAGCAGTACTAACTATTGTCATTCCCTTGCCGATAAACATAGATGCTTCTTTAAGACCAACGCCATAACCACCAATGGCATCAGAGATATATTCATTTGAACTTTTGGCCATTGCTAAAACACGCTCAACATCCTCAATTGTATCTTTAATTCCGGTTCCATTATCAATTATTCGATAATAGGTTTCAGTTATTTCAATATTAATTATGGATGCTTTATTATCTACAGAATTATCGCATAATTCACAATTTGCATCATCAAATTTAAGCCCTGATGAATTATGCATGGGCTTATAAGTATTGTGCAATGTTAGCCTTGCCTTTCTTTCCATTTTATTATATAGTTTTGATGATTAATATTGTCATTTATTAAATTCTTAAATTCAGATATATAAACAAGGCCAACTTTAGTTTCTATTTTCCTTGTTATTTCAACTAATAACTTCCAGATAAATCTTTCGTTTTCGTCTTCAATATTTTCTTCAAACCAGTCCTGTTTCTTTGGCTTTTGCTTTTCTTCTTTTTTAGGTTCTTTCATTGGATCTTTTTTAGCTTCTTCATAAGCTTTATTAACACTTATTTTGCCGGATGCAAGCTGTTCCTTGATTTCCTCCGGTGCTTTGTCGTTAATGACATTCATTCGCTGAACGGTCTTTTCACTTACTCCAATAGTTTCAGCAATTTCAGGGACGGAAGGTTCAGTTTTCGAAACGGCCAAATTGTCCTTTTCGAAATTCTTATCCTTCTTACTTGGTCTGTCCCCTCCCTTCTTCGGCTTCCCCTTTACCGCTATCAGGGTCAAATATTTCTGCCAGTCGGGTAACTGCCTGCGATTGATATTTTGCAATATTATGAATGATTCAATTATAGCATTATAATCCCCGGTTGATTCAGCTTTCCTTAATCCTGAAAGTTCATCGGTCATCCAGGTTAATTCCCTTCTCTCTGCACTTTCATTCAGATATTCATAAAGAGATATAAATCTCGGAGTTATTTCCAGTTCATTACAGGCCATTACCCTGTTGCGTCCGTCAATAATTTCTAATGGGTCTATATCGGATATAATAACTGGGTGTAATAAACCTTGTGTTCGGATACTTTCTTTTAATTTAATAAACTCCTCATTACTCATTAAAGGGAGTTTTGCTGCTAAAGGATGTACCTTGTATTTACCAATTGTTTCCATTTAATTAAATATTAATAAAAGCCCTTTCCCCGCAGGCAAACCCGGAATATGCACCGGCTGCGGGTACTCAGGCTAATAAAATATTTTCTGTTTTTGCATATTATAGAACGTTTGCTGGTACAAATATATACAATTTCCCGGATAAACAAATAAATTGTTAATTATTTTTACCTCTTCTCGCATTCATACAGGAATCCTAAATCGTACCAGTATTCTTCCTTTGCAATAATTTCCTGCTCTGTCATATTGCAGTAATTGGAAACATTGATAATTTTATTGCTATTCCAGTATGAGTACATTGTACATCTCCAGCAATAAGTACGCTCTTCAGCAAGCTTTTCACACGATAAAAGTGTGATCAGAAATAAAATAGCAAATAACTTTTTCATAAAATACTGTTTAAGTTTAAACAAAAGTAAACATTCTCAATGAACTAATATCTATTAATAGTATAATTTTGTATATTAATACTTTAATATCTTTATATATTATTTATGAAAGAGAAAATTTTAGCATTCCTGAAATCGAAATTAACCGGGGTCAGTGAATCATTTTTAACAGGGGTTGCAGAAACATTCAGCAAAACCGTAAAAGAAGAAAAAGATATTGAGACCGTATTCACAGACGGGATCATCGAAACACTCAAGTTCTCTGCAACACAACTTCAGATCGAAGGCGACCGCAGGGCAACAGAAGCACAAAAAACAGCTTTAAAAAATTTCCAGGAAAAACACGGACTTAACGAGGACGGTGTGCCAATTAAAAAGCCAGTTGGCAGACCGCCGAAAGATAAGGACGTTGATTCTGATCCGGATGAGCCGGCATGGTTTACAGCCTTTAAAAGAGAACAGGCTGATTCCGTCGCTGCACTCAAAGCGGAAATTGAAACACAAAAACAGGAAAAGACATCAGCCGAATTATCCGAAAGGGTTAAAAAGCATGAAAAGTTGAAAGATATTCCTGCTTCGTATTTCAAAGGTCGGAATCTGATGCCAAAGTCAGAGGCCGAGATTGACCAACTTGTTGCCACAATTGAAAACGATTATAACGGGTTCAAACAGGAAATGGCAGAAAAAGGGGTCGTTATTTCAGTGCCGCCAGCGGGAGGCGGGCAGACAGGCGATAAAGTAACAATTGATGATTACCTGAATGATAAGTTCCCGGAAAGGTCTAAATCGTAAAATTAATTAATTATGTATGTAACAACTAAGCAATCTGATACTGAAAGATCATTAGCTGTTGAGAATATACTGGAGGACATACCTGGTGGTGGTGTAATCGAAAAAGATGATATACCAACATCCTCAAGCGGGATAAAAGAAGGAACGCTTGTCGGGGTTGATTCCAGTGGTATTTACCACATTGTAAAAACTGCTATGGTGGTAAATACAGCAGCCACAAATGCTAATGCTCTTGTCGTGTATGCTAATCACGAATTTGAGGTCGGTGATTTTATTGGCACTTCTTCTTCCGGTGTTGCATCGGGAGCTCTGATCACGGCTATTTCTGCATCAGGTGCAGGGGTAGGTATAATTACCTGTACATGGGCTGGACCTGATATTGCCGCAAGCGGTATATTAGTTCAGGCAAGCGGACTTGGTCATTCAAACTTTAAGTATGTCCCGAAAGGTATTTCAACTAATTATGTTGAAAGAGATAAAGAAAATACTGGCGTTGGTATTGTTGTCCGGGGACGAGTACGTCAGAATCTTATGCCATACTGCATTGATGATTTACTGAAAACGAAACTCCCATTAATTCGCTTTGTTTAACTTTTAAAAAATTAAAGAAATGGAAAGATCAATATTAGTTGAAAGTTTCAACAAAGCAAATATGGAAGCCTACGTTAATGCGAGGCGTGAACAATTCCTGAAAAGACTTTTCTGGAATAAGTTTTTCCCGCTGAAATATACCACTCAGTTAACATGGGAATCCCTTACGGGGTCTGGTGGTAGTCCTGTTATGGCAGACGTTATTGAATATAACGCTTCAGCTCCTCTGAAAACTCGTCGGGTAGTTAGTAAAGTTAGTGGGGATATACCAAAGATTGCTCTTAAAAGGCAGATGGACGAGAAGGATTATAACGAATATAATACACTGAAAGCTCTGGCACGTGGTGAAGAAAGCCGTAATGCCCTGCTTGATATTGTGTTTAATGACATTGATTTCTGTTATACCGGTGTTATGTCCCGTACAGAGTATCTTGCTATGCAGGCACTCAGTTATGGTATTATCGCACTTACTAAATCAAATAATAATGGTATTATAACCGAGGCCAATGTTGATTTCGGTATTCCAGCTGCAAATAAAGGAGCTGTTACACTGGAATGGTCACAGGCATCGGGTGCTACACCGCTTGATGATATCAGAAAGGTAATTGATAATCAGGCTTCGTCCGGGTATTCATACGAATATATGGTAATGGACAGGACTGCATTAGGTGAGCTTCAGGCTAATACTCAGGTTAAACAGGAATTTGCAGTAATGCGTAGCACTACATTCTCAAGTTCGCAACCTACATTGGAAGAACTGAACAGGGAGCTTTCACAAAGAATGCTGCCAAAAATAATCATGGTAGATTCAATTTCTAAGTTTGAAAGCAACGATCATGTTCTGACTAATGTTCCTTCGTGGAAAGGTGGATATGTAACCTTTATCCCGCAGCTTCAGGTCGGTAATATACTTCACGGTCCGATAGCAGAAGAAACCAGTCCGGCTGTTAGTAAGAAAGCAATTCAGATAAAACGGGATCATATACTACTTAGTAAATGGTCTGAGCTGGAACCGTTCGGAGAGTTCACTAAAGGACAGGCAAACGCCTTTCCCCGGTTTACGGACGTTGACAGTCTGTTTATTCTGAGAGTCGACGCAACTTCATACAGTTAATAATATCACAAGGGAGCGGCGCAGGTTGCTCCCCTTAAATAAACTCGTATGACTAATCTTGAGGCTATAAGAGGGAAATTGAATTATCCGCTTTCAGAGAACTCGTTTAAAGTGGCACTGGAAGACAGGGGCTTATATTCGGAGGACATTTATGTTAAGAACGAAGCTTTTGACCTTGCTTATGCTGATTTGATTGTTATGCTTTTAACGACTCCTAATATTACAGAAGGAGGATTCACGGTTAGTCTGGCAGATCGAAAGACACTTTTGAACATAGCGGATAAGATTTATACTACTTATGACAAGGCTAATCCGATAGGTTCTTTGAAACCAAGGGCAACATTTGTACAACGTTTCTGATGAATCAGTATCCTGACAGTATAGTAATAACAACAGCCGCTTCCGGTTCACAAAATGCAAGCGGAATATGGGCTTCAGGGGTGGTAACTAATTACACTTTCTCTTGCCGGGCAGAAGTAAACGGTAGAGGAAGTAAGATTGCAGGAGCTGATGGTGCATTAATAGATTATTCATTCAATGTCTTTTTGCCGGTTCATACAGTTGTTGTTCCTGAGGGGTCAAGTTTTGTTCTGACAGCTTTAAATAACGGTACTATCCGGGGCAAAGTCAAAAGAGCTTCAAATGGTCAATTAAATTCCCGGTTATGGCTTTAAAAAGTAACTTCAACGAAAGTCGGTTTAATCAGGATGTAAAACATCAGGAAGAAGTTATTAACGAAAGGATTCTGAACTCATTTATCGCAGCCGGGGAACAGTTTATAATTGACAGCCAGGGACAGGGACAGGATCATGCAGCGGGGCAATATAAAGATGTTACGGCAAACCTTCGTAATTCAATCGAATATTACGTATTTCATAACGGGGAGTTAGTTGCTGGGAAGGAACCGGGCAATTACATCGGAAAAACAAATGAAGGCAAATTGTCATCTTCTGAGATTGCAGCAATAAATAAACAGGTAATTCAGGATGTAATTAGTAAAAAAGGATTTCAATTAATCGGAGTTGCTGGAATGAATTACGCTTCTTACGTTGAATCAAAGGGATACAATGTTATTTCTTACCAGGCAGATGTTTGTCTGATCAATTTAGAACATTATCTTTTGAAACTTGGGGTCATTGAGCGCGAAAGTATAATAGAAACGGAGGAATCATTCTTACCATAATGGCTGATTACAAAACAACGGAATATATAATTGATGTAGTTTATTCGCTGCTTAGTTCGGTTACAGTCCCAAAGTATCGAAAAACAAAGCCAACGAAGTCAACAGCATCAGAGTACGTTGTTATCAATGCGCTTCCGATAAATGCCAACGTCATGCAAAAATGTTATATCAACGTGAATTATCATGTTAAGGATACCGACGGAGGCCCGACGGTTGGATTTATTCCTAATGACACAAGGTTAGCAGCCGGATCAGCTTTGGTACTCGCAGCACTAAAAGAAGTTACTGAAACAAGTCATCTGATTGATTTTGAAAGTCAGGAGACAATACGCGAAGAAGGATTTAATGAACACTATTCAAATTTAAGATTTTCATTTAAAAACATTAATAATTAAAGAAAATGGCAGTTTATTTATATGGAATTAGTACCGTGAAATACGGAACATCAGCAACAGGATACGGTAATTTCCCCTCAGGGGTATTGCTTACATCCTTGCCGGATACTGTAAAAGGATCTGTAACCATTGAGGAAACCGAAGGATCGACAACTGATTTTATGGTTGATCAGAAGTTTTCCCCGGTCCGCCAGGTAAAAACTGAAGAAGGTCTGCTTACTGCAACGATGCAGTTTTATGATATGACCTTTGCAAATATTGCAGCACTCAAAGGTGGTACCGGTAATGTATCAGGTTATTCTCAGGCAACCGGCTATACTGAAGTTTACAAAGCGCTGGAATTAGGACTTGATTCCGGGCAGAAACTTTTGATGTACAATGCTTCACTTGTTACCCGTATGATTGGTGGTGGTGGACGTGATAAGATGTTTGCACTTGAGGTCAAGGCAACTCCGCAACTGACTACGGATAATTCAATAGCCTGGAGAATATATCAGTACGGACCGCTTTGTTAATTGCTATTAATGGAGCGAAAGGTATCAAATATCCTTTTGGGTATTGCCGGATCTGAAGATCGGTTCACTTTGAAATATGGTTTATTCCGATTTCGACTGAAGATTAAACCGATAACAGCCCGGCAGTTAATTGCTATCAGTGGCGAAGTTGCGCAGATTAAGGAAGTAAAAGAAGATCAGGAAATGTTCCCGGCGCTTATGTCCGGGAGCCCTGATCTGATTCATATCGCCAATATCATTGCAATCGCTACGGGCAGCAGGTGGAAGCGTATTGTTGCACACGGGATATTAAAATTACCTTTGAATGATATTAATACACTTTTCAGCATAGTGCATAAACAATCTGATCCTTCACCTTTTTTTTTTACTATAATATTGGCAAAGGGCAGGATGAATCTATTGAAGAAACAGGAGTAACCAGGGGTGGGGATTCGATATTTGGCAGGCTGGCAATGTATCGGACGAAGTTAAATTTAACTGACGAAGAAATAATGAATAAAAGCTGGATTGCCTTACAACTTGAAAGTGCCGATTTACCTTGGTATGATTGCAAGGGCAAGAAAGTTATTACCGGCAAACCAGCTGATGAATACCTTAATAAATACGTCAAATAATGAGCTCAATCAAATTTGATGCAACACTTGAAACGGGTAAACTTGAATCCTCTATTAAGCAATCTAAAAAGATTGTAAAGCAGTGGGCTCAGGATGTGGAGAAAGCGGGAGGCCAAGCCGATAAGGGGCTTGATAAGATGACAAAGTCTTTTAAGGAGAGGATTAAAGAACAGAAAGATCTTGTCAAGGAATTAGAGGCTGATGTTAAGAAAATGCAAGCGGCTTTAGATAAGACTGCTCCGGGGAAAGAAAGCCAAAAGATGGCCAGTTCATTACGTGAAACAAGAGCGTATTTAGCACAGGAGCAGCAAGGACTTATCAGTTTACAGAAAGAGCAGATTGAAACAAATGCCAAAGAAGCTGAATCGCAAAACGGGATTATCAGTAAGTTAAAAGGCTGGGCACTTGGACTTGCAACTGTCGGGGCTGCGTTAAAAATTGCAAAAGGTATAATTGATTCAACAGAATCATCAGCACATAAATTCGAACAGGCTATTGAGGGTGCAAAAGCTGGTTTAGGATATTTCTTTAAAACTATTGCTTCGGGGGATTGGAGTAACTTCTTTGCTGGTATGGAAAGAGCTATTAAGGGGGCAGTTGAGTATGTTGATATAATGGAGAAGCTTAATAACAGGATGAATGAACAGAAAATAAAGTCATCTGAGATTGATTTACAAATTGCTGAACTACGTGATAAGACCTATGATAAGGACGAAGCAAATAACGAGGAAAGAAAAAAGGCACTTACTGAAATAGTTACATTACAAAAACAAAAATATACTGATGAGGCAAAACTTGCAAAAGAAACTTATGAAGCAAATTTAAGAAGAGCTGCCAGTGATAGCGGATTAGCAGAAGATCAGATTAAAAATTTTATCAGAGAATATTCGTCACTCGAAAAATTAATTGAAATAGGTGAGGAATATAATGAATTAACTAAACTTACAAGAAAGGCTGGAATTGATCCTGCATATCTAAACACCCTGATTAAAGAGAGAAATGCACTTGGATCAAATGCAGCAGCAGCAGGACAATATGTAAAGCAAATTGGTAAGATAACTACTGAAACAAGAAATCAATTATCAGATTTTGAAGCTAAAGCAATTCAGGCAGAATCAGCATTCGGTCAAAAAAACCGGAGAGATAAGATGCAACTTGCGGAAGTAACAAATAAAATAAACAATGAGGCTGAGGCAGCGAATAAGAAAGCGATTGAAGATGCTGAGAGAAAAGCAGATTTAAATAATCAATTGGTCGAACAGCAAAAACAACTTGAAAAGGCAATAACAGCCGGTAATGCCAGTGAAATTAAAGCTATTGCTGCCAGAATAGTAAAATTACAAGAAGAATTAGCACTACGTGAAAGGATAGCTCAACAGGCTATCGGTGCGGCAATCGTAAGAGGGGAACAAATACCAAAAGCAAGTTTGCCAAATGTATCAACATTCGCAGCTGCAATTCCGACCAGTTTAGCACCTGGTCCGGGTCTGTTTAAAGAAGAAGAAAAACATATCAAAGGGACAACGATGCTTACTAAAAAAGCATTGGCAGAAGTTCAAAAGGCTAAAGATAATTATGCAAAGGAAGAAGAGAAAGCAGATAAAGAAAGAATTGCCAGAACACAGGAAATAATCGCTAATGCAGTTCAATTTACAGATCAACTTATATATCAACTCGATATAACACAAGAAGAAGCAGATGCGCTTGGTTTAATGACACAGACTGTGATGCAGCTTGCACAGGGAAATTTTCTTGGTGCCGCACTTGGTATCCTGGCAAAGATAATCGGTACGTTTGCACAAATGGGTAATGTAATGAGTGAGCCTGCTTGGAAAAAGCAAATAGAGGCATGGGACGCACTTATTGAACGACAAAAAAGAGTGATTGAACTTTCTGAACGTACCGGAGGGACAGCACAAGCATTAAGAGATGCAGTAGATATGGCACAAAAAGAATTTGATATACTAAATGAACAGGCTTTAAAATATAAAACGGTAAATATATTCGGGTGGGAATCGTGGAATATTCCTGCTGAATTAGCTGAAATGTGGCAAAAAGCACAAGATGCGCTTTACGATGCTCAACAAGCATTAGATGATTTTATAACCGGTGGGATAAATCAAATAGATATTGCCGGAGTGCTCGCACAGGGTTTTATAGATGGGAAAAAATCAGCAAGGGATTTTGCAGAGGATTTTGACAGTCTGATGCGACAGGCAATAAACGCATCACTCGAAGAGTTATCTAAGCCGTCAATATCGGCATGGTACAAAAAGTTTGCAGCCGACATGACAAGTGGCGGAGAATTGAATGCTGATGAAATAACCGCTTTAAAACATGAATGGGACGTGATTGTTGCGGCAGAAGAAGAACGCCGTAAACAAATATATGCTATTGCCGGGATAAATGAAACATCAATGGCAAACGCCGGACTTTCCGGAGCGATTCGCAGGGATATTACTGAGGACACTGGTACAGAATTAGCCGCGCTTTTCAGAAGGTACGCGGATGAACAACGGGTTGTAAAAGATTACACCGTCCAAGGCGTTTCGCATTTAGTTGGGATTGAGGCTAATACCGCTGAAACAGTTAATCAGTTGCAGTTAGCAATTACAGAGCTTCAGGCGATAAATAGTAATACTAAACAACCGGCAGTTGCCGGATTAGGATAAATGGCATATACTCTGAACGGCATAGATTTATATAACACTTACGGGATTACAGCAAGTCACGCGCTCGGAAGCAATGTTGCTATGGCTGGAGTGTTCGATATGCCACAACGTACCGGGAAAACGTATCATGACTGGGGCGATTCGGACAGTGTTGAGCCGTGGGTGCGTGAAGATGAGATAATGTTTGCAGGCCGGGATATTCAATTTTCAGGATTTCTAACAGGCACAACTTCGGCAATCAATACCAAACTACAAACCTTTTATGATGCTATCAATGCGGCAACCGGGCTGAGCATATTTGAAACTCCGTATCATTCCGCTTCAGGGTATATAAAGACAGTTATTCCCGAACACATGAACGGCGGATGTACTGTTAAGATGACATTCCGGGAGCCGGCGGTTGCTTTGACAGGAACTTTACCAGCCTCCGGGACTTCAGTTGCTTATATGATTGACAATATCCCATTTTCATCATTTGGGTTGTATCTTTCAAAGGCAGATCAACTTCATAACTTACCGGAAAATAAAGAACAGTATTTTACAAAGTACGGACAGGAAGGTTATCAGATAGTAAAACGGAAGCATAAAATACTTGAGATAAACGGTTTTGTTGCCGGGTCGTCATTATCTGATTTTACCAGCAAAATTGAAGCGCTTTATAAAGTATTTTCATCTTCAGGTACTCGGACAATTGTTTTAAATTCTATTGTGACAGTCGTTTGTTTTGCAACTGAAGGATTTAAGATCGAAAACGTACACTATTCTAATAACGGAGTTATCGGAAGATTTCATATTAATCTAATGGTCAAATCAGTGGCTTATTATGATGCTGGTTATGATGCTGACTTAAATACTTATATTTCTGGGCTTTCAATTGCGTTGTCCGATGCTCAACTTACAAAAATTAATACATTCCTTGTCAATTATAAAACAGCCGACAGCCTTACAAATTTATCCGATGCTTATGATGTAATGTATTATTTAGGCAATGAAACTGCCGAAAGTTCACTTCGTAATCTTGTTAAGCGTGCGCATGATGCGGTAGTTGTCAATAGTCCGACATTTACAGCGTATGAAGGCTTTGCAGGGGATGGAATAAGTTCTTATATTGATACAAATTATCAAATTGATACAGATAAGGTTAATTATGCAGTAAATAATGCCTCATTTGGTATTTATTATAGAAGCAATATTGCAGCAGCAAATATTGGATCAGGATGTAGAAATGGAACTACAAGTTATATTTCAATGCGAGTAAGAGATGCAGGGGCAAGCTCAATGTCAGCAATATTAAATCAAGGTGGATCTTTTGGAGCAGCACCAGTTAATAATAGCGGGACGCCTGGTATGTTTATATCATCAAAGACATCTGCCGGATCGAGTATTACATATAAAAATAAAATTGCTTTTGCTGCCAGAACGGCCAGTGTGGATGCAATACCTGATTATAATATATATTTAGGTGCAAGAAATGACAGCGGAGCATCAGCCGAGATATATTCTAATAGACAAATGGCTTTTGCCTTTTGTGGAAAAGGATTATCGCAAGCAAATATAAATAATTTAACCGACAATTTTGAGGTTTTAATGGATGCAAACGGCAAGGGAGTTATAGCATGAGAAACTATATTATCATATCAAAAGAACAGGCAGATGCAGTAAGGGGTAGACATGGGAAATATTCTGCGCTTGAGCCCGTTGAGTTTCCAGACGGTAAGTTTGCTATACCGGAACGCTGTATTGATGATCCTGAATTTGCAGATATAAAAGTAACCCTGCAAAAGTATCAGAAGGAAGGAATAGTTCAGGACATTGAAGACTTGAATGAGAAGTCAGAACGAATAACAATTGAAGAAAATAAATATTATCTCAGTAAAGATTATTGGGTTGTAAAATCATTGATAAGTACAACAATGGAATTAAAAGAACTTCCGGATATTAAAGAATTAAATGAAATATTTTTAATCAGAAAAGACATTACGACATCTGTAAATAAATGGCACAAATAGAAATACGTCGGGGAGAAGGTTTACTTGTAATTTTGGATATTGATGAAAAAACAATGTTCTCAAAGAAGTTACATGGTGAGCATAAAATATCTTCGGAGTATATTCATAGTGGCGCTTCTGGATTAGATTTAACTATCGGTGATTATTTTACTTATCCTCCCGGAGTGGTTGAAGATGTGCCCATTGGATCATATTTTACAATTAATAGGCTGCCAACGGTAACAAAACTTAATAATTCGACTTTTAAGTATAACATTGATTTTGAGGCTAAAAGTTACAACCTTAATAAAAAGCTACTTATTTCATCTGATAAGTTAGCTGACTTTGCTTATAATGGTTCCCCGGATGACTTTCTTAATTTGATCCTGAGTAATATCAATGAGATTGATGCAGGCTGGTCAACGGCATCAGGAACCAATACTTCAGGCGAAGATAAAACTTTGCAGTTTGTAAATGATTTCTGCATGTCAGCACTTAATAAAGTTGCTGAAGCATATAGTTTTGAATATGACGTTAATGATCAGGTAATTTATTTACGGGATTCAATAACCGGTGCATCAGGTTATACATTTCGTTATGGTGAAGCCAGCGGACTTTATAAACTTGAGCGCCAACAGGTATTAAATCAGAATATAATTACCCGGTGTTATGGATTTGGAGCTGAGAAAAATATCCCTTCCGGATACCGGGCGCCTGCAGGCGGAACAAAAAGATTAATATTCTCAGCTTCCGGGATTGCAGCATCAGGTTATTTGGATGCCGTTGCAGCTCAGGCACTTTACGGAGTTATTGAAGGCGTTTATACAAATGATGATATTTATCCGCACCGGACCGGGACATTAAGCTCAGTAAACTTTGCAGCTTCCGGCGTCGGGACATGGGATACAAATACTGACTACCTGGTTGATAGTTCAATGAACTTTGATATTAATGACTATCTAATTGAAGGGCAGACAACGAAAATCGTATTCAAGTCCGGGGATCTTTCCGGAGTGGAATGTGAGATTTGGCA
>Ga0307376_10003914_pt1 | contig 13788 bp, 18 predicted proteins | sample TR2MG_FD_202536 | JGI IMG/M metagenome (GOLD analysis project Ga0307376, IMG submission 202536) | Soil microbial communities from Risofladan, Vaasa, Finland - TR-2 | ecosystem: Environmental > Terrestrial > Soil > Coastal area > Acid sulfate soil | place: Finland: Risofladan, Vaasa | collected...
TGTTTTTTGATGTACCAGACACGTAGTAATAAAACCTAGTTTCTTCTCCATGAGGTTTGCGCCACCAAATATTTTCAACTTTTCCAGTCTTTCCATACTCTTCTCCCCAAGTAACATCTACGGTTTCATTAATTTTATACTTTGGAGAAGCGGAATGAATCATGTCTGAATTGAACTTTTCAAATTCTGTCTTTGCCCATTTTTCGGCTTGTTCATAACTTTCAAAGTATTTTCTATCTTTTTTATGCCCATTATCTTTATTTAAAAAATCAACATAAACAACATCTTTGTAAGTTAATTCAGAGCGTTTTTTCGCTAGAATTAGTTTTTTAACAGAATCAACGTGAGACTTATTCCAAACTTTAGTTGCTATTTGGCTTGTCGTTAAACCAGTTTTATCCGCTTTCTTCGATACGGTATATTGAGACTTTCCTTGACCAAAATCGTATGGCTCTAGCCAGCCTAAATCAACAGCTTCATCTACAACTTCCTTTGCTTTTTTAAATACAGATGTCTCTACTGCTTCTGGGTCTCCAATTCCTATTTTGAACTTTTCAATGAACTCTGACTTGTTCATTATTTCTCTAAGATCGGTTTTTGAAGCTGGTGTTGTGGTTTTCGTTTCAGAAACAGTTGGTTTCGCTCCAGATAATGTTGATTTTAAAGCATCTAGTCTTCTTTGCATATTTGCCTTTAAGCCAGCGTTCATGCTTGGGTTAGAAATCAAATTTTCTAAATGAGCAATTTCTTGATTTATTTTATCCATAACTTCAAATATTAGCAAATATACGTTAAATAGCAAAATTTCGTGATTCTACAAGCAAATTTATTAGATTTTTTATTTCTGCTTTCTCTTCTTCTTTTGCGTGATTGAGCTGGGATTCATAGTCGTTAATAGACAGCTCAATGCTTGCGAGGTACTCATTAAACCTTCTTAAAATTAGTATTTTTTCAACAAATGGCAATTTTTGAACAAATGCTTCATAAAATATTACACTTGGAGGAACTGGGTCGCCAAACATATTTTCAGTTTGATTTTGCTCCATAGAAGCATTATATGTTAATAACTTTTCCTTAAATGAGTTTCCGCCCTTAGACAAATATACAGCGATTACCGATGGGTTGAATGACACTTCCTCTTGCTTTCCAAATAACTCTGGCTCTGAAATATATGATGTAACAGCTCCAACGTCCGAAGAAACGGCTTTATTTATTAATTGTAAGGCTAAGTTAATGTCTTCATTTAGGTTTCCAATCTCAAGCTGTTTGTTTTTAATGGCTGGAATAATAGCGTTAACAATTGCTCCAGTAGAACGCTTAATTCCATCGTTCTGACTAATCGACAATGATTTTGGAGACAACACTAAGCTTGAAAGTATTACTTGATATAAAATTTTTCCAGAAGGGGACAGTTGGTTTTCATTAAAATATTTGGATATTTCATTTTCACTAATCAATCCGCAATCTAGTAAAAGCTTTCGTAGTCTAAGTATTGATTCTTTGCTATTATTAATTTCAGAAACGGTTTCTTGAGTGGACACAAGATTTATCAATGATTCTTTGCACTTATCATTATCTTCTAGCTGTTGAGATATTCTTATAGCTTGGTCTATCGGTCTTTCAGACTTTTTGCTATCAACATTATACTTATTCATTTCTTCTGTTGTGTAGCTTTGGAAATCTGTATCTATACGGACTAGCACTGGCGCATTAAAGCCTTTTTCTTTGTATTCTTCTGCGGTCATTCCGTAAAGTCCATAACCTCCAAATTCAAGCTCTTTTTCAAGCGTTTGAAGATACTCTACATATCTAGTAAGAAAGTCTTTTTCGGCTAGTTTCAAAGACATTGTTCTGTTGTTTCCAGAAACAACTATCCCATCAATATTTATAATTGGTGTACCGTCAGATTCAACACTTGTTGAGATCAGTAAGTTCGGGTCTAATTTTTGAGCAATGTCTTGGACTTTATGCTGTGCATTTTTATCAGTCTCGTAATTTCTATCATTAATATTTCTTCCACTTGCTGTTTTTGGATAATTAGAAGAACTAGAAAATGTTTTTTCATTATGACTGGCTATTATATCCCCAAGCTCAACAATAGCAAAATATGAATCGTGGTTTTCTCCATTTGGAAGTGTTATATTTCTTTTTCTACCAAGAAGAATATTTGAGCTTAAAAAGTTTTTTCTAAATCCAACTTTAACATTTCCAGCATTTACAAGTTTTGAAGTGTCAATTGCCTTTAAATCTTCAATGTTAATCGTTTTTTTTTTATCTAATTCTCCACCTTCCTTATAGCTGTTTGTGTCATACACTTCAATAACATCATCTGGGTCAACAAGCGTCTCAATCTGTTCTTTTGATAGTTCAACCAGACCTTTTGAATTAAATGAATCATTACTGTCAACCTTTCGTATAAACTCTAATTCATTTTTTACAGTAGAAACAGCAAAGTCATTCTTTTTTATCTCTTCAATACTTTCAAAAATTGCTAAATCCAAAGTTTCTAGCTTTTGGTCAGAAGTGCCTTTAGTAACTGCTCTTAAATCAGTTAAAAGGTCTATATCTTGTTTAATTTGATCTGGAAGACTGTCAAAGTCAAATCCATGATAGTTAAGTCGGTCTATTAGCATAATTAGTTTCTTTATGATGCTCCACAAGTTTCAATTGAAAATGCTCCTATTGGTAGCTTCCATTCTCCGTCTGGAACAATAATCGGAGCTGTAAACTCTCCAGTTGCTTGAGCAACCCATTTTGCTTTAATTTCTGACGTTATAAAAGATTTTCCATCATTTACCATAGCTTCATAAACATCTTTCTTTACACCAGTTGATACCATAGCGTATCTTTCTTTGAACTTTCTAACTTTATTATTCTTGTCTCGTTTTTCATGTGCCGGAATTAATTTCCTTTCCTTTACATCAATATTAAACAATGTGCTTCCAATTTGCTTCTCAATTTCAGCAAGTCTCTTTACTTTTTCTGGACTGATTTCATTATTTGTCGCCCATTGATTTCTTTGATTAAATATACAAAGCTGGCAAGAACATCTTCCAAAACCAACTTCATAAGCTGGGTGTGGCTGTATGTTCCATTCTTTCATTAAATCCCATACATCTTGTTCTGAATAATCTATAACTGGTCGCCATGTTATTTGATTAGCATTAAAAGAAAATCTATATGGCTCAATTTCCATGTATGTCGATCTATTTCCTCCTTCTCCCCTTCTTTCTCCAGTACATATTATTAGGCTTGCGTTTGAGTATTTTTCCATGTTATTAATAGCTCTTTTCATAACATCAATTTTGACTAATGAAGAGCACCATCTTTTATCAAGGTTGGTTTCTATCGCTGGGAACATAAGTCTTTTATTTGGCTCTCCTTGACTTTTACTTTTATGGAACTCTCCACCTTCTTCACTTTGAAAATAAACATCTCCAGAAATATCAAGCTTGCCATCAAGTCCTTTAAGAATTTCTTTTGTAATACCTCCTTCACGATAACTAAACAATAACTTACACCCAACGGCTTTCGCAAATGCTTTACAGTATGATGTTGTGCATTTCCAGTCCCATAAATTTTCTCCCATTCCATCTACTTCGTGATGCCATAATTCAATTTGGTCTGGAGAAATAAATTCTTTATAAATCAAGTGCAATACAATTGCTATACTGTCTTTACCTCCAGAAAATGCGACAATAAATTTTACTTTATTTTCTGGGTCTCTTGACCACTCAATTAATTTTTTTCTCTGCTCTGGAATAAGACTTTTTTTATCTAGTGGGTCTGATACCATTGTTGCAATCTCAATTGGTAATTGATTTTTGTTCTTTTTTCGAGATTCTGTCTTTCTTAACTTTAAATATTCTTTTTGTCGTTTAACAGCTTGATCTACAATTCTAGCAAGTTCTTTTTCAGTCCATTCTATTTTCCCTCCTTGCTCAAAAAGTTTTCTGGTAAATTCTCTAGCATACGGCTTATGGTATAGGTGTGTTAGCTCTGGGTCTGCTTCTGGGTCAATTTTAGAAACTAATTTTCTAGCTTCTTCTTCGGCTTCTTTGTCGTCTTTTGCAAATACATTAAAGTCTGCTTCTCCAACATATTTTGATTCTGATTTAAGTTCTCCACCAGCTCTCATAAGACTAACTCCATTTCCTCCATAACTATTAATTTTACTAGCTATTTCGTATGCTGTACCTTCAAAAGTCATAACTGTTGGATTTAGCATATTTGTACGATTAATAACAACCGAACCACCTTGAAGTTTTGGTGGGTTTCTTCTGGAATTTCGAGCTGTAAGTCTTGGTTTAGACATTTTACGTCCATTTTTCCAAACTTTTGCTCCAGATTCAAAGTCTGCTCCACCACCAAGAGTATTTATTGCGCTGGCAATCTGTTTAATTGTTCCAGTCATTTTATATTTTGACGGTCTAGTACAAAAGCTGTCTCCAAAACATTTATCTTGAAATGATTCTGGAATTATTACAGCTTCATCTCTTTCTAGTTCTACGGTTTGACCAGTTCCCTCTATCTCATATTTCTCTCCACAACCAGTTTCATCATTACACTCCGAGTGCAATTGTCCTTTCACTATATGTCCTTCATCTTGCATATTCACAAAATATCATTATTTTAGCACTAAAATACCAAAATTTTGAGTATATGGAAAATCTAGCTCCTACATCTGTCGCTACTGGCGACCCAAAAACAGACCAAACGCTAACGGTTTTTGTAGCGATTGCTCTTATTTTTTCTGCTTTAAACGGACTTATAGTTTTTATTCGCTTTCTTGAAGAGCGTGAAATAGCCAGAAAAAAAATGAGAAGTCTTGATTAAGTAACCCAATAATTACATAATATAATGAACGCAAAAGAAACAATTGAAGCGATCAAAGGAATGGCAACCTTAGAAGAAGTAAAAGCATTGCTTGATACTGAAAAAAGTGCCGACAAGCCAAGAAAAACAGTAGTTAACGCTTGCGAAGAAAGAATTGGAGAGCTTACGACAGCTCCAGTTACAGAAACACCAGCTCCAGCTCCAGCTCCAGAAGTTGAGCCAGCAAAAGAGCTTTCTGATGAAGACAAGAAGGTAATGTCCTTTAACTCAAGAGTTGGGTATATTCGTTGTTCATCAATAGAAAAATTTGCCGAAGATTTTTTCGGAGAAGATATTAAGAGCATAAAAACAAAAGATTATGTTGTTTCAATTGTTCTTAAAAGCGGTACAAAAATAGAGCGAAGAGGTCTGTAATTGTCCATATTTTTTGGTTTAAAGTGCTGGATTTGTTTCAGCACTTTTTTTTTGTATATTGCGGTGTATTATCTGACATGATATACAATTCTGCCAAGCGGTTTTGCCAAGACCAAACGAAAGCGATCTTAATTGGTCGCTTTTTTTTGTATATTGCAGTTTATCATGGTACTATTGGTGTACTTTCTTTTTCAGTGAATAGTGGTTAGGTTAAAAGGGTCTGCGAAAGTTGACCCTTTTTTTTTATATATTTGTGTTTCTAAGCACACTGTTAGGTAAGCTGTTAAACCAGCATAAAAGCAAACAAACGATTACTAGATTAAGGGGTTACGGAAACGTACCCCCTTTTTTTATGGACAATAAAAAGGGAGCTAGACATGACCCTAGCTCCCGATTAACGCAAAACAAATGAACAATTCACGAAGATTGAACATTCATTGCTCAAAAATACGCAATTAATTTACTCCAGCTCAATTTCGTGAAGCTCTTTATCAGAAATAACTTCTATAAATAGTCTTTCTGGCTCTTTTTTTGATCGGTATTCGTTTAAGCACCAGAAAAATGTGATAGCAATAGCAAGCCAAATAATTAATATTATCCTTTTTTTAAAAGCACTTTTCATTTTTACTTTAGGTTTTTAGCAATTGCTTTAACCCCAAACATTTGTGCTGTCTCAAGGTGTGTCATTGCTATATTTAAACATCTATTAATTTCTCCAGATTCAATATTATTAGGGTGGTTAACATCATTAATCATTGGTACTATTTCAGAGTTGCAAAAATCAATCGCTTCTGCCATCATTTTCTTAAATTGGTCAATCTTACTGTCAGATGATGGGTTAAATGATAGATGAACTCTTTTCTCTCCTAAAGTTTGATTTTTAGACGAATTAAGCTCTTTATAAGCAATCTTTATCCCTTCCGCAAAACCTTCTCTCGGTTCTATAATCTTGAAAACTGTTGAAAATTCAGAATCAAAAAACCAGTCATGTGCTAGTCCATTTGCATCAATGACGGCTAAAACGCCATCATCAATTAACGTTCCTAATTTTGATAATTTTAATGGTACAACTGGAAATTCGATTTTATCTATTGAGGAATTATTAATGGCTATCCCTAATGAAACAATAGACTTGAATAAATAGTCCTTCATTTGCTGTTCATGTGGAAGCTCTTCAAATGGAACAATACAATGATGGGTTTTCTTTTCTGGGTCTTTTTCAGTTCCATAAACCCAACCAGCTTCAATTTTTTCTTTCATCCAACTGTCGTGTGAAGCCGAAGCACTTGCTAATGGGTTTGCTAAGTGAAACTCAACACCGTTCAAAGCACTTTCTCTTTGCCATTGAGGAGCTTCTTTCCAGCTTAATTGAGAATTATCTCCAAGCATTTCGCAATATGCTTTATTTACTTCGTGACAAAGCTCTGCAATTTCTTCGTTTGATACTTGTTTTTTCATATATATTTATTTTTAGAATAGTTTAAATGTTGGCATAGATTCTGTTCCGTCTGGAGTTCTTATAATTCCTATTGGAAGACACCCCATTATTACTGGCATCTCTTCTAAGTCTTCCTCGCTTACTTTTTCAACCCTTCCAGTAAAGTCTGGATAATCAATATTTGCTGGAATGATATTTCTCCATTCATGCGGAAATGCTAGAAATATTTTATCTTCTGGATAAACTGGTGGTTTTTTTTCAATTCTTGAAAAACCCATTTTTACAAGTTCTGAAATCGGAAGCTCAATTGTTGTTTTGTATTCTTCTGGAGTGGCTGGAACAAACTCAACTTCTCTCTTTCTATTATATCCAGCTATACTGTCCATTGTCGGAATGAAAACACCATCTTCAATATTGTCCATTTCATCTGGGTCTTTTATTCCAAGCAATCTTCTGTGGTGGTCTTCTTTATTACAATACATATTATACAATTCAGTAATTTGTTCTTTAGCACAGTCTGTTTTATGACTTTCTAAAATCATTATTACCTTGTTTAAAACGTCAGCTTTTGCTCCAGCTTTTTGCATTTTTTTATACAGCTTTTTTGCTATGTAATTTTTCATAATTTATTTTGGTTTATTGGTTTTTTTTTTGTTGTAGAGAAATCCATTCGTGATCGTATTTTTCTCTCCATTCTAACCAGTCAGAATAATCAAATTCGTGAATAAATCTAACTGCGTTTGCCCAAGCCATAAAATTCTGGATATTTTTTTCCATTTTTTCTCTGGCGATTTGCTGGTGCTTATGTCTTCTTTCGTCACTCAATAGGTATCTACCCCATGACATCAAATCAGCTTTTGTTTGATACGTTTTTCTTGATTTACCTTTCATTTTGTTTTGCGTTAAAAATATATGCAAATATATCTAAATATATTTTTTTAAGCAAGCTATTATTTTTATTTAAACGCTTAAACCTAGAACACACAAAGGTCTTAGTCTTTTTTGTGGTCTTTTGATAACAAATTATTTGGTATAACTTTTTTATGCCACACCCTTCTGTTTTTTACAGTAATTGTTACAGTTGCTCCAGCTATTTCATCGTGAAGATCGGTCAAAAAATCTTGTTCATTGCTTCCGATTATTTGCTGGATAACTTCTGATTGAATGTTCTCTGGAGCTACATCAAGGTCTATTTTTACGGTAATTCTTTTCATAATAATTTATTTTAATTCTGCAATAACTCAACCTAAAAAACATTGAAACGTTTTCTAGCTTTTTGTTATCGCTAATTTTCTTCTAATACATCGTCTATTTCTTCTGCGTCGATGTCTTCTATTTTTCCGTCAAATTGGTTTGAGAAATCAAAAAATATCTTCCCTAGCCAAATTAAGTTTTCATCACTTACTTGACTAACTTTGATAATGCTCGATTTAAGCTCTTTTGAGATGTCTATAAGTTGTTTCTTTGATTTAATATGTTCTGCTACCAGTTTAATTAAATCAGCTCTCTTCTTTAAGATAAAGCCGTTCTTTCCGTTTTTTATTATCTCTTTTAAAGGAGAAACGTCTAATGTTGCGACTGGAATACCAAATATTCCTCTATCAATAAAGCTATATAAGGTGTCTGAATTAGCTGAATAAATATTCTTTTTGTTTAGCATTAAGTGAATATCAGCCGAGCTTTTCCAAATTCGCTTGAACTGTGCTATTATTGAGCCAGTATCAAGGTGCGTGTATTCTAAATCTAGCTGTTGAAAATGTTTTTCTGGGTTGTCTCCAAGAACAACAAGCTTAAATTTGTTCTTGTACTTCTTTTGAAGCTCTTGAAATTGAGGAATAAACTCTTTAAATGCTGACTTTGTATGCTCTTTAAGTTCACAACTAAGTGTAAGCATACCATCAGTCAACCGAACGCCTAAAGCGTCTTTATAATCAATATTCTCAAGAAATGTTTGTTCGTCAATTAGAATTGGACAATACTGAACATCTTTAAACCCTTTGCTTTTCAATTTCTGGAGAAGATTTTGATTAAGAACTAAAATTCTATCTGCAAATTTTAGGTTTTGCTCCAGTCTATTGACAATGTATTCTTTAAGCTCTGGTCTTAGTTCGTTTTTTGATTTGGCTGTAATAGGCTCTTTTCTTTGTTTCAGAATTTCTTCCAAATTAGAATCTTGCAAAAGATAATGGTCGTTAGTGATCTCGTAGAAGTCAAATTCAAGTGTTTGAATAATTTTAGCGTTTGGGTTCACTTCTCTTATTTCAGAATTAAGCTGTCCGAACCATTCAAGTTGATTAGGTATAACAATAACATCTGCCCATTTAACTTGAGATTCTGTTAATCTTGTTTGTGGTTTTGTTTCGATTTCTGAAAACCTATAAAGTCCAGTTATCGCTGTTTGGTATTTTTCTGGCTCTTCCGCTAGTGCTAAATACGGAATTATCATGGTATAGAAATCAAAGTTCATCATTATTGGGTCAATGAATAAAACATTCTTAACTCCAGTGGATTTTGAATATGAAAACTGCTCCAAATACCACTTTACTTCTCTTACGTTTTTGTATAGGTCATTTACTATTTTCATGGCTACTTATTTTTACTATTTTATATTGATAAAACTTGTGCTGGTCTCCAGCTTTCAATGAATTGACTGAAAACAAAATCTACTTGTTCATTAAGTGTTCCGTCTGGATTGGCTAACATGAATGAATCTTCTTGTTCATTATAAACCGCTAGAGTTTCCTTGTCAATATATTTAACTCTAAATAACACAAGTTGATTATCAAACGGTAATTCCATTGGCAAATCAGTCCAGTGAATCGGCTCGTTACTTTGCCCTAATACTGTTTCTGTCTCTGGCAAAGAATTTAATGGGAGCTTCCATTTTGAAAGACGAAAATCATAGTGCGCTACTCTTGTTAATTTAACTGGAGGTGTATATTGATGGTTAGCAAATACAACTAACACATTTTTAGATTTTCCAGTTCCTATTCCGTCTGCTGTTTTATCTTCTGGAGGAAGACCGTCTTTTATTTTTTTCCACTTCATATTTTTAGTTTTTCTGGTTTTGTAAAATCATATATGCTTTAATTTGTTCCTCTACTTTTGATTTTGCTGTTGATTTTTTTGACCAGTCTCTTTTACACCAGTTATTCAACGCTTTTTTCCAGCTCTTCATTTGCTTCTTATCTTTTCCAACTACCCAGTCAACGGAAGAATAATAATTTACAAAAAGCTCTGCGGTATCTCCAATTTCAGCAATGAACTTATCTTCCATTAAATTCTTTTCAAGAATGTAACTAATACACTGCTCTTTAGTGCATGGGGAAAATTCAAATAATGCTATAATTTCATCAGCAATTTCTTCTGGTGCTCTTGACGGAAAAAGTGAGTTTCGGTTTTCCTCAATGATCTGAATAATTTTGTGCTTTGTATCTGTCATGTTTTTTGTTTTGCGTTGCGTAACTTGATTGCTAATTTACAAATAATAATTCGTTCAGCTTCTATCCGTAAACTAACAAATTGAATTGTCTCTTTTGGGATTTTTGTAAAGTTCAGTTTCTTGATTTCAGCATCAACTTCTTTTTCAGTAACTAGATTAAATTGGCGAAGCTTTTTAAATAAGTATTTCGAGCTTACTTGATTTCCATTTCTTAACCAATAGCTATCAAAATCAATTTTATTTTTTTCTGGTTCTGAAAGAGATTCATACCTCTCTATCTGAACTTTATATTCTTCTCTCAAAACATCAAGAGTTGATTCTTTTGAAACTGGAGCTGGAGGAAGTAATTTTATTTTCTTTTCTAGTTTTTTATCAATCTCTAAATTAAGCTTTGCTTTTTGTTCCAAATAACATTTTGCCCAATAATTAAAATTGACAATAGAAAGTCCAACTGTCTGATTTTTTTCAGTATCGTATTTTTTTCTAATTCCATTTCTGGTAATTAATTCAAATTCCTTAACTGTTAAGAATGGAAAATAATTAGACAATTCAAACATAAAATCATTCACTAAAAGAGCTTGGTCTTCTCCAGACATTCTGCTCCCCATTGCTCGTAAATTATTTGAAACAACAATTAATGCAACGTCAATTAAATCGTTATTTTCTAATTCATCAATTCGCATATAATTAATTACTTCAATTAATTCAAGCTCGTTTTTATTCAATTCTTTTTTTACAGTTAATTCCTTCCCATAAAAGCTCTGGTATGGCTTTTTGAATTTCGTTATTTCTGGTAATTCAATATTTGATTTAATTAATTGTGTCATGTAATACTAATTTAATTCGAGAAATGATTTATAACTTTCTTCTGTAACTGGAATTGCATATTTTCCCCAGAAATCCCAATTAACCAAAATAGATACTTCTAAATTAAGTGGATTTTTAAATACTGGGTAATTCCCGTCATTTAATAATGATGATTTCCACTCCTTCACTTCATAGTGTTGATTGTTGAATTTAAGGTATTTTGGTAATTCATTTAATTCACGTTTTTCATACCATTTTAATTGATGGAAAATTAATGGAAATTTATTAAAGAAGTTTAATTTCCATCTCAATTTGTGGTGTGGAAATAAATATCCTATTTCATTATCTTCAAAAATAATCATGTTTAATATTTGACCGATCTGAAAATCTGAATCTGGATAATTTAATTTTACTAAAATTCTAGGTAGCAATAATTGTTCTGGTGTCATGTCTAGCTACATTTAATTGTTATTAACTCATTTAATTCTATTTCTAAATAATTACATAATTGAATAGCGGTAGATATACGAAAATCACGTTTTTCTAATTCACGAATTGTTTTTTTCGTGATTCCGGTATCTTTTGACAATTTGTACCTAGAAATGTGTTTTTCATTTAAAATGCGCTCTAAATTGACATTATATGTCGTTTTGTCTATATTACTCATTATTTAATTAGTTAATTGGTTCAATTGCACCATATTTTGAATACTCAAGTGTTACTTCTTTTAATTTTTCATCAGTAAAGTGCGATTTCCTTGTAGTTATTTTAGGAATAAAGAATGGTCTGGTCTTATTAGTGTTATTATCAGTAATTAATATTTGGTCATTAGTGTATTTCACAGACAAGTTATCTCTTGTTTTTATCTCGTAATCAAATTGAGCGAACAGCTTAATTATTTTATCTACTACTTCTGGTTTATTTACGACATAAATTCCATCGACCCAGTATAGAATAAAGTCATTTCCAGCAATTTCTTTTGCTTCTTGCATTAAATCAGCTACTCTTTTGCAGATCGAATACCAAACATTTTCAGTTAATTGACTTCTAATTGTTTCTTTTCTTAATCGACCACCTTCAAATCTGTATTTATCTTCTTTTCTAGCTAAACTTCCAAGAGCAATTAGTCGTCCAAGCTTTGAAATTTTCCCAGTCTCTTTACTACCCTCTTTATACAAATCTTCTGGTATTACCTTTAATAGAAATGCTGTTCTATGATACGCTTCATCAATATCTATTTCAATTACATCTTCAATAATAATATCTGGTGCTTTTTTATCTACATCTACATAATCAATATCTTTTGGATAATATAGATTTTCAATGAAGTTTTCGTATATAAAATTCTTCATTATATGATTACGAACTCTTTTTATATACCCCAATTCAATTGCTGGTAATTTTCTATCAGACGAACTGGTTAAATTTCCAAAATATTCACTTTTTAATTTGAATGAGTTATTGATTTTAGAAAGAGTAAATTCCTTACCTATTTTCTGGAGGTAAAGTGCTTTTTTAATTATCGTAAATGATTTTTGTACTTTGGTCATGTTTTGCGTTTTACTGGTGCTTTATCTTTTGTCTGGATAGAATGTTTCAATTTCAACTCCGATTACCCTACAAACAGAAATAGGCTTAAATTTTGATGATTTAATAATCTTCTGGATTCTCTTAATTTTAGAATCACATATTTTCCTAACTGGAATCTCACTTGAATCAGAAGTCAGTTCTAAAACAGCTCGAACTTCTCCAATTACCAACTCCATTTTTTCAGCTCTTAGCTTGTAGTCTATTCTTTTTCGTTCTCGTCGATTTCTTCCCATAATTCAAATCTTAGGTTAACTGTATTATCAAGGTTATTTCTGGTTATTCTAACATAAACTTTACTGGCGTGTGGAGAATATTTTACATCTGCTACTGATATTGCATACATTAATTGTATTTCTTCTTGTGGATAACTAAAAGACTGATCTGAAATTAATTCTCCGCTAATTTCAACCGTATTGTAATCTCCACTTAATGCTCTTTCAAATGCTTCTCTATAAGAAAATATAGTTTCATCAGCATAATCTGTCATGGTTTCTTCGTCTTCGGCAAACTCTACTCTTTCATGCTCGATATATTCTATTTTTCTATTTTCGATTACTTCTCGCAAAGCTTCTGCTTTCTCTCCAAGCTCTTTAATTTCTGTAATCGCTCTCATTCTGTCGGATTCTTCAAAAGAAATTGGTTTTCCAAATTTATCAAGCTCCCCAGATTCGGCTCTTTTTTTTCTATCAAGAAATTGAGATTGAAGATATTTTATTCTACGAACTAAACGCTCATAATTAACTCCCATATTCTGATACTTGTCAGACCCAGTAAAAAGCTTTTCTTTTATTTGATTTTGACTAAGCTTTAATTCTGAAATTTCAGATTTATACCTCTTATATTCTGGAGTGTTCTTGTCCAGTTCAGCAAGCTTGCTTTCTCTATAACGAATTTTACTATAATCTGATTTTTGCGCTTGTTTAAGATTGAAATACTCTTCTGTGCATCTCCATATAGAAGAGCGTTTTCTATCAATTTTCTCATTAAGATTTTCAATTTCTTTCTGGAATTTATTGTAGTCTGGAGAGCCTTTTTCGTATTTATCTCGATTAACTCTTCTTCGATACTTCATGTTGCGAAGATTCTTCGCATCATTCCGAAGTTTATTACAACGATCTGAACTATACTTTCTTGCCATTAGTGAATTTTTGAGCAATGTAATAAATAAGTATCAAATAGAACCCCTATTTCATGTTTTATTTTTCAAGAAATAACTACTTAAAAATTACGCAGTTTTTTAAGTGATTTTTTCTTGTTTTTT
>Ga0307376_10003915_pt1 | contig 13788 bp, 13 predicted proteins | sample TR2MG_FD_202536 | JGI IMG/M metagenome (GOLD analysis project Ga0307376, IMG submission 202536) | Soil microbial communities from Risofladan, Vaasa, Finland - TR-2 | ecosystem: Environmental > Terrestrial > Soil > Coastal area > Acid sulfate soil | place: Finland: Risofladan, Vaasa | collected...
GTCACCGGAACACCGTGAACAACTGCATCCATCCATGTCAGTGCCTTGCCCGGAGCATCAGCATATATGAGCCCGTTAGATCTCATATGTATGCCGAAAGAGGTCCCGTTGCGATAAGCATGAAGGACATCCTTCATTGAGTCACCGTATCGTTTCCATGTTTCTGCCGGCTCAAGGCCGTAGCTGTGTAGCGCCTGAAAAAACCATAACGGTGCATCAACACTGTTAAATGCCGGATTATCATCATTGCCCATATTAGGGAAGAGGCCTCCCTTCATTCGCCTCACCTGCGTGTCAAGTACAGCCGCGTAGAGGTCCTCCTTCTTCCGTGCCAGCGCAATGCCGGGAAGAGAGATGAAGGTGTCACGGCCCCATGAACCAAACCAGGGATAACCGGCAACAATATTCGTGTTCTCCCCACGCTTCTCAATAAACTGCTGGGCGGCATTGCGGAGACAGTTGTTGAAATCACTGCGCATAATCTTACCGGCCACCGTCCGGGTAAACTTACCCTTGAACCCTGCTGCCTTTTCCTCTGTAGTAGATGCCGAAAAGACTATCACATCTCCCTTTGAAGCCGTAACCTCAAAGTAGCCCGGGACAAAAAGGTCTTCGGAATAGTCATATCCGCGCTTCTGTTCTTCGATGTATTCAACCCCCTGATACCAGTCGGGCACAGGAACGAACTCAGACTTGCATGAAAGCTGCATATTAAGCCAGGGGAACCCCTCGTACATTTTGATCTTAATACCGTGGTTTATCGGGTAGACACGGGTGTTTGCATCCATGTTGGCATGTGTCAGCTGATGCACGTTACGGAAAGCCAGGAAAGGCCTGAGCTGCAGCTTTACCGGTTCATCGGCTTCAAGGATTGTGAGCCTGTTAAGAAACTGCTCTTCGTAATGCACCAGAAGCCTCTCCTGTTTCAGAAAGACATTGCCAACCCTGTATGTCATTCCCGGAATATCCTGAATATCAAAGTCTTCTATGTACTTATGACCCTTAGGACTGTAATAATCACCGTGATATTTTCGGATGCCCGTATTAAAACTCTGGCCATTGCTCACTACAGTCACATCAAGCGCTGACAACAAAACATGCCTGTCTCCTCCGAGCTCATCAACAGGACAAACCAGCAGACCGTGGTATTTTCTTGTATTGCATCCTACAATTGTGGTTGAAGTGTAGGTGCCGGCCCTGTTGGTGCGCAGAATTTCACGGCTTAAGGAGTATTCCAGATTTACCACCTGAGCCTTGTCAAACTTAATATATCCCATAATGTTTAGGGTTTCAGCGTTAAAAAATTTAAGTCTTTAATATACCAAAAAATAAATCCAAATCCAACAAAAATCTTAAAAATATTGAGAACCATCCTGTCAGCTCATACATGGCCAGGATCCCGGAACCAAAAATGAATATCTTTACAGCTTAATGAAATAACGAAGGGGAAACCGTTAAGTTTACAAAGTTACTAATTAGTTATCAGCCTTATGAAAAACATATTTGTCGATATGAAGTCCGCTGCCATTATCCTTTTTTCAGCGGTTCTTCTGACCTCAGGATGCAGAAGGGAGAGCGTCTCGGTGACGGGCTCATTAAGTGGCGCCGGGCAAAATGAATATCTCCTTCTTCAGGAGATAAAACCTGGAATACTGGAACCTGTAGACTCAGTCATCCCCGATGCCAACGGAAATTTCAGATTCAGAACAGAGACGCCGCAGCCTGCTTTTTATATGCTGTCAATGGGTCATGATAACTTCATGACACTACTCATCTCCCCTGGCGAAAAGATAATGATCAAGGCGCGGCGGGACTCTCTGGCCGTACCCTACTCTATGACCGGATCCGGGAGTACTGAGGTGATACTCGGGTTCAGAAAGGATCATGACAAACTTGTCAGGGAGCTTGAGCGCCTCACGAAAGTGTACAACGACAGCCTGAACAGCGAAAACCTGCCACTTATCATGGACAGTCTTGATCGTAAAGCTGCCGCCCTCGTCTCTGAATTCACTGACAGGGCTGCTGTCCTCCTTGATGAGAACAGAAGCTCAATGGCATCGCTGTTCCTGCTAAACCAGCAGGTTGTGCCAGGAATGCCTCTTTTTGATCCGTCCAGGGATCCGGAACAGTTTATCAGGACTGACTCTGCACTCTATGCCCGGTATCCTGAATCAGACCTGGTCATTGATCTTCACACTTTTGTCGCCTCCCTTCGAAAAACGATTTCATCCCCTGATCTAAAGATTACCGGTTTCAGCACCGGCGAGACGCTGCCTGATATAGCGCTGCCAGGGACCAACGGAGACACCATCAGGCTTTCATCCCTGCGCGGGCAGATTGTCCTTGTCGATTTCTGGGCCGCATGGTGCCCCCCTTGCCGAGAGGAGAATCCTAACCTGGTGAAGATGTACGATATGTACCATTACAAGGGATTCGATATCTTACAGGTGTCACTCGATATGACAATGGAAGACTGGACTGAAGCAATAAAAAATGACAGGCTGGCCAGATGGAAGCATGTCAGCGACCTCAAATACCGCGACTCAGAAGTGATTAAAACCTTTGGCCTTACAGGCATACCTTTTAACTACCTCATTGACCGTGAAGGCAAAGTCATTGCTTCTAACCTCAGAGGCGTACAGTTGCAGAAAAAGCTAGAGGAGATATTCACACAGCAGTAGCCGAATTTTTACTTTATTTGTACCCGAAATCAATTTTTATGATGCAAAGATATTTTTCAGCAGTCATTCTGTTAGCACTCATAACCGGATGCAGCAGTAATGACAAAGTGATCATCAGGGGCACTTTTAATGATAAGAAAGAAGGAAAAGTGTACCTCGAACAATCAGAAATTGACAATAATATCCTTATTGATTCAGCGGCAATAAAGAGAGGACGCTTCAGCTTTAAAAGAGATATATCGGGACCGGAGTTCTTCCAGGTAGGCGTCAGCAGCACCGATTTTGTCTCCCTGCTCGCCATGCCTGGTGATAACATAACACTCTCCCTGGGCAATAGCCCCCTGGTATTGAATTATTCGGTGGAAGGATCGGCGGAATCAGAAAAACTGAAACAACTTGATGAAACTCTCTTCGTAACTCTCAGGAGTCTTGACTCACTGAAGAGAATATACAGTAGCCTGAGTACAGAAGAAATGGCATTGAGAGGCGCAGAACTTGAAAACCAGTATATCGAAAAGGTCAATGATCAGCGTAAAAAGAATATCGTGTTCATCCTTGATAACATTGCCTCAATGTCTTCACTTAAGGCATTGTACCAGCGTATCGATGAGAACACATACGTGCTTTATCAGCCGCGTGACCTGCAGTTTCTTAAGATCGTATCAGATTCATTATCAGTAAAATATCCGGCCTCACGACATATTCTTGCCCTTTCAGAGAATGTCAGCAAGGAACTCAACCAGATGTATGTCAATCGTCTGGCATCAATTGCATCCAAAACCACATCAGAGAAAATTGATCCTGATCTCCCGGACACTGAAGGTCAGAGAGTGAAATTGTCATCACTCCGCGGCAAATATGTGCTTGTCTCCTTCTGGTCTTCAACTTCTCAGTCCTGCATGGAAGAATTACCCGCTCTTAAAAGCCTGTATAAGATGTATAACTCCAAAGGACTGGAGATATACCAGGTAAGCCTTGACCCCGATGCAAACAGGTGGAAGAATGTGGTAAGGTATGAGGATCTGCCCTGGATAAGCGTAAGGGAGGATGACTCTGTCAATCCGCCCTACTCAATAGCCCTGAATATCACACAGATTCCTTCAAACCTCCTGTATGACCGTGAGGGGAATATCATCAATTCCAATCTGTTCGGCCGCAATCTGCAGATAAAGATGGATCAGCTCTTCAACAAATAGACGCTTACCGTGGAAGGCAAAAAGGTATATTTCGCTTCTGACTTCCACCTCGGACTGGCTGCCGGGACTGACCCTCGTGAGCGCGAGGCCCGGGTGGTTGCCTGGATCAGGAAAGCCTCCGAAGATGCTTCCGACATATATCTCCTGGGGGACGTCTTCGACTTCTGGTGGGAATACCGGGACGTTGTACCGAGAGGTTTCTCGCGGTTTCTGGGTACCCTCTCTTCAATAACCGACAGTGGAATAAAGGTGCATATCTTTACCGGGAATCATGATCTGTGGATGAAGGAGTACCTGTCAGAAGAATGCGGTGTTGTGATACATCATCAGCCGCTGCTTGCCACTATAGGTAACGAACGATTTTACATCGCTCACGGTGAGGGCCTGGGAAGCCTCAGCAAGGGTTTTAAATTCCTTCTCGGATTCTTCCATAACCGTTTTGCGCAGTGGCTCTTTACCTTCCTCCATCCACGCATAGGCATGACTATCGGGCACTCATGGTCAAACAGCAGCCGCCTGGCTAAGCATGTCTCCCTGCCATTCCTTGGTGAAGAGAGAGAGGACCTCATTAGGCATACGAGGCAGGTCATCAGCGATGGCTGCGACGCAAAATATTTCATCTACGGTCACAGGCACCTGCCACTGACCTTTGATGAAGGTGAAAGAAGAATGATAATACTGGGCGACTGGTTCAGCTTCACCAGCTATGCCGTATATGACGGCAGTGAACTCCGTCTTGTCAGTGAGCCTTTTGCGACTTAGACCGCAGCCTCACTGTCAGGATGTAATAAGAATACTCCTTGTCTATCTCATCAAACTTATACTCCAGTTTATTTCCTGAGCGCCGGGCCATTTCAAGGAGGCCCATGTATCCTGTGGAGACCTGTGTCATATCCTGCCCCTTGAGGGCGGTATGCAGCAGTTGCTTCAGTCCCTCCTCATCACGCTTGTTGATCATCGCAAGCTTCTGCTTAAGGTGACCCACGTCGCTGTTCCTGATAAGGTTGCCCGAGGTGATTATAAATGAGCTCTTTGTTTTTCTGATCATGGCAACTGGCATGGCAAATTCCTGCTCGGCAGCAAGACCCGGGCAGTGCTGGGCCACATTCTGGAGTAACTCAATAAGAGTTGTAAATACTCTTTTCTGCAGGTTATGTTCCAGATCTGCCTCCTGTAACCTGGCCTCATTGAAGTTTAATACTTCTTTACTGATGTCATGGGTAAGAGGTCCGGCCCAGATGAAATATATATCATGGGCCTTCATCGCCCGCTCAAGATGCACAACCCTGTGACCGCTGTAGGCTCTTTCCTTTTTATTGCCGTGAATCCCCTTACCGCCTGAGTCAACCGTCTTGCTCAGAATAAAATATGAATGGTGGTCATCAATAGGGGTAAAGTCGTAATCAAGCTTATTGCCTGTCTTGCGCGCCATCTCCATCAGGCCAAGACCTGCGCCTCCCTTTTTGCTTAGACCAGAATCCTGAAGCATTTTCCGGTATGCCTCCCTGACCTTATCAGGCTCAAGCTTATTGATGTTCTCAAGGCTCTCTTTCAGTCCGGGTACATCTCCGGTGGCTATAGGATTGCCTGTGGTCACAGTATAGCCGTCAGCGGTCTTGTTATAAGCCACCAGTGAAATCACTTCATTACTGTGTGAGGTGGCATGGCGTGTAATGTTCTGGAGGTTTTCAAGAACGAACATGAAAAGACGTTTCCGTCCTACGATGCTGTATTCTGAATACTCCATCTCTTTCTCAAGGAGAGTGAGGAGCAGGACAGAGTTTTCACTTGTCACCTCGCCACGGTATGCGAACATCAGACGTTCGCCCGAAAGTTTTTTTCTTAGTCTGCGTGTAATTTCCATATATTCCGACGGATATGGATATTTTAAAAAAGTGCTGCAAAGTAAGAAAAATTATCCTTCGATAAAAATTAATACAATATTATCCTGCCCATCCCTCCCTGTCGAGGTTACGGTAGTTTATTGCTTCCGAGAGGTGGTCAGGGTGAATATCGGCAGAGGCATCGAGGTCTGCAATAGTGCGTGCAACCTTTAGGATCCGGTCATAGGCTCTTGCCGAGAGGCCGCGCATATCCATTGCTGCCCTCAGAAGCCTTCCTCCTGTCTCATCAAGGTGACAGTAGCGCCGGATCATTGATGAGGTCATCTGGGCATTACAGTAGATGCCGCTGTAATCTTCATACCGTGCGGTCTGTACTGCCCGGGCCCGCACCACCCTCATACGTACCTCAGCAGATGTCTCCGCGGGCCCGGTGCCGGCAAGCTTCTCATAATTCACCGGAACCACTTCCACATGCATATCTATACGGTCAAGAAGCGGACCCGAGATACGGTTCAGGTATTTCTGTATCATGCCTCCCGAGCAGGTACACTCTTTCTCAGGATGGTTATGAAACCCGCAGGGACAGGGATTCATGGATGCAATGAGCATGACACTGGCCGGGTAGTCAACAGTGAACCTGGCCCTTGAGATGGTTATCACCCTGTCTTCAAGCGGCTGTCGGAGAACCTCAAGCACATTGCGCCTGAACTCGGGCAGCTCATCAAGGAATAGCACGCCATTGTGCGCCAGGCTTATCTCTCCGGGTTGGGGAACATTACCGCCTCCGACCATGGCAATATCTGAAATGGTATGATGAGGACTGCGGAAAGGCCTGCGGGTCATGAGCGCCACATGGTCATCAGTCTTGCCGGCCACAGAATGTATTTTGGTAGTCTCAAGAGCCTCTTCAAGGGTCAGCGGAGGTATTATCCCCGGTAACCTTCTGGCAAGCATTGTCTTGCCTGCTCCCGGAGGGCCTATCATGACAAGATTGTGTGACCCCGCAGCGGCCACTTCAAGGGCACGCTTCACACTCTCCTGTCCTTTAACATCTGAGAAGTCGGCATCATACCTGTTACCCTCACCACTGAAGAGGGCTTTTATATCAACCCTTACCGGCACAATGCTTTCTTCTCCGCGCATATATCCAAGAACCTCTTCCAGCCGCCTTACACCATAGATGTCAATGCCTTCGACCACTGCAGCCTCAGCAGCATTCTCAGCAGGCACCATCATCGCCCTGAACCCCTCAGCACGAGCCTGCAGCGCCATAGGCAGCACCCCCCTTACAGGTTTTATCACTCCGTCAAGAGAGAGCTCCCCGGTGAGCATCATTCCTTCCATCCTGCTGCCGTCAGCCAGTCCCGAGGCAGAGAGTATACCCACCGCCAGCGGGAGATCATAGGAAGATCCTTCTTTCCGTATGTCGGCAGGAGCCATGTTTATCACAATCTGCCTGCCCGGCCATTTAAGCCCTACAGCACGAAAAGCCGATTCTATCCTCTGCTGACTCTCCTTAACAGCCGCATCCGGCAGACCAACAAGCATGTAACGCACACCGCGGGTCACATCGACCTCAATTGTCACTGTAACGGACTCAATGCCAAAAACAGCACCGGCAAAGGTTTTCACCAGCATGACTCATAATTTATGTTGCACACTAAAAGAGGAAATGCACCATAAATTTATGCAATAGTGCTGAGAAGAACAAAAATGTTTTTTCGGAAATGCCAGCGGGGATGAGAGGTTACTCTGCCATCCTGACCTTGATCATCTTATCAAGTATGGTAACCCCTTCCCTCCTGAGGACATCAATCAGGGCTTCTATGTTGTCAACCCTGTAGTTGATCATAAAAACTCCTTCTTTGAGGGTTCGAAGTATTTTGTGTCATTGCTGAAGGGACTCCAGACCGTGAGTCCCTTTAAAGTGGGATCTGAACTCTTTCTCCACTAGAAGTTAGTGCCATACTCATCCGTCTCCAGACCAAGATGATCCGAATACCACTTCGGGATTATTTCCATAAACCTTTAAACCCATCAACTCTTCAACTCTCCAACTCTCCTGCCTCCTGTCCGGTACTATCTGGCTAGTCTTCCAGGTACCCGAACTTACCCCTGTTCATATCCTCGTATGCCTGCATGATCTCCGCCCTGGTATTCATAACGAATGGTCCGTGAGCTGCTATCGGCTCTCTGATGGGCTCGCCGCTCATGAGGAGAACAATGGAATTGGCAGAAGCCTCTATTATAAACTCTTCCCTGTCATTTTTGAAAAGCACAAAATGATCACCCGCTGCCTTCTCCGTTCCGTTAAGTGTTATTTTCCCCTCGATCACTACTGCACCGGTATTATAGTCGGCAGGGAAGCTGAAAGCTGCTTTGCGGTGTGGATGCACACCCACACCCCCGGGTACATCAGACGGCGGGAAGTGATGTTTTGAATTATAATCGAGGAGTAGGAAAGGACTCATCCTTTCTATAGTAAGAGGATAGACACCGGGTATGAAATTGTGAACCCTGAAGCCATCTCCCACCCAGTGAACTGGTGGAGGCGCTATTATCTTTTCTACTGTTTTTGTCTTCATACAGATGACCTTTTATTGAATAACAATAAGATGATAATTTATGTTTAACCAGAGTCAGATAAAAGGCTGATGACTGAAGTGATATAATAATGCCTTAATCCGGCTTATGGTCAGCGGAACCCCTTATCGTCTCCAACCCCTTACGGCGGCACTGTAGTCGTTTGTATAGCCATAGTGTCCGGTGAATATGAACTGCACGCCATCAAGGTCCATCATATTCTTCATCGATTTTCTGGCTCTCCGGGCATTCTTATTAATGAACCTCGGGAAGAGGCCCATGCCGGTGCCTGTAAATCCTCTCCTTATCAATTGGCAGGTGGAAAAACCCCGGAAAATTTGCGTTATTAAAATATTGGTCATATATTTGACCAGTTGGTTAAACTATAAGGTTAAACCTGATGGTTAAAATTAAAGACCCGGACCACCAGACTGAAGAGAAGATCTTCAAAGCCGCAACAGTTGTCTTTGAGGAGAAAGGCTTTGCTGCTGCAAGGATGCAGGAGATTGCAGATCTTGCAGGCATTAACAAGGCCCTGTTACACTATTATTTTCACTCTAAAGAACAACTCTTCGAGGCTGTTTTCCAGCCTCTGATGAAGAAAATGTTCGAGAAGATCATCTCGGTATTCATGCTGGAGATCCCCTTCGAGGAGAAAATCAGGCTCTATTACAACGAACATATAAATATCCTCATCAAAAATCCGCGACTGCCCCTCTTTCTCCTGAATGAGATATCTCATAATCCGGGACTGGTAAAAGGCCTGACAGAGACCATTGATTATTTAAAGTTACGCGACGTGATCTTCAGGATGCATGAAAAAGAGCTGAAAGAGTACGGCGTAAGTAAAAAGGATCTGCCGCAGGTGATGGTGACCATTATATCCCTGGCCATATTTCCTTTTGCCGCCCGTGAGATCATGAAAATAATGACGTCACAGATAGGCAACAACAAAAGCTTCAACTCCTTTATGCGTGAAAGGAAGGATTTTGCAGCCGGATTTGTCATTTCTGCTTTAAAAAACAGTAAAAAATGAAGAAGGTACTTTTAACGGCATTATTTCTGGTCTCACTCTCTGCCGCCCAGGCGCAGAAGATTGTGACGTTGTGGCAGTGTTACGACTCGGCAGCAGCAGTAACGCCCCTGGCAAGGGAGGCCGCACTCTACTCGGAGATATCGTCCCTGCGCGATCAGAACCTGGCGGCGAGCTACCTGCCAAATCCCGACCTTAACGGTAGCTTCATTTATAACTCTGACATCCCGGACCTCTCAGGTCTGCTTGGCTCCCTGCCAATTCCCCCTGGCTCTGTCCCGTCAATACCCCATGAGCAATACCGGGCCACCATCGATGTAAGCCAGACGATATGGGACGGCGGGGTGACACGCAGCGCCAGGGCCGTTGAACAGGTGGTCAGAGACCTTAACATGAAGCAGAATGAGGCTGATATTTACAGGCTGCGCGAGCAGATAAACAACTATTACTTCTCCATCCTGCTCACCTCGCTCCAGATGGAGGTGACGGAGATAATGATCAGCGATATTGAGGCCCGCCTGAAAGAGGCTGAATCGGGTATCAGGAATGGCATCATTCCGGAAGTCACACTCGACATCCTCTTTGCAGAGAAGGTAAAGGTAACCCAGGCGCTGACAGAGACGAGCCACAGGCATGATGCCCTGCTGTCAGCACTGGGAATGATTACCGGGATGGGAGACCTGTCTCATGCCCAACTAATGGTGCCGGAGCAGTCGGCGATGACAGATAGCATCATTTATAATCCTGACCTGCAGCTGTTTGACTTACACAGAAAACAGCTTGAAGTATCAAAAGACCTCCTGAAGAGTCAGCGCATGCCGCGTGCATTCGGATTTGCCCAGATGGGATATGGAAACCCTCCGGGTTCAAATTTCTTTTCAGAGACAGCTGACACCTATTATTCAATGGGCATTGGAGTGAAATGGAACATCTTCGACTGGAAGAAGAACAGCAACGAGAGGAAGTCGCTGACCCTGCAGCAGCAGCTTATTGACATCAGGAAAAGGGCTGTTGAAGAGGCGCTGGAGCGTGTTCTGACAGTCAGGAAGGCGGAGATAGCCTCGCTCAGGGAGGTTGCCGCCAGTGATGAAATCCTGGTAGCAGTACGTAAGAAGATCATTGCTGTCTCCGCTTCGCAGTTGTTAAACGGAACCATCACCGCCGCACAGTACCTAACCGACCTTAACAGTGAAAAACAGGCATCAATAAATGCCGGTCTCAGGCGGATAAACATTGCCAGGGCGGAGGCAGAATACATAAACATAACCGGAAGAAAATAACAGGAAACCATGAACAGATATCTGATACCAATAGCAGTATTCCTTCTTGCCGCAGCCTGCGGACGCGGGGAGAGTGATGCAGATGCCTGGGGCACCTTTGAAGCTGAAGAGGTGATCATCTCGGCGGAGAGCTCCGGGAAAATCCTTATGATGAATGTCACCGAGGGTATGGTGGTGGAGGGTGGCGCCGTCATTGCCGTCACTGACACGGTGATGGCTGTGCTTCAGCGCGCGGAGCTGGATGCGGTGACGGCATCGGCGCAGTCGCGCCTGGCGGGCATTGCGGCGCAGGACGCCGTGATACGCCAGCAGATGGATAACCTCAACATCAATATCGAGCGTACGCGCCGCATGCTCGCTGACGGCGCCGCCACCCGGAAACAACTGGACGACATGACAGGACAGATGGAGGTGCTCAGGAAACAGTCTGACGCCAACAACTCCCAGCGGCGCACTGTTGCCGCCGAAATGCAGGGCGTTGAAGCCAAACGCGCCCTCCTCAATGAACAGATATCGCGCAGCACCGTACGAGCACCCTTCTCAGCAACCGTCATAGAGAAATATGCCTCGGCATATGAACTCACCACCGCCGGCAAGCCGCTGGTGAAACTGGCCTACATGAAGACCGTGAAGCTCAAGGTGTGGGTCAGCGGAGCACAGCTGTCAGAAGTGAAAACCGGTGCCTCATGCACGGTAAGAATAGACGACGGAGTCAAAGGATTCAGAAACTTCACCGGAACAATAAGCCACGTATCTGAAAAAGCAGAGTTCACCCCCAAGATCATACAGACAAAGGAAGAACGCGTGACCCTCGTCTATGCAGTGACTATAGTGGTGCCCAACGACGGCTCCATAAAGTCGGGGATGCCCGGCGAAGCAATCTTTCAGTAGAATGTCCGCAGCGATAGAGGCATATAATATCACCCACCGGTTCGGCAGCATTACCGCTCTCGAAGATGTCTCCTTCGCCGTTGATCCCGGAGAACTGTTTGGCTTTATCGGTCCTGACGGCGCCGGCAAGACAACGCTGTTCCGCATTGCTGCCACCCTGATCATACCCACCGGCGGCAATATGACATTGCTGGGCCTCGACACTGTAAAAGACTACAGGGCACTGCGCAACCATATAGGCTATATGCCGGGGCGCTTCAGCCTCTATCAGGATCTCACCGTGGAGGAGAACCTGAACTTCTATGCCACCATTTTCGGCACAACAATAAAAGAGAACTATCGGCTGATAGAGCCCATTTACAGGCAGATAGAGCCTTTCAGAAAGCGGCTCGCCGGCCGTCTCTCCGGGGGCATGAAGCAGAAGCTGGCTCTCTCATGCGCGCTGATACACAAGCCCCGCATGCTGATCCTCGATGAGCCCACCACCGGCGTCGATGCCGTCTCGCGAACAGAATTCTGGGAGATGCTGTCAGGACTAAGGAGCGAAGGTATCACCATCATCGTCTCAACACCCTATATGGATGAAGCCCTGAGGTGTGACCGCATCGCCCTGATACAGTCCGGAAAGATCCTGGGCATTGATACCCCGGAAAAGATACGTCGTTCCTACAGCCAAAGCCTCTACGCCGTAAAACACCCTGAAAAATACAGGCTCCTCCTTGCTCTTCGCTCCCTGCCCTGCATTCAGGCTCCTTCGCTAGAAATGCCCTCTGGGCATTTCCTTAACGCCCGGCCCTCCCATGCACTGAATGCTGAGCCCTTCGGCGACTCTGTCCACGTCACCCTCCCTCCCGGCACCGCACCCGCTGATCTCACCGCCGCCCTCACCGCCGCCGGCCTCCCCGGCACTACCGTAACAGAAATAGTCCCCGGCATTGAAGACGTCTTCCTCGAACTAATGAAGAGAGAAAAGTGATGACAGAACGGAGAGTCATAGAGGTAGAAGGACTTGTGAAGAAGTTTGGATCATTCGTGGCCAATGATCACCTCACCTTTGATGTCCGTAAGGGTGAGATCTTCGGATTCCTGGGGGCCAACGGCGCCGGTAAGACAACGGCAATAAGGATCCTCTGCGGACTCTCACGGCCCACCTCGGGAAAAGTGACGGTGGCAGGCATCGACGCTGCCCGCAACCCTGAAGAGATCAAGAAACACATAGGATACATGTCGCAGCGCTTCTCCCTGTATGAGGACCTTACCGTGACTGAGAACATAGAGCTCTACGGCGGAATTTACGGTATGAGGATGAAGGAAATAGGTACCCGCACTGAGGAGCTTCTTCAGCGCCTCGACTTCACCCGTTACAGTGACACCCTCATCAGGTCCCTGCCGCTGGGACTACGTCAGAAGCTTGCCTTCGCTGTGGCAGTCTTCCATGATCCTGAAATAGTTTTCCTTGACGAACCCACCAGCGGCGTTGACCCTATCACGCGCCGGCAGTTCTGGGAGATGATATATGAGACTGCTGCACGCGGCATAACGGTCTTTGTGACAACGCATTACATGGATGAGGCCGAATACTGCGACAGGGTGACCATAATGAATGAGGGCAGGATCGTCGCCCTTGACACCCCCGCAGCCCTGCGCGAGAAATACGACACTGACTCCGTGGAAGAGCTCTTCGTGAAGATAACAAGGCCTAAAACCACAGCCCTATGAAAAGGTTCATGGCATTTGTGAAGAAGGAGTTCCTTCATATCTTCCGCGACTACCGTACGCTGATAATACTCTTCGGCCTGCCCGTAATGCAGATACTTATCTTCGGCTATGCAGTCCGCACAGACCTTACCAATGCCGGCATTGCTGTCCTTGACGATGCCCGTGACGAGGTTTCCGCTGAGCTGATAGCCAAGCTTGAGGCATCAGAGTTCTTCGAAATAAAATATATACTTGCCTCCCATGATGAGATTGATGCCGCCTTCAAACAGGGGAAGATCAAAGAGGTTGTTATATTTCCCGGGGATTTTGGCGCCCGGCTGACACGCGAAGGGAGCGCAACAATAAGCATTATCGCCGATGGCTCCGAGCCAAACACCGCCAGCCTGGTGACAGGATACACCGCAGGCATCCTGAACGATTATTCCGCCGCACTGACAAGGCAGCTCACCGCCGCAATGCCTGTCATAAACACAGAGGTGAAAATGTACTTCAATCCCGGCCTCGAGAGCCATTTCATGTTTGTCCCGGGAGTCATCACCCTCATTCTCATCCTCGTCAGTG
>Ga0307376_10003916_pt1 | contig 13787 bp, 11 predicted proteins | sample TR2MG_FD_202536 | JGI IMG/M metagenome (GOLD analysis project Ga0307376, IMG submission 202536) | Soil microbial communities from Risofladan, Vaasa, Finland - TR-2 | ecosystem: Environmental > Terrestrial > Soil > Coastal area > Acid sulfate soil | place: Finland: Risofladan, Vaasa | collected...
CCTTGTCTGACATGCCGCGATCCTTGAAATAATCGTGCAGCATGAAGGTGATTTCCAACGGAGCCATCGGGCACTTGTGGGGCACGCCGACGGTGATCACCACCTTGCCGCCCTCGAACGATTGCAGACGTTTGCACATCTTCAGCGCGGAGTCCTCGGTGTAGAAAGTCTCCGCTCCCTCCACCATGCCTGGGATACCTTCCGGGAACATGCGCGAACCGGTGGCGATCGCCATATAGTCGTAATCGAAAGTCTTGCCGCTCTTGGTTTTGACCTGGTTGTTGTCGAGCTTGAATTCCTCGACCGGGTCGACATGAAATTCGATACCCGGTTCGAGCAGGCTGGCCTGGTCGCGATATAACTCGTCTGGAGTAATACGCCCAACTGCAAGATAGAGCAGACCGGGCTGGTACATGTGTTTTTCGGAGGCCGACAGCATCGTGATGCGAACCTTGCCGGTCTTGAGTTCATTGGTTAGTCGTCTGGCCAGATTGTTCGCCAGTATCGTTCCGCCCATACCGCCACCAACTATCAAAATCTTTTTCATGTTGCCTCCATGTCAGTTTTTGTTAGTACCCCCAATAATAATGCCCAGTTCCCCCTACTTCGACTTACGCAACGTGATATGCCACACGCCTTCCGCTTCGGTCGTCGAAATGTATTCGTGACCGACTTTGTTTAGCCACTCCGGAATGTCGTTGGCCGACCCCTTGTCGGTCGACAACACTTCCAGTTCATCGCCGACCTGTGAAGATTTCAACGCCACAATCAGCTCCATCAGGGGGCCGGGGCAAAAGCTCCCACGCCCGTCAACAATTTTTTTCTCTGCCATCTATATATTCTCCGCCTAATCAAAAGGTCCAAACTTGCCCATCCTGCGCATCATGAAGAAACTTGGTCAGGCCGGTCGCCTTCTGCAGATAGCTCTCCAGGCCTTCCTGCTCGACTCCAAGCACATCCATCGCCATGGAACACGGATAAATTCTGGCTTCACCGAGTTCAACCGCCTGTTCGAACAGCGTCTTGAATTCGGGCACTTTCTTGGACGCCATCAACTTGCCCATATCGCCTTCATGCGGCGCTTTTGTGGCATTGCCTTTGACAAAATACGGCAATGCATTCATCGACAGGAAAACCACCACTTCCTGCCCGCTGACCGCGCCGACCGAAGCCACCATCGCGGCCATCTGCAGTCGTTCAAGCGAACCCGAAACAACCACGACACAAATCTTGCTGGCTGACATCTCTATACTCCAAAAATTGAAAAATAAAGTTGGTAAACCACACCGGTCATCTGGGTAATCATACTCCTTGAGATCAATAACTCAACATGGAAAATTGCGCATATATTGTGTGTAATTATTACAAGAGTCCCCTATCGCAGTTTCAAGGCAGGCAACGCAGGCGGTACATCTGTACCACCAGAACTGTGTACCGGAACGGACCGTCCGATCCTTGCCATGATCAGAACTTTCGCAACATTCGGTTTACAATTTGCAACACACAAATGTAACATTGCGGCGCTATATTCTCGGCTGGGCAAACGTTTAACGTTAGCAGGGGAAATCAAATGCACGAAATCCTTCAATACCTGAAAGCGAATGGAGAAAAACTTGATGCCGACATAGCAAAAGCTGTCGGCCTGTCGCTGTCAAAAGTCCATTATTACCTTGCTGAACTTTTTGCCAAAGGCGAAATCGTCGCATGCCACTCAATACGGTTTCAGGATGACCAGCAAATTGCCGGCATACTTTGCCGGTTATCCGGAATCACTCCGCAAGCCTCACCGGGCAGAAAAGCAAAGATACTGTAATTTCAGGATATCCCATACCTTCCGTACGAAGATGATAAAGGCCGGTGTGAATGATATTGCAGTGACCGGTTTTGGGTTGCCTGGTTTCAGGTCTGAAATGCTGATTTGGATGAGATTGAAGGAATGCTCGTGACCACAAATCTGAATTTGGCGAGCCCGGAGCGATAAATCCGGGCACTGGGAAAACGCAATTTCATTAGCCTAGCCGCCTGCTTCCGACGCTAATCTGCCCATCAGCTTTCTCCTAAGCGGCCATTCATTTTCTGCCAATTGGAATTTCTATCAGTGTGTCAACGCACGGGATATGTATCGCATTTCAATCTTCCACAAAAAAGGTGCTATTTCGCTGCTAGGGGCGCCCCTAGCACCAGTCCGAATTTCTGCATCGTTGCCATGAGTTTTGCCTTGTCAGGTGGCCCGCCCGCATTGATAATCAATCCCACTTCGCGGAAGTACTGCGCACCGATGTCCGGAGAATTGATCACAAGTGCACGCACCGCAACATCGCCAGGGTTGCTAAAGCCATGTACAACGCCACGTGGTGTGGCCATGGAGTCGCCCGGTTGAAGGTCACGTGTCTCACTGCCCACCGTATAGCGCAACGTACCTTCTAGCACATACACTATTTCTTCATTGGCGGTATGGCTGTGTGGCGGTGGTACATTGGAGCCCGGTGGCACGCGCATTTCGAAGCAACCCATCTGACAGCCATTCCCAGATTCATTCAGGTACCGTATTTCCAGCTTCCCAACGCGTATGACATCTAGCACTGCTGGTGTAATTGTTTCATTCATGGCAAACTCCCTAAATGTAAAATATCTGTACACTAGCGTAAAGAATCTTTACTTTTATGTCAAGAACCAAATCAAACAAATCCAAATCGCTGCAGCAACAGGCTGTCACCCCACTAATCGGTGCGCTTCTGCGCCTGCCTCATGAAGTTGTCGTGGTACGTATGCTCGCAACAATCAATACGAATGGGTTTGACATTACTCATACCGAACTTGCAGTGTTTCTGTACCCGGGTCCCGAAGGTCGCCGACCGATAGATCTGGCCAGGCAGTGCGACATGACCCGCCAAGCGATGAACTATGTACTCGCGGGCCTGGAAAACCGTGGCTACATTCTGCGGCAAGACGGTCCAAGTGCGACAGCGCGAGCGGTGTATCTGACTGATAAGGGTTGGGCGCTAATTGCGCAGATTCGCAAGTGCGTGGTCGAAATCGAGAAAGAGTGGGCAGCCCATCTGGGCGAACAACGTTTTATGGCACTGCGCGAAACGCTACACGACCTGTCGCTGTGGCTCGGAAAGCTCAATTAAGGATTTTCGCGACCTAAATTCAGGCAGCTCATTAGTATTTGGCAGACTGCTTTGAGGTGTAACTTTTACTGGCAGGCTTTTGCAAATACCAACGATTCACCAGTTTCCGCTTTCGAGTGCCCGGATTTATATTCTCGGCTTGAAATAAACAAGGCTTACTTCCGTTAAAGGATAAGCCTTTTCAGGATATGGTGCGCCCGACAGGAGTCGAACCTGTGACCCTTGGCTTCGGAAGAGGGAAAATGAACGGGTACACCTTTATTTATCAATGCCTTACCAGTGTTCGCCACACTCAAAAGCAGTCCAAAACAGCCACAAGAAACTCTACAAAATGTGAGAGTGGTACAGTTTTGATACAGGCTCAACTGACTTTCATTGAGCATGTCTGTGTGACAAGACATTTTGTTATAGCTTATTAAACTATCCTCGCATTACTTTTGGTTAGGCAAGGTCTCACTACCTATCGTCTGTATCAAGCAACCTATCAAAATCAAGCCCGATGCCAGACACACCCAATAACTGAATTATCATCGTTTATCACCCACAAATATGAACGTTTGACGTAGACCAATTAACAGCAACAATGGTCTAGATTTGGCATTTCAACGCAATTTTCATAATGATAAGAGCTTACCCTGGTTGCAATTTCATTCAAGTTTGTAAAATAGTTCTATGGTATTTTACCTAGTGAGAATTTCTCCCCCAATAGGAATAAGAGATGAAAACAAATGAAATTGAAATTGGCGAAGTTATTTCCAATAAAAAAATTTCTGATATTTTTCATTGTGGCAATAGAGGCGGGATACGAATTTCGACGAATTTGAACCTCATAGTTCTGATTGCAGATTATAGAAATACAACTTATCTAACCAATTGGGATGGTAACGTTCTGAACTTTATTGCCGCCGGCACTGTAAGTGATCAAAGCCTTAGCTATTACAGGAATAAAGCGCTAGTTGATGCTAAAAAGAACGGGAGGCAAATTCATCTTTTTGAGAAATATTCTGCTAATACGAACATCTACAGGGGAATAGTCTGGGTAGAGGGCAAACCGAAAGAATCTCGTGGTTTAGATTTGAACAATCAAGATCGAAAAATTTTCATATTTCAGTTACATCCATACCATACCGCCATCAATGAGTCTAAGTATTTTCCACTGGAAGATATTACGATCAAAATTTTTGATAATGCCAGCGAAGTCGAGGCTTCAATAAATGCGGAGGCAACAAATCAACTTATAAAGAAAACTTCCCTCCGTCAGGCGGCAAATCTCTCTTCTAAATATTACAAAGTAATACAACAACAAGATAAAAGTTATCGACTTAGGCGAGAAGCAATAGAATATTCTTTGTGGAGAGCATACGCTTCGACGGAAGTGGAAAGGTTTCTAAGGGTTATTGATGCACTAGCAAAAGAAAATAATATAGAAATTGTTATACCGTATTTCGATTTGCAACGTGGCTCAATAGAAAGTAGATTGAAAATCTTTGCTTCTATTGCCACGATTTCAGCTGGCGCAGTCACCGTAATTGATGGGACTATCGACGGATTATCAAAATACCCTGAAGCAAAAAAAAATATCCCAATTGTTTTGGCAGATGTTGATAATCTATTTAAAAAAGCTAGTGATTTATTTGGGATGAATAAAGTCATAACAATTAATAAAAAAGTTCCTCCAAATTTGCCTGACACACCTAAACCCCAACTAGGACTTCCACCAGATTTGATCGAAAAGAAATGACACGAACCCCGATAAAGATCAGGGTAATTTATTCTCTGTTAACGTGTGGTAACCAAATTACAGATTTACTTTCTACCACTTTGCTATTCGATTAACATTGAATTACATTATTTAAAATGTTGAAATGTGAACCAGCTGAGTTGCTAACCTGCAAACTAATAAGAACCAAATATATTTCACAAAAATCATCGGTCTGTGAATAACAACAAGGAAAGCCATGGTTAAGCGTCCATCATTCAAGAAACCACAGCCAACTGGGGTCACAAACAGTCCCGAAGAACTATTTTATGCGCTGACCGGACGAACCAAGACCCATGCATATCTCCGTGGCCTGCAACAGGATGTGCTGCGAGAATACACCCAATATGTGGGCGAATCAGATGTGGCATTTGAACTACCTACCGGTTCAGGAAAAACAACCGTTGGGCTCTTGATTGCAGAGTGGCACCGCAGACAGACTAAAACTCGCTCCGCATTTCTGACTCTGACTAATCAGTTGGCTGGACAAGTAATTGGGGAAGCGAATGCACTAGGGATTTCAGTTGCCGATTTACGAGGAAATAAAGATAGGAGATCGCACGCTGAAGAAGCTAAATTTCTCGACGGCACAGCGCTTGCCGTGACCACGTACAGCAACCTTTTCAATGTGAACCCTATCATTGCGGATTGCGGCGTTATTGTTCTTGACGATGCGCACGGAGGCGGTGAGTTCGCAGCAGGCATGTGGACTCTTCGAATAACGGAAAAGTATTATCAAACCTTGTTTGGTAACCTCGCTGCTACGCTTTTCCCGCTAATGACAGAGACACAGAAAAATTCTCTTGGCGATACGTCTATACCTAACCAAGTGCAAATAGTTGATCTCGGACTATCCTCCTCTGTCCGAGATCAGTTTGTAGATGTGCTGGATGCCGGAATCAAGCCGCAGACAGCGCTGTCATACGCATGGTCACAGTTAAGGCCGAACTTCCATGCCTGCCACGTCTTCATCTCCCAATTTGCGATAGTTGTTCGTCCATATATCATACCTACTTTCTCTCACTCGCCATTTTCGGAAACGGAACATCGAATTTACCTAACCGCCACTTTGGGAGACGTCGAAGATATCAAACGAGCTTACGCTGTTGAAAAAATTGAAGCTATCCGGGCAGCTCAGAATCAGGATGGCCGCAGATTTGTTTTCGTACCAGAACTCAGCATGGATCAGGAGCAGGCTTGGGGAACTTTGGCAGATATTTGGCCCCGTCTAGATCCTCAACGCGCCGTCCTAATTACTCCATCGTTCCCAGCTTTGAATCGCGCTGAAGAGCTGTTACAGAACGATCTAGGTCAATTCAATTACGATAAGTTTGAAGCACCCGACATTGAAGATTCGCTTGTTCCATTTACTGGCACTACCAACGCCGTCCTTGAGCTGGCAAACCGCTATGACGGCCTCGATTTACCTGATGAAGATTGTCGATTGCTGTTGCTCAGCGAGAGTCCGAGAGCTACTAACGAATTAGAAGCAAATCTTACCTCTGCATGGAAACTGGGGCCAGCTTTGCGCTGGCGCGAAGCTACTCGCTTGGTCCAAGGCATGGGTCGATGCACGCGAAACGCAACTGACTTTGCGGTGATCATCCTCTTTGGTGAATCTCTGGTAAATGCCGCAACCAATAGTTCGCTCCTTCAACTTTTCCCACCAACATTACAAGCGGAAATTGTATGGGGAAGAACCCAGCTCCGAGAATTGAAACTGGATCCCGCAGGTTTCGCCGAAATGATTACTGCACTTATATCCGACAATGACTATCGTCGCGAAGCAGAACAATCCATTTTAGATCAAGCCGCACAAATGACCTCAATTGCACCGCCGCCATCAATCGGGACCGCCGCACATGAAGTCGCACATGCAAAAGCTTATTGGATAGGCGACTTCACGAGGGCGAATGAGTTAGGCCGATCGATTGCCGACAAACTATCAGGCAAAAATTGGGCCGGATATAGAAGTTGGTGGCTTTACTTGGCTTCCCTTGGCGCTAGACTTTGTGAAAATCACTCCGCTGAGATGGATGCACTCATGAGAGCCAAGAGCACTGGGGTAAATGCCGGCTGGCTTGATCACGTTATAAGATATCGAGGAACGTCAGGAACTTCGACACGGGAAACTATGGACGATTTATCCTCCGTAGTAGTTGAGCAGATATGGTTGACTATAGATGAATTGGGTTGGTCTGGGAAACGATTCCTTAACTTCACGAATCGTATGCTAGCGAATATCAATGACACAAAAAACCACAAGGCCTTCCATCAAGGTCTTGTTGCACTTGGAAGACTGCTAGGTGCTGGATCCAATGCGCCCAGCCAGCAGGGTGACCCAGACGTAATTTGGAGATTCGGCGACAGTACGTGGATTTGTTTTGAGGCAAAATCCGAGAAGCTGCAATATGGAAGTGGGATAGCAAAAAAGGAACTACTCCAAGCAAAAGGACATGTTGAGTGGGTGAAATTCTTTGAGACCCAGGGAAGGAAAAATGTCCAGATTATCGCCATAATTACCGCGCCGACAAACAAATTGCAAACTTCGGCAGAACCTCATAGTGAAGATATATACTTTCTTGGCACGCAAAAGATTGCTGAGTGGGTCAACCAAGTTAGTACCGGAATTCTCGAATTACGAGCAAAATTTGCTGGTCAAGATTTTGCCGCTGCTAGGGTTGAGTTGCTGCAAGATACAAGGCGATTATCGCTAGATCTTTCATCAACGCTAGCTTTCTTAAAGTCAACTCGAATGGATTCGTAAAATGGAATGGCAATATACTGGGTTTGGCGGCGTTGCATTCAGTTTTACTTAAAGCAGATGATCAGGTAGTACGGTATGCATTAGTCCGAAGAAGGCATACAACACAGCAAGCAACTATCAACAATTGCACATTTGATACATCCGGCAATGCTTAGCCGAATTTTTTCCCGTGTGAAAGCGCAGCTTAAGAAAGCTAGACTGGCGCGACTTCGACTGAAACACGGCTAATATTGTAGAGAGAGGTTTCACCAACAACAGCCTTTGCAGGGTCAAACAGTGCAAGGTTAATGCCGTTACTTACTGAGCTACGATAAACAACACCGTCATAGCCACTTTTTTTGATGAATTCGCACAAATACTGGCTAGGAAGATAATCTATGCCGGCACTTCGTGGCAAAACAGGGCGTGTAAGTTCTAAACCAAGCCGCTCCAGAAAGGGAATATCAGCACGCAACTGTCCAATTGCACTGGCATCACCAAGAACAAAAGGCGAAACAATTTTACGCGGGTTGCGTAGATCCACCGCTGTTAAGTGAGTTGCAATTGAAAAATCGGCAACGCATGCTACCTCTCCAGTATGAGGGCGAACTTCTGCTATAGCTGTAACAGGAAGAGAACCGAGATAAAGGTAAGGAATCCCAATAGGATTTGCTCGGCCATGATTTGCAAGGTGCTTAGGCGGCGCTCCCATTTCATTGGCTGGATAAGGAATATCACTGGTCAGAATTCGTGCCCGATACCAAGTCTCAGGCATATCATCTGCGGGAAGGTGATCGAGCAACTCCCTCAAACGATCAATATCGAGCGCTTCATCGAGAAAATAACGATTTTTGTACATTAGCTCGTCACGAAGCGTTTCCCAACGAACAAGCCCCTCACTTTTGTATGTAGCTGAAGGTGAAAAATTCTTTCGAACTATATCGCCGTCGTCAAGAATTTCAGCAAGAAGCTCCTTTGCATGTGCGATATCCATACTGGGATGCGTAAACAGACACCAATCTTCTTTCATCCAGCTAACTAGAGGCATGCCGTGAGAGTCAGGCTCATAGATGCTGATCAGCATCTCGAAAACGTCAGTGAGTTGCTCCGGTTCCACGAGATCAACATTTGTTGACCCGCAAAAATCACAGGTTCCTTGAGTCGGGTTTAGAGAGGGAATAATATTTTTCCTCAGGCCCCGATCTCCAAAGCACTCGTGACAGCACCTCTTAGGCATTTATGCTACTTGGCAAAAAAGTCTGCAAGCGTCTCGATATGATGTTTCATCGACAGCTTTTTCACGTGACCAAGCCCTGGGAAATGGCCGTTGGCGTGGAGTTCACGGAACTCCTTGACTGCCGTACTTTCGAGCAGCTTAGAATTACCTGAGTCAAGCTTTGCAATAAGCTTACTAAGAGCTTGTCCAAATTTTCCTGCTGGATCAGTAGGTGTATCCTTGGTCGTCGAAACGAAATGGTTTATAAACATGATATCGTCCCTGTCCGGATCGATGAAAGTCAGATGGATTGCGACAGCGTAGGCTGGCCCCCCACCTTCGATGTAGTCGTCACCAACGATCAAAAAATCACCAAATCCATCCATGTCTTCCTCTTCAAAGGTTACATGGAGATCAGAGAATTCTTCGACTAAGGGATGATCCGCGTTACGGCGTCGCTCGAAACCGTCACGCAGAAGAATGCGTTGACTTCCCTTGAAATGCTTTCGATATAGCTTGCCGCAGTACTGCTCAAAGAAGATATGTTTGCTGTTATTAAGGGCGCCACCCAATTTTTCAATTAGGGCCTTTGGTTCAGTGAAACCCGCGTGCACAAAGGTGGGGTTATGGTCCTTATGTTTTTTGTAGCAAGCGAGTGCCTCGGCGACATTCATGTCATCTTTGAGCAGAATACCGGCTGTAATTCCCTCATCGTCATGAAACTCTGCCTTAAGCAGCTTAGATAAACCCGCCCCATTTTCGGCATGTTCTCCATGATGAGGATTAACTATGACGATTGCACTGCCACCAGCATCGCTAATTGCAGTCAGAGCTCGGTTAAGTCCGCTTAGCGCCTCTTTTACTGGCTCAATGATTGGTACGAACTTCGCTTCAGCGAGTAATTTTGCAGTCTCGCGTATTGTAAGTAGCTCAAACTGCTTGCCTCGAAAATATGGATGATACATTTTTCGGTTACGCCCAAGCTATCGCTTCGCTGAGAGGAGTTCGTATAGCTTTAAGCAATCTTTCGTGATCTGTGCGTCTCACATGTACCGAAAGCGCCGCTGGCTTTAGCGACTCTGGAAGTTGTTCAACTAGGCTACTGAGTGGTGCAAGGGTGCGCGATTTTTTCAACGTTTTAACCATCAGACGGTGCACTTCCGCAGGCTCGATCCTTGAAAAACAATCACGCATGGCACTATGCAACATAGTGTTTGGCACATCTGGAACTGATACTTTGAAAGCCCGCAAGATTGATCGCGCTTCTTCCAATCGTAGCGAGTCGAAAATCGTTTTTGGACACACAAAATTAGCTCTGTCAGCGGCTTCGCGCACTGTGCGAATTCTATCCTCTCGCGCAAGGCTCATCACCCCAATGTCGCTAGAAGTGCTTTCGAGCACTTCGTGAACATGCGCCTCCCCTGCAATCACGTAAATTTTAGCGAACACCTTACGGTAGTTCGATATCTGATTCGCCAATCGCGTCAATGAGTCTCGATCTGATTTGATTTCATAAACGGTACTTGTCCCATTCAGAATTACGAGATCAGCCTTGCATGAACCCGCTCGAAATTCTGTCAGCATGCTAGTAGTGTTTAATGAATGGCGACCAAGGAGAATGTTATGCGTCAGCGCAGCGCGGAATACATACTCATCACGAAAGCCAGAATTCCGTAGCACCGAGAATGCAGCATCGAAGGCAGCACCCACAGTACTTTCATCTATACTTTGGTTAGAAAGGCCTGTTAGGCCGAAGAGACGGGCGAATAATGGCGAACACCCCTTCATCGCCATCTCGCGGTATACGCTTGATGAAAATAAGCGAGACAATGCAGAAAGTTGAGTTGCGTTTTGCGTCATATCCATAGCTTCTGCTACGCCGCAGCGCACCCTTCTCTTGGTTGCAATATCGTACTCCCCAACTTGATTCATCTAATATTGTAGAGCCATATCATCAAATACTCAATGGCAAATTGGCAACTCAAATTAGGTCAGTTATCGCAGTTAATAGTTAGTCCGCTTGGGCCGATAAGTACCAGTTCAACATACATCCTTGAACCTTTCTCTTATGATGTTTAACTGACATAAGCTAGAGGTTAGGAGCAAGTCAGACCTTGTAAGAAGTACTATAGCATTTGGGACTGTAGAGTACAGTAACGGTAACAGTACTGATACCGTTACTGTACTGTATGAAATTGCTGTATCGGTACAGTACCTGCTAAAAATATATATATCTTTTTTTCTGCCCTCTCACAGTACTGTAACAGTAACGGTAACCGTTACAGCCCTTTCCTCCTTTTCCAAATCTAGTGCATCCTTTCTCTTCCGTTCAACAACCAAGGAAGAGCAATGCAAAGCAAATCGCCAACAAGGCATCTACAAGCTTCTCTGAGGGCCTTCGTCTGTGTCGTGACTGTCACGACGCAGACGAAGGCTCTAAGGGACGGTAACCATGCGTACCGCAGGCAGTCGGGTGAGCACGATGGAGACGCTTGATCTTGAACAAGCCGCCGCGTTCCTCAAAATGCATCCCGTTACAGTACAGGCCAAGGCCCGCGCAGGCGAGATTCCCGCAGCCAAGCCCGGCAAGTGCTGGGCATTCATCAAGGATGACCTTGTGTCCTACCTCCGCTCGCTCTATGCTCCCCAATGGCGAACGCTGGAAGGTGACACACAGGAGAAATCACTATGTCACTCTACAAGCGTAAGGACTCCACCTTCTGGTGGATCCGTTTCACCCATAAGGGACGCCGAATACAGCAAGGCTCTGGCACTTCCAACCGTATCCAGGCAGAAGAGTACGAAGCCAAACTGAGGTCTACCTTGTGGGAGCAGGAAAGGCTGGGCGTCAAGCCGATCTATACGTGGAACGAGGCCGTAGTACGGTATTTGCGTGAGACACAGCACAAGGTATCCCGGGAAAGCGACATATCCCGGCTACGTTGGCTGGACAAATACCTGAACGGTATCGAGTTGCAGACGATCAACCGGGATTTGTTGGACAAGATTTTAACCGCCAAGAAGGCCGAAGAGGTTGCAAATGCTACGGCCAACCGCGTGGTGGAAATTGTCCGGACAATTCTGACGAAAGCCTGCAAAGAATGGGAATGGATTGATCGTGTTCCTTCGATCAGGATGCTGAAGGAACCGACCAGACGGGTGCGCTGGTTAACTAGGAATGAAGCCGACAGGGTGATGGCTGAGTTACCGGAGCACTTGGCAGACATGGTGCGCTTCAGTCTGGAAACAGGTTTGCGACGCAACAATGTCACTGGCTTGGAATGGTCACAGGTGGATTTGGCGCGCAGGATGGCGTGGATACACCCCGACCAAGCGAAGGCCAGAAAAGCGATTCCCGTTCCACTGTCGAGCGTAGCGGTTGATGTGCTGCGCAAGCAGATCGGCAAGCATCAAGCCAAGGTGTTCAGTTACAAGAGCAAGCCTGTGTATCAGGTGAACACCAAGGCATGGCACAAAGCGTTAAAACGGGTTGGCATCGAGAATTTCCGCTGGCATGACCTCAGGCACACTTGGGCAAGCTGGCACATTCAAGATGGCACGCCTGTCCACATCTTGCAGGAATTGGGCGGATGGTCAGGGCCGGAAATGGTGCAGCGGTATGCACACTTATCCTGCGAACATCTTGCACAATGGGTTGACCGCAGGAATGGTACGTTTGTTACTACAGGTAACACACAGGAGGTAAGGCGCATTGCCTAACCTTTTGTTTTAGATGGTGCGCCCGACAGGAGTCGAACCTGTGACCCTTGGCTTCGGAAACCAATACTCTATCCAGCTGAGCTACGGGCGCATATTAAAGGATGTTGAAGGCGCGCATTCTACCCCAGAATGTTCTATAAGCGATTCGATGAGAGTTTCGCTCGACCTTTATTCAGTGGTGACCAGCAAGAATGAGTAGTGAAAACTGATAAATCTACCCCAAGCAGCTCATTCGCAGAATCGCCGATTTCTCAGCCGCTATTCCATTCCTGAATAAGGGGCTTTGACAATTCAGCGCGTTGCCGAACCAAGGCGCGATTCAATCGGACATTGTCCGAAATAACGGTAACGACTTCGACGAGTCCTTGCTCAAGCCTTCGAAGCCACAATGGGATTGGCGCGCTCAGTTTGAACTGGCTGGCCACGCTTGGATACGACGCCACAAACGCCTGGTTCGAAGCACTGGGGCCCATGACATTTTGCAACAGCCAATATCCAAAAACTAATGTATTATCGTCTCCCCCGACCTTATTCGGGATTACATGTTTCATGATAGAGCTTTACTTCTTCCATTCGCAATAAATACAATAAACAAAAAATCATAAAAGGAGAGTGTCATGTCAAACCGCAAGTCAAATTCCTATAATCTTGAACGCCGCAACTTTCTTCGCACCGGTCTGACCGTTGCAGGTGCGCTGGCTTTGCCAACTGGATTCGCAAGCCGAGCCTTCGCAGCGGAACATCCGTCTATCGGTACCTATCCGGCCGGCTCTTCCGGCGACTCCGTATTCATCGGTATTACCGTGCCCCGCACCGGCGGTTATGCACTGCAGGGCGAGGATGAACTCAAAGGCTATCTGCTGGCTATTGAACACATCAATGAAGGCAATCCGCTGATTAAAAAGATTTCACCAAAGTCCAAGAAGGGTGTGCTCGGCAAGAAGGTCACCTACGGTGTTGCCGACTCTGCCGCCAAGCCGAACGATGCGGTGCAGGCCCAGCAGCGCTTCATTAGCGAGAACAAGGCGATACTGATGACCGGCGCCACTTCCAGTGCGGTCGCAGTGGCGCTCAACAAGCTCGCACAGCGCGAAAAGGTGCTGTACGTTTCGGGTATCTCCGGTTCCAACGACACCACCGGCAAGGATTGCGTACGCTATGGTTTCCGCCAGTGTTTCTACGGCCAGACCGCGGCTGCCGCGCTTGGCCCGG
>Ga0307376_10003917_pt1 | contig 13785 bp, 24 predicted proteins | sample TR2MG_FD_202536 | JGI IMG/M metagenome (GOLD analysis project Ga0307376, IMG submission 202536) | Soil microbial communities from Risofladan, Vaasa, Finland - TR-2 | ecosystem: Environmental > Terrestrial > Soil > Coastal area > Acid sulfate soil | place: Finland: Risofladan, Vaasa | collected...
CACCCCGCCACCAGGCTGTTATATAGGATCGTGGCGACCTGATCCGCCACCAATCCTGTAATTGGATGCCTATTCGGTATTGGTTTCTCTTCTTTCATGTCATTCTCCGCAGGTTAAGCCTCCTCCTCATTTAGGCAGACTTCCATAAAGGCCGTATCCATATCTTCGCCGGCGATTGTTAAAATCATCAAGGCTCTTTTATATAACGATACTTCGGGTGTCCCCTCTGCCAAAATAGCTTTATACTCCTCCGCTGTAAGACAGGAAGAATCCGCACACTGTTGCTGGGCTAAAGCCCGAGCTTTCTCAAGAAACTCTAATCGTTTCATCTTACCCCCTTTATTATCCTTTTCGGCTTGCCGTTCTTGGAGAGCTCTACTTGAAAGATTTTCTCTTGTCTGCCTCCTCCAAAGATGCGTTTGTTTTCTCTTGCAGCTTCACGAGTAGGAAATACTTTCGCATGTTTGAAACCCAACCCGTAAGCATAACTGTTTCGTACACCGTGTAACCTAATCACATAACCCATATTTCTCATCTTACTTCCCTCTCAATTTTTTTATCAATACGCTAAACTTCACAAGTCCTTGCCATTGCTATCTGGCAAGGTATTGAAGAGTCTAACCTGTTTTTTTTGCCCATTTTATCTCGGCGTCTACAGGCAAAACACTCTCACCGCACATATTGTTGCTCCAATCTCCGGATGTGAGATTAACGGCTAATTGTTCTTCAACATCAGTATCCCTGATTTTGATATACAAATCGCCATGCCAAGTAAACACATCGCCGTAACCAAGGTCTGCATAATCACAATAGTTCTTTGGCCCTCTAATTCTTGGTGTTACTTTCATCTTACTTTCCTCTCAATAAATTATTTCAAAACACCTTGGAATATCTTTACATTGTATCATAAATCCCGTCCGAAGTCAAGAACAATCTTTAATAATCTTTTCTACGAGGTAGAATATTTGTGGGGTTTCTCCGCAGAAATGAGTTTATTGGTAATCCCAGATGGAAAACCAACCTTCACCCTGCGGAGTCCTGTTTTAAGTATCTTATCGCATACAATCTTTTTACAATTCAATTACTATATCCTTGATTTATGATTCTTAAAATAATTTAGTTCCCGCCCCAGTAAAATTATATCTCCCTTGCCTTGGTTACACTCACAGCAAGCGGTAATCAAATTATCTAAACTCAAATCTCCTCCTTTAGATTTTGGATAAATATGGTCAATATGAAGTGTGGTTCCGTCTATTGCTCCTCTCCCACAGTATCTACACTTAAACCCGTCCCTACGAAAAACCACAAATCTTCTGCGAAGAAATCCACCCCCGGAACCATATTTCCAATTAACCGCAGCTTTTTCTTTTTGCTTAGTATCACGACATTCAATGGAACAGAATTTCTGATGACTCACCTTTGGGGTATATATTTTCTGGCAAGATAAGCATGTTTTTTGTGGTTTTATTCCCATAAGCCACTTACCTACAATATTGGGTATGATCTTAATTCAATTTTCGGGGAATTGAAGTCTCGACCATTGGTAGTTTGGGTGTAGAATGGCCAAACAACGATTTTTGCAGTCATAAAGGCTCGGGCTGGATAACAAGCACCAGACTCATACGATCCCCGCCCAATAGAGTGGCTATCCAACCAGCAACCTGGGTTAGCTGCGAATCTATGTTTCCAAATCAACTCTTCTGGTAGTTCCCCTCTCATTGGCAAGAATCCTACCGCTTTAGGAGCCAGCACACAGAAGGTATGGCTATGTCCACTTAAGCAAACATCGGCACATTCCCACTCAGCCAACATATCATACAACTTGCTTGGCTCCGCTCCGGCTTTTCGTCCAGCCCCATACCCATGCCTCATATAGAGAACCATCGTTGAGGTTGAATCTTTCTTCCCAGCAGGCCGCTTGAATCTAAATCGGATCAATGCCTCGTCCGATAAATTCGGACAACCCAGTTTCTCACATAATCGCTCCTGCACGTCCATATTATGGTACTTCCGCAGGGCTTTCTCATGGTTTCCTTCTAATGCCCCCACAATCAAGTGTTTAATTGGTCTCAGAAGCTCCTCCGCCCGTTTTATCTCTCTGTTGGGTAAATCGGCCAAGGCATTCTTTATATCCTCCGCAGGGCCTTTAACTACCCAATCGGCTATATCAGAGAAGTCAAACCGCTTCCGATCTGCGGGGCTAACGGAGTTTACGGCATCCCCGCCGAGCAACACCTTGATATGCCTGCCAGAGAGACTCTCTCTGCGGAGAACTTCTTGAACCTGTTTTCTAATGGCCCCCTCGTTGCAATTGGCTTTCCCGATGTGCATATCAAAGAACGGAAATAATTCCACCCTATCACTTCTACTTTTGCAGTTAATTTCTACCTCGATGATCCTCATATTTTTAAGTTCTCCAACCTTCTTATTACTACATCAAGCGTTTCATTTGACCATTGGTGATCTTGATTCCAAGGTCTCGGTACGAGTATGCCCTGCCCCCCAGCCGCTGTGAACTCCTCTACATTCTTATCCCGGTCGTCAATGAGGAGCGTGTCAGGCCCGGCAAAAATCTTTTTGTCAGCACCTGTTATTAATGCTTGTTTCCGGCGATTTTCACCTATATGGTTTTGTATCCAGGTGAGCTTGCCCACTGTAGAGTTTATATTTTTCATGGGTGTTGTGAGTAAGTTAAGGGAGCTACCAGTCTGTCTTGTAAAATTCCTGACTATCGAATAAATATTTCGTCCATCAGCCATCCACTCTAAATTAGCCCAAAATTCAGCGTTACATATGCCGTCTACCTGATCCCAGGTCAAGTCAGCATCTGCAAACCAATCCCACGAGCCTTTTGTATGAGGATACTCGGCATAGGAGTAAGGCAAATCAAACGCTTTATGTACCCCGCCCGTAAAGTCTGCCAAACAACCATCAAGGTCTAAGAAAATTTTCATAATTTCCTCCAAAAAATAATTAGTTGAACAACCCCGAGCAGGATCGAAGCAATCCCCGTCCGCCATTGCCGGGCCAAAAGGTCACACACCCCAAGCCCAAAGAAAGATGCTACCATCAAGACTAATAAAGCTGTCCTAAGCATCAATAGCCTCCTGAAACTGGCTTGGTTCTGTCTACCTTTTTGCCGTTGGTATTAATTTCAGTGTATGGCTCTTTACATTCGGGGAGTCTATTCAGAATTTCACCGACCAAAGGATTGTTTCTCAATAACTGATCGGGATAAGGGTAACGGGGAGGCCGGTCATCCGTCCAGTTTCCCACCATCATTGAGTCACGTACAACAGCAAGACACGCCATAGCTTTGCCAAGGTGGTGAATACCACTCGCAGGGTCAATATCTTCACCTTCCCACCACGCCGTTAAGTGGCCCATCGCTGCATCATAGTAAACCGACGCCCTTACACCTATCACCCTATAATTATGCCGCCCATACTTTCGAGCCCCTTCCAACATAGCCAAGGCCACTTCATACATCGGGCCGGTGGGTAGTGTTGACAAGGGTGCTTTTTTAATCCCCAGAGCATCCTTTGGGTTAGTCGGTTTGCAATTTGGTGGTTCTATCTTCGCCATTGTTCGCTCTTGAATTATTTGCTTCTCCAGATACAAATCAAGTACTGCCTGTGCTTTGGCTTTGGAGGTGTAGATAAATTTAGTATATTCTGTACTAATGCCATTGGGAACTACTTTTCCATCCTTGCAAACATAATGATCAGTATCGAAACAATTATTACCATCAGCTACAATCCATGTATTATAAGCATCATCTGTTTCTCGTACTCTAAATACTTTTTCATCTTTTTTCATAATTGTTCCTTACCTAATAGAATATCTGCATTTATTTTTGGGATTTCCAGATAGAATAATGGTTCAACTCCGCAGAATTCATGCATTCTGAAAACCCCTATGGTTTCAATCTTTTTCCCTGCGGAGCTCGGTTTAAGAGTAGTTCCGGGGACATATATCCGAAATCCTTTAGACATTGGATATACCATTGCCTCCCCTAACCAAGTGATATTTCTGTTGTGCAACCTTGAGGCATAAAGTCCCATTGCCAGTATAGAATTCCAAGTATTATGACGGGCTATGGATATTATCAGGCTTCCATTAAATCCTACGAATTGGTCTTTCCGCAGTTCAGGAGCTCCTCTGGGAAATAGACGCTGGCCAAGAATATAGTACCCTCTCGGCTTATTGTCCACTATGTGTGGACTAAGTGTGACAGGTATTTGGATTGCATCCAACCCTTTTCTTCCCTTCAATTAGTTTTGTAAGTTTTTCTCCAATTTTCTTCAATCGTCTGGCTATGGTTGTGTCGTTTTTCATTAATAGTTGTGAAATCTCAATTGTAGAGTACCCGTGTTTATAATACATGTGGAATAACATTCGTTCATCAATAGGCAGAAGGTTGGCGACGTTACAATAGAGTTCTATAAGACTCCGACGCTCTAATCTGTCTAAGGAACCCAACAAAGTTAAACCACAATTTCCTACGTGCATTTTCTTCCTTTCAAAAACCAGCACGAGGGGCAGGCAACGATAGGATTTGGCCATTACCTAAATCTCCGCAATTTCACCTTGTGGTTACTTATCCGGCGAGTTCTCTTACACCACGCCACCGCCCCGTTGCTGGTTATGTTTCCGATTGAGTGACGGCAGCAGGACAACCAGCAGCTATAACGTGTTCGTATCAATCGGAAACAGTTATTTACTTGTAAATGGTGGGGGGCTGGGATTTTCACCCATGCAGCCTCTACAAGGACACCCCGTCGTCACTTCTTTATCCCGTGAACGGAATTCCGTTGTCATCTTTTACAACGAGGTCTTCCTCGACCTAAGCCACTCCCCCCTCCTGCGGAGTCTCTGCCGATACGTCCTCGACGGCAATAACTTCCTGTATGTAGCAGTTGGTAAAGCTACGGCCATCTTCCTTCACAGTCGTCTTGACCTTGACCCTGGTTACCTTTCCGACCGAGGCATCTAATACGGCGTCGGCTTCCGGGAGGGATTTTACGGCTTCACCACCATTCAAGGCCCGTGCAGCACTCTTTAAGAAGCCGGGTGTTGTAGAGCGGAAGAAACCCAAAGGAAATTCCTGGCCGTTCAGACTTTCATTGGAAGGGTCTTCGATACGCCCAGTGACTCTCCACCAAGCCACGGGCTGATCCTTCTTTGTAGAGACTCCCTTCTTAATTGCCATGATTGTCACAATATACCCCGGATCATCTTTTAGGGTATCGGGGGGCATCCAATCGCTCCCAAATTCTTCGGCATCCGTGTATGCTTGATTGTGTGACGACAATAATTGTTCGAAAGCTAAATCTGACACTGTAAGCCCCTTTCAAATAAGTAGTTATGATTGATACTTCTCTTTAGCGGCTTTAGTAGCCGCACCATATTTTGCTGTAAAAACGTCCCACGCATTAACCAATGGGATTTCAAACTTACGCTCCATCGAAGGAACGCCTCTTGTTTTTCCCTCCTTCTCCGCAGTGTTTAAGGCACTTAGATAGTATCTGGCGGATTCTATTGTCCCGTCTGGGGTAGTAATGATTTGGCCATTTGGTAGTTTTTGTTCTTTAGTTTTCTGTATTTGCTCTGTAAGACTGTAAATCGTCAATTCAAAGTCACTACATCCTTGTATCTGACGAGCAAATCCGGGATAAATAGAAGGTCTAAGTCGAGAAGTCTTTTGGTGAGTTGCGGGGTTTGTTTCTTCCCTAAGTCGCTGGTGGCCAACAATAGTCCAGGTATATCCCGCCCCCTCCAATTCCCTTATTTTAGACCAGCCCCGATTCTGGATAAGGTTGTAGCCTTTTCCTTGTGATCCAAACTCTGTAATGTCCTCAACATTCTTTTCCTTTTGAAGTTGAGTCACTATCATCCCAATCCATTCATCGGCGGTATCGACAGCTATCCTTTTCCAACGCCGTTTCCCCGCCTTCGCATCGGCAAGCAGTTTATCGGTCACGGCAACATAGTGGTCATAATTCTTAATATGAACCCGGACTGATCTTGCTCCTACAATCGCATTGGCCCCATTTTCATGGTCGAGGATTATTTGGTCTGGAATGGATGCAACAAAGGTGGTCTTACCTTCCCCGTTTGGCCCTATAACCCACAGTCGTAAAGACTCCGCAGGTCGAGGATTGTAACCCGACTCCATCCCAAGAGCCGCCCAATCCGAGGGAACCACCGGGACGGTATTAGGTGTCGCCGCAACAACCACATTACTGTCTATTGGTTTAATTTCCATCAACAGGGTCTCCAATCAATCTTTTCAAACCGATGATAATCTCCCTTATTTCATTGGTATTAAAACCACGTCTTCCTTTCCACCCCTCGGAAAATCCTGTATCATCGTAGGGACAGTATATAGCCAGAGAGAAATTGCAACAGTCAAATTTATTTTTCTGAGCCTTAAAAAAATGTACCTTGAATTCCGTCTTTGCTTTTTCCTCTTCCTGTTTCTGCTTCACGAAAGTCGCTCTGATTTCGGCCAGTTCAACAGAAATACGGTCACATTCGGCAATTTCTTCATTTATTGTTAACATTTTTTCCTCCATTTATACTGTTTGGGTTTTTTGAACCGCAATGAGTCTGCGGGTTCCTTCGGACTGTTTGGCCTGAGATTGCTTGAACTGTTCCCATTGTTCCGGGGGAGCCGTCTGTTTGAATAATTCATTGTTCGTCACGATTTCTGAGAAGCCTTTAGCCTTGGCGTGCATCGTTTTAAGATTCTGAGCCAACTTTATGCCCCCAGCACCACCAACCAATGCCGTCAAGCCGAGACCAATTTCTAATATGGCATCCATCGTCCCGCCGACATCGGGTCGTTGATTTGCATCGTCAGTGGCTTGGTTGTTTATAGTCTCAAACTGGTCGGGGTCAGGGGCTTGCTTTGGCCTTCCAGTATAGTTAAGGGAGGCTTCTGTCCCGGCGACCAACTGCTTACTTGCCGAACTCTGAGGATCAGTTCCATCGACATTCACCTTCCGGGCCAACTGATTCGTCAATTCGGCATTGGCTTTAATGTTCTGAGACGGAGCAAACCGCAATCCCATTTCAGTACAGCCTCCGCAGGTAAAAAGGAAAATAAATAATGTAACTAAAGCCATGATTGATAGTGTTAATATAATTCTTTTCATTCTTTTACTCCTCACAATCTTTTCTCTCTGTTTCCACATACTTTTCGGTATTTGTCCACACAGACAACACCGCACGCATCTCTTTTCCCCGGGATAACATTTCCACAGGTGTAGTCCAAGGGTAAGAATATTACAAATCAATTTATTCCGCTTCATTAATCTTCCTCTATTTGTAAGACTTTTTTTACAAGTCTGAGAGCCTCAGAAAGCCCACAACGATAAGCATTATTCCCTCTTGCATTAGAACACCCATCAGAAGTAAATTTTCGCTTTCGGGCTTCGATTATTTCTTCTTCTATCTTCTCGAATATCATTTCCTCAATCATTTTCTTCCTCCGCAGGTTCTTCTGCTATCCGATACTTGGTTTGGAATAATTCCTCGTACCGCCAAAAAGGTGCTTCACATAAATCGTGATAAATACACTGTTTCTCCCACTGGAAGCAGGCCGTCCGTGTAATGTCCCGAGAGAAATTATCAGGATGTACCGGGCGATCAATCAGGTTCCTCATCTTATTTAAGGCATCCGTCAACTCCTTTGGAAATAGAGGCTCATTGTAGATTAAAGACCGGGAAAGGATAGTCGGCCTGCCTTTGTCTGTTTCTTCCGTCTTATACCATTCTCGAACTCTCCGCAGGTAGGCTTCCTCAGGGGTGATGTTCTGTTTTTTCGCTTCCTTGTCATCCTTGCCACATAGTTTGATTCCCGGCTTGAGAATCCCATCCATGATGAAGCCTTTAATCCCAGAAGAGGGGATGTCTGAGGCAATAGACCCTAAATATGAATTGGCCAAAAGTCGATACATCCGAGCCTGTAATGACCAAGCCAATCCCCCAAATAAACAAGAGAGCGGACGCCCGGTACTCTTATGGTCTCGAATCCAGAGAGACCCGTCTTGTGTATTTTCAAGGAGTTTGTCGATTGTTCCCTCAAGAATAAGACCATCAGATGCCATCGAGAGTTTGATTTCAGTTCCAACACTGCGGAGGTACGATGGTTGGGGATATTTCTCCCAAAAGAGTTGGGCCATTGTCTCCGCCTTGTGATATAGGCTGGTCATAAGATTAGCAAGACGAACCATGTTGCCGTCAATATCCTCACCTCGGTCGGCCTGTGCCATAAGTTCGGCTTGTTGGCCCCTAACCCATGCCCGGACTTCCTGCTCCTTGCCCGGCCCAAGTTGTTGGAATTTATGATAGATGGTTCCAAGAGTGGCGGCTTCTTTGATTTCTCTCCCTCGAAGTGTCACGCCCCACCGATATTGGAAGAACCAGCATCGTTCACAGGAAACTGCACATCCCATGCTCGATTGGCGACAGGTAACAGCTTTTGGTTGTATGTCTTCAATCTTCATTTATTTCCCTTTCAATATTTGTATATTATAACATATCTGCATTAGGAAGTCAAGAGAATTATTTTAATTCCCTGTCCACGGAAGTCGAGGCTTGAAGATGATGTACGGTTCGGCACTGAATACCGCCGCAATCTCGTTAATCATCCTAACATCTATATCGTGGATGTCACCCCCAACGTAAAATTTAACCTCCGTTCCCGACATATTTTTATTTATTTTATGAGCTAAATCATCCCATGTCATCTCGAAATCGGCCAGGAGTTGTTCGACCGACTTGAATAACTCAAGGCGGAATCGCTCGTAGGATTCTTCTTGCAATCTCCGCAGGGTTTCTTCTGTTGCTCCACGATTGGCGTCAATCATCGTTATCCTCCTTCATTTTGGAATCTACAACTAACGTCTGCCTCGGAACCTCCTTACGAGCTTGCTCAAGCCCTTTGGCAAACTGATTGTATAATTCAGGGTCTGAAACGACTATGAGGTTTGTAGGGATTAGTTGACCTGTATCATCTACATAGGTTGTATCAGGTACAAACACAATCGGGCTTGGATGATAGATTTCACTTAGTTTTGGTGACTTTGCCATGTCTTTCCTTTCAGAGGTTAAAACGGTGGGGAGCCAAGTAGGTTTCTACCAACTCGACCCCCCTCCTGCGGAGTCCAAAAATGAGGGACAACTGGCCGACGCTTTATTTGGTTTCCCCACGTAAGTGGTCGCGTTATCCCTATGAAACTATTATAACATATATCCATATCGTGTCAATACCTTTTTAATTAAATTTTATTTAGAAGGGCGTATTCTTTGAAATGCCGCCTTGCTGCCAAGTTATAGGCGTGGGCGGCGTGTTTCTCGTTATCGAAGAGGCCCAAATGAATCATTTTTTTCCCTAATCCAATTTGGGCGTGCCATTTCTTACTTTGTTTCTCCCAGTGAACTCCCTTAAATCTACTTGTTTTACCAGAACCAATTTTTTCATTCCCGTGATTTTGAGACCGTGAGGCAATTCTTAAATTTTCTCGTCTATTATCTAATATATTATGATTGATATGATCCGCCTCCTGTTTATCTCCTACCTCCAGTCCCAAGATCAAACGAGACATTAGGGTTGTAGTATCGGGAACAGGAGTATCACATAGAAATGACATCCCCCAATCACTTGCAACATACCCTTGACTATCTACTCTCCACATAAACTGATTTAGCCAATCATAATCAGTATCATCTACGAGAGCAAATTTACCGAAGCCAACTGGAATTTTTTTAGTTTCCATGTAGAGGTTCCTCTAATAGAACGGGGGGCACATCAAGTTTTTCCTGTATCGCACAGCCGAGCATGAGATGAACAAGAAGTGTGCCCACCTTACGCCGGGTGTCAGGGTTACGGCTCTTCCACGGGATGAATAGAGCCCTAAAATTGTACTTGGCTATCGCCACGGCCAACCGGTGGGCCACCAATTCAGGAAACTTGATTCTGGGATCACTACTAAATAACTCCGCAGGGGACGCTTCTACAAGCAAGTAGGGGTATTTACACCCCGCCATCAGCTTGCGGAATGCTTTGGCCTGACGGATACGGTCGAGGGAGTCATTCAAGTTCTTGTAGATTTCAAGCTGGGTCGCCTTCCGTTCCACCACACAAATATCTGGGTACTCTTTCAGGCGGTAATCCCCGAAGGGTAGTTTAACCTTCTCGACCTTGACCTCAATGGGGATTTGTTTGTAAGTCAACTCAGGATGTCCAATCTTCACTGCGGAGGGAAATAACATAGGAATCTGTTCCCGAGTGTCGATTTGAACTGTCACCACTGTTGGAATATCATAACGATAGTGAATGTCGGTTTTACGAATCATTTCTTACTCCTCTACATCTTTTAACGTAGTTGTCCCCATGGCAGCGTTTTGGGAAACAGAAACACCCAAGTCGCTTGCCGGTTAGTTTCGTTTTGATTTCTTCTAATGTTGGAGGCTTCCTACCATCCGGAGCTTCAATCTTTCCGTCCAACCACAAATCATGTTTATCACAAACCTCATCCCGAGTTCCATCCCGTCCGAGTATAAAAGGATTACCCCAATTTCCAGGACGACCTATGAAAACATCAAACTCCTGACGAATATGCACTACTCGTGTTACGTGAATGCTCATTTGTACTCCTCGGCTTTCAAAATTTCCAACTCATCAAATGCTTCAATATATTGTTGAGCGTCATAGCCACACATTCCATGTATAGACCGAATAATTTCTTTTGTTTTAGGGTTATAAAGTTCTATTGTTTCTGTATAGGAGCCATCAAAAAATGCCCTGTAATTACAAGTTCTTATTTTGAAGCCTTCTTTCTTAAAAAGGGTTTCGACACATTCTCGAAATAAAGTAGGGTCGGCCCACCCATTGGAAGAAGATTCTTGTGTTTGCATTTTCTCATATAAATTCATTTGAGTATCTCCTGTAATTTCGTCCACGTCTCTACATACCAAGCGTATTTTTTACATTTAGCGTATTCCCAACATCTTGGACAAAGCTGGAGGAAGTGTCGCTGCTTACAAACGACCATTTCTATTTTCGCCTCTGCATGCTGTCTAATAATAGCTCGGAGGTAGCCAATTATTTCTTCGGGATTTCCTTCCCCGGTAAGCATGAACGAATCTATTTCCTTTGCTGTAACTGGTGTAGTCCTAATATTAACGGTAAACATTATTCCTCCGCCAGTTCTTCTCTAATATTTTTTTGTATAAGGCATGCCGCCATATCCCAATCGCCTAATTCGCCATATTCTTTATACCACGTCTGTACTTGCTCCATCGCTGCCTGCCAACCCAAACTAAGACCCAACTCAAATCCCCGCTCACTTTTATTCAAAGCATCCGTTAATTTTTGGTCGTGACCAGCTTTCCACTTCTCAAACGCTTCCATTAGTATTCTCGACATTCAAAATCCCACGGGACTGTTCGGCCTACCCACTTTTCAAAGACGGGCAACAATGGAGGATGAGTCATCAACTCGGTCATAATCTCACGGATCGTTTTCTCTTCCCCCGGATAAATATCGGTAAATAAAGCGTCGTAAATGTTCAGACAAATAAGGCTGTGAAGATGGTATTTTAGAAACCTCCGCAGGGCCTCATAATGAACTGATTGGGTTATTTGGGCACACGGGGTTTGGTGCAGGAAGTTAAGAATGTCCCCCTCACACGACGAGGTATTTGTTCCTGCGGGGCCAAACGTCCTGCTCCACCCAGTAGGAAGTACAAGGAATCCCTGCTTGGACGCCAAGGCAATCTGTTGTTCCTGCCATTCTCCATATACAAAATGTTTCTTGTACCATTTAGAAATAGCTTCACGACAGAATCCTATTTCTACCTCGACTTGGGCATCTTCGAGAGCGGTTCTCTGGAATGCCGCAGCACCGCCTTTGAACAAAACAAGAAAATTAAGGGTCTTTCCGAGCTTATACATATCCGACTTTTTCCAACCGGGGTCGGTTGGGTCTGCACCAGGAAATATTGTTAAAGCTGTTTTACTATGAATACTTTCTGATGGATTTAGATAGGCATCCATAAGAACAGGATCGCCTGACAACAGAGCCGCCATACGCAAGTGGTCTTGGTTTACGTCCCACTCTACAAGTTTTCCGCCCGGCCATCTGGAGACAGAGCATTGCCTAATAGAATGAGGTTCTGTTTGTCGTGCGGGTTTTTTACAAGAGAATCGGCCTTGAATCTGTCCACCAGACTTATCGTCGGAAGACCCCCCTCGTTCAAAGTAACTTGGGATGGGATACCACGACGGGAAAACCATTCCGATATTTCCTCGAACATAGACAATCCCTTGTCTTGGTTTGGTAAGAAGTGGATTGGTATAGGTGTTGACAATTTTGCTCCTTTCCTTAAATTCTTGGAACATTGATAAGATTGTATATTCTTCCCCTTGTGGGAGATATTTCTTTACAAGGTTGACATTTTCGACTCCTATTGAAACCTTTCCAGTTTTATCCGACCACTCTACTCGACTATCTGTGAGTAGTCCCGCCTCTTGGACACACTTCAACATGAACTCCCGCAGGGGAGCATCCGAGCCTTTCCCGGCCAACTTAATTCCCATATCCGTCTCGGCCAACCCGAGTAGGGATTTACACGCCGCCTTTTCCTCATCGTGGAACTTCTGTATCCGAGGAACGTCGAGGGAACTCCCATTCAAATCTAAATCGAAGGTATCCCAGATAACTGTGTTACGCATCTGACTACAAGCGTGGCTTAGTTTAGGAGATTCAGAACCAAACCGCTCTTTTATTAACCGCTCACAATTCTCCGCCAAGAGTAATGTCCCTGCGGAGTCTGTACTGTTTAGAAGGTGTAAGTGTTTATCTGCACTTGATTTAGCCGTTCCAGCCTTACTCATTACTTTATAATTACTGTAATCTACAAGGCCATATAGAGTAGATAATTCCTTGAGTCCTTTCTCTGGTTGTTGTTCGTCAAGTAGAAAACTCCATAGTAAAGTATCATCAACACATAGCCTGTTAGGGTTAATCCAGTAGCGGAGTTCAACATCCGCCATCCAAAGATACATCAGGTCATACTTGATATTCTGTCCTGTTAAAACGTGCTTGGATTTACATAGGCGTCGGAACCACTGTCGGATAATCAATCTGTGTCGGGGGACATCCCACCGATATTGAGGTGTACGGATTAGTCCCGTCAAATCCCGATATGCAAAACTAACCGTGACCACTTGCTTATCATAATCCACCCCATCAATATACTTGGACTTAATCGGATTGAATACGGTTTGTTCGACCCCGGCCAAGATGCCATAGGTTTCAATATCACAAGTCTCCTTGCTACCAATCCAAAGAGGAACTTGGGCTCCTACTTCCGGTATAACAACTAATTCGTTTGGAATAAACTCTCGCTTTAGATACCGAGTTAATAAGTTAAAGTGGGCTTCAACTGCATGAATAAGGGCGGGTTTACGAGAAGGATGAAGTATGGCCGGATGATACGTGAAGAAAACCCTTGGATTATCGCTGGGTAACTCCGCAGGGAATAGGGGGGTTCGGGTTCCTTGCTTCTTGAGGGCTTCATTCAGGGAGGTAATCTTAATGACACTGTAGCAGGCTTTCGCCCCCAATGCCACCAAGATCACCTCCTTATACTCCTTCTGTAATTTAACAATATCTACGAGAAGATGTTCCCGACAGACTCGAATTTGGGATTGGGTTATGTCCCCGCCTTGTGGGTTCTTGCATCGGCAGGCATTGGCAAGGTACACGTCGGC
>Ga0307376_10003918_pt1 | contig 13783 bp, 6 predicted proteins | sample TR2MG_FD_202536 | JGI IMG/M metagenome (GOLD analysis project Ga0307376, IMG submission 202536) | Soil microbial communities from Risofladan, Vaasa, Finland - TR-2 | ecosystem: Environmental > Terrestrial > Soil > Coastal area > Acid sulfate soil | place: Finland: Risofladan, Vaasa | collected...
CCGGGTCACTTCTGGAGGTAAATTTTGGCTTAATCCTTCCCCATTTTCCCCTCTCTACCACTAACATAATGGTATCATCTTCCACAGGGCACTCCGCCCTAACCTGTAAAAAGAGCTCATCATCTATACATTCCACAGTGGCCTCTTTCACGTTGAAGATAGCTCCCAGATAACTTATCTCTCCTTTGACGGATGTAAGAGTTCCGTTAACGGTTAACTCCTCAGTTGGGCCAGTGAGCTTCATCTGTCCTTGTACCTGGGCTTCAGCAAATCTATTTTTATACCAGGTATTTTTGCCCGCATTAACCTCCAGATTCCAAACCGCGGGCTTGAGAAAATCTAAATTTAGATCCTTGGCATCCTCGGCTCTGGGAGGATAAGTAAACTGGGCATTTTCCACTTCAATTGCTCCTACTAAATTATACGACTGGCGAGTTCCATATGCATGGATTTTCCCCTTCAACTCCAGGGAACAAGGAGTCTCAGATAGGAGACGACCAAAAAATGAACTCTGAGGTATTTTCAGAAAAGGTATTTTAAGGGGAATCCCATAGTCTCTCTTGTTCTCAAAAACCACATCGAGATTATCCACCTTCCAGCCAGCCAAAGCTATCTCTCCTTTGAGGTCCATTTCTCCCTTTTTTATCTGGCCATTAATCCGGTTGATAACTATATTACTATCCTTAACTGAGATATCGCAGGTCAGATCATCTATCCTCTTAAATATCTCCCTGCCGTAGAGAGTAGCCTCTTTGACACGAAAATATCCATTTATAAGAGGCTCTTCTCGTGTCCCGGTAATATGAAGGAATGCTTCCATTTGCCCTTTGGTATCACTTATTTCCCTGGTCAGAACACGTAACATGCCCGCCCTGCTATCAAACATTTGTAAAGAAAACTCTATTTCTCTACCATCTTTTTCCTCTTTGGGATAAGGAATAGTTCCCCAACATTTAATCGCATATTCTTCTTTTTTATTTATTGTCAATTCCCTTAGACTTATACTATCACCATCTGCCTTGATGAGAGCGCGGAAATCGTCAAATAGAAGATTTCCTATCGAGCCATTAGCGACATCTATTTCCCCCTCCATCCGTAAAGAGTCATAGAATTTTCCCTTTTTTCCCTCTATTGAAGTCCGGCTGAGTTTGAGGTCAAACCCACTACTTCCTGTGAACGGAATTTTCACATTTAGGAGTTCTCCTATGAGACTGGCAGCAATCTTTCCCTTTCTTCCCTGGACAGTTAGATCGATTGGTCCAGAAAGGTCAGCATTCCCGTTAATAGTTACCAGTCTATCTTTGCCTTGAAAAAATTCGAGTAGTTTTACATTGAAACTATCCACACGTTCGAAGTCTATCTCTCCCAACACCTGAAAAGTTTCTTTGGCCAGCGGCAGGAAAAATAGCTTTCTGTTTCGATAAGAAAGCCTTAACTTTGCGGTTTCAAAATTGTGGCGATTCACCCACAGGTCCCTGGTGGTGAGCATCACTTCCAGGACAGGAGAGTTCGTGGAGAAATTGGCAGTTCCCCTTAATTCAGCACTACCAAAAATAGACATTTTTGCGAAATTTATGTTGCGAAATTCACTAAGGAGCGAAAAGTCGACCAACTTCCTGGAAGGCGAAAATCGAACTTTGCCTTCCGGAGCAAATCGTAGGAGACTCCCTCCAAAACCTGCCGAAAAAGAATCGAACACTAATTCTATCCTTTCATCCTTATCTCCAAGGACCTTCTCCACCCTAAAGTCTGTTTTAATGGTATCCACATGGAAACTATTTACTCCACTATTTTCCGATTCTAATTCCACTTTTAAGTGAGGACGAGCGAAAGTGCCACGGAAATTGAGATTTCCATTAACCTCCCCAAAAGTGTTCAAATTTCTTTCATAAAATAAACTTTGCACTCTACTCAACTGGAGGTGCTCCAGGGCAACATTAATTTCCAGAGGCTCAAGTTTGTTGAAATCTATCTTACCCTTAGCCAAAACTCTGCCCCCGGGAGCAAATTTCAGCTCTGCCGATTCTAAATTGATTCCTCTTCTATTATAATTAAATGTTGACTTAAACAGGAAATTTGTAGTGGAAAAAACTCCCTGTTCAATGTCTACATAGCCATTAATTTGAGGATTTTCCAAAAGGCCTTTAAAAACTATCTTACTATGTAAACTTCCTCTAATCTCATCAACCAAAGTTTTCTCTCCCTCAGTTCCAAATATCAAACGGAGAAAACGGGGAACTTTCACGGTATCCACTTCTATGCCACCGCTTATGGTTTTCTGTTTACCTGCCTCAATCGTGAACTCACCTTTCAAATCATTCCCACAATGGAAAGAAGAAAGATGGGCAAGTTTTCTATTCAGGGATAGGTTCGCACCGATTGGTTCTAACGGTTCTTCATTATATTTAAAATCCTTACCTGAAAAATAACCACGAATTCCCCAGTCCTTTTTCCAGGCCAATTTCCCTCTAAAATTGAGGCTGCCGTTGACTCTATTCTCCTTTAATCTTCTCCCGGGTATAGCCATATTCCTTTTAGAATCTTCATCTTTTTTAACCTGTTTCCCAGAAGAAAAACTTACTGGATAATCTTGCCATTCAGTATCTATATTTATTGTATTCTGCTTACCCTTTCTCGTTCCCCCCTGGGCAGAACCTGTTACCTCCCCCGTCCCCCGGGAAAAGCGAAATTTATCTACACTCAGTACCTGCTCGGTTATGTTAAATGCGAAAGCTAATTCGTCAAAAGAGACCTGGCCGACCCTGGGCTGAACGATGGAAACTGCTCCTTTAGCTTTAACATTCTCCCACCAGGAGTCACTCAAGGAGAGGTTGGAAAAATCGATTTTACCCCGAAGAGTACCTCCTATTTCTCTCAACTTGCCAGCCTTGTCAGAAAATAGAGTGGAGATTAACTTCAAGTCGCCATCTGTTGATTCTACGGAGCCTCTTACCGCGGGTATCTCTCCAGCGAAGTTGACAGTTAAGTTTGCATAGTAGACATTGTTAAGTTTAAAGGAGGTGACTTTCAAAATCTTCTCCCGGTAATCAACCCCAGAGTCAAATTTTATCTTTTCCTCCATTACTTTTAAACTAGTGGACCACAATTTTCCGGAAACCTCGGGGGATTCGATTGTTCCTCCAATTTTACCCAGGAAATTGACTCGCCCGGAAAATCTATCGCTTCGCCGGGCAAGCCAGGGCAGATGTCCAGTTTCCACATAGGAGTTTACAACTGTTAACTGCAATTTCTTGTCCCCAAGAAGTCCAATCTCACCAGCCAAAGCCATCCCGGCGCGCCCGAGGGCAGAAATCTCTAATCGGGAAATTCTTATATCCTTCCTGCCCAACAGGAGAGTAGTATTTAACTTATAGTTATCCTCTCTAGTATTGGCTTCTATTTTTAGTTCTCTGTTTGCATAATTGAAAATTCCTGAGACAGACCCTAAATTGGTTCCTAAAAATTTCACTTCTGTCAAGTCTATTTTTCCGTTAGCCTGGATTTCCAGGGGTTTACCGAAAATATCACCGGAAAGAGACCCTTTGCCCTTTGCTTTATCTGACCAATATGGCGAAAGGAGACTTCCCAGGTCGATACTACGCAAAACAAAATCTAAATCCACATAGGGTCTATCAATATCTATCTTCCCAGAAAAGACCACAGTCCCCTCGTAAATTCTACCCTGCAGGTTTATTATTCTCACTATCCTGTTTTGATAGATGAATTGACCCTGGAATTCCTCAACCAGCCGACCCGCTATTTTACCCTGGGGAAGAAGGAACCAGCCTTTTAACTTAGGACTGGATAAACTTCCCGATATATCCACAGATACTTTCGCCAAACCGTCTAAAGGAAGGATTCTCTTCAACTCATCGATTTTGACAATTTCCTGAATGCGAGAAAGCCCGAAATTGGCTGAAAGGTTAACTCCCAGAGCGGGCTGGGAAAGGTATCTCTCCAGACCACCGCAAAGTTTGATTTCCGCCCCTCCATATTGCAGAAATATTTCCTGACTACCAATTCTGTGATTGTCAAAAACGACCCTTCCTCTGATATTTTTCACTGTGTGAGATAACCATCGGCAGGATAGTTCCGCGAGGGCCAATTCGCCAGAAAAGGAGAGAATTTGGGCAAAATCCTTAAACCTCTTTTGCTCCCCATTCATAGATGTCGCTATACCAACAATGCTGTTATAATTTTCCTCATTGAGAGTTGTGTTCAAATCTAGAGAGAGATTTCCTTTGCCCGTTAATATTCTAAAGTCTGGACTGGACAGAAAGAGGTTACTCAAATTTGCCAGGTCTAAATTGAAAATATTTAAATTAATGCTTAATTCCTTTTTCTCCTTAGAATACGTGCCTTTCAATCTTATCTTATCATTCCTGTTTTGGTTACTTTTACCAGAAAAATTAAAATGGATTTGTGAACGTAACTTTTCCTCACGCTGGGACTTTTCTTGCCAGGGTAAGCGGTAGATTCTATCTCTTGTAGTGAGACTACCAGAAACATCTCCTATTTCAATCTTTCTAACTTTTTCTTCCACATCTTCAATTGTGACCTTTCCGCCCACAATTACAATATGGGGAAGTGTAGTAATAGCCGATTCTTTCTGGAACGTTGCCGGAAGCACGAAATTCCACTTACCCATGCGATTGGTCAACAGGAGACGGGGAGATTTGAGAACAATTTTTCTTATACTCTTTCCCAGATTTCGTTTCTTGAGCAAAATAAGAAGGGGATTATAATTAATGGTAACTTTCTCACAGACTAAAACTGCCCCCTCTGACACTCTCCTCTCACCGGCTATAGCAACATTCTGCAAGGTAATGCGATTAACAATATTCGTACTAATTTTGCCCACAGTAACTTCTCTATGGAAAGCTTTTTTTAGCTCAACTTCCACATAAGTTTTCATTATTCTGGACAAAGTCCTTGTGGTCCTGGTTAAGTATAAAAATCCCAGAGCCACAACAAGAAGACCAATAAAAATAATAGTTGTTCTCAAAAACCCCTTTTTCACTCGACCTCCAAATTGAACCTATTATATTTCTTTCCGCCTCAAATTGCAAGCAAAAAATGGGATACTTCTGGAAAGAAAAGATAGGAATTCTTCAAAAAGGCAGGTTTTTATAGGAGAAAAACCCCCGATAGGATCGGAGAAATATGCTGACACGCAGTGCCATTGCGAAGGACAAAGTCCTGAAGCAATCTCGAGATTGCTTCGTCGCTCTGCTCCCCGCAATGAGGCTGTGTCGTAACCCTAATTTTGGTAGTCGCAGGCTTTAGCCTGCGCAATTTCCCCGTCGAGAACGCAACCTGAAGGTTGCGGCTACCAAACAAAAAATCTAATTATGACACAGCCGCAATGACATCTGTTAGGAGCCTGACAGTTTAAATACTATTTTGCCGTCTTGAAAATCGGCAGTGATCTTTGCCTGGGGTTTTATTTTCTTAGCTAAGATTTCTTGAGCCAGAGGATCCTCAAGGTATCTCTGAATTGCTCTCCTGAGAGGACGTGCACCAAACTGGGGGTCAAAGCCCTTTTCCACAAGAAAGTCTTTAGCCCCATCAGTAACTTTAAGAGTGAGCTCTTGCTCCGATAATCTCTGAGTTACTTTTTCAAGCATTAAATCGACAATACTTCTCACATCTTCTTTGCTCAGTGGATGAAAAACTATAGCTTCATCTATTCGATTCAGAAATTCCGGGCGAAAAACCTTCTTCATCTCATCCAGAACTTTCTTCTTCATACTCTTGTAACTCTGTTCCACTTCCTGGGTAGTCAAAAATCCCAAGGTCTTACCCCCGATTATCTCTCTGGCTCCAATATTCGAAGTCATAATGATTACAGTATTCTTAAAATCTACCTTATGACCTAGGTTATCGGTTAACTGCCCGGAATCGAAAATTTGCAGTAATATGTTGAACACATCCGGATGAGCTTTCTCAATCTCATCCAGAAGTACCACCGAATAGGGCTTCCTGCGAACCTTTTCCGTAAGCTGACCACCTTCCTCATAACCCACATATCCTGGGGGAGCCCCGACAAGCCTGGAAACGTTGAACTTCTCCATATACTCGGACATATCCAACCTCACCATCGATTCTTCATCACCAAACATAAACTCAGCCAAGGCTCTGGCCAATTCAGTCTTTCCTACCCCAGTGGGCCCGAGGAAGATGAACGAACCAGTAGGACGAGTAATATCTTTCAATCCTGTACGAGAACGACGCACTGCTTGAGAAATAACCTTTATTGCTTCATCCTGAGCAATAACTCGTTTGTGTAAAGCCTCTTCCATGTGCAGGAGTTTTTCCGTTTCCTCCTCAGTCAACTTAACCACAGGAATCCCCGTCCATTCAGAGACAATATGAGCAATATCTTCTTCTACTACAGTCCCTTCCTTCTTATCCTTTCTCTGCTCCCAGGACTTTTTTGTCTGTTGCAGTTCCTGTTCAATCTTTTTCTCTTCATCGCGCAACCTGGCAGCTTTTTCAAACTCCTGGGAAGCAATGGCTGCCTTCTTCTCCTTATTTACAGATTCTAACTTTTTCTCAATTTCTTTTAAGTCGGGAGGTTTTGTGGTAGTCTGAAGCCTTACTCGCGAGCCAGCCTCATCAATTAAATCGATTGCCTTGTCTGGCAGAAAGCGATTGGAAATGAACCTTTGAGATAATGTAGCCGCAGCATGGAGGGCTTCGTCAGTAATCTTAACTCTATGGTGGGCTTCGTATCTATCCCTTAACCCTTTCAAAATGTCAATGGTCTCCTCCACCGTGGGAGGGTCGATAGTCACCGGTTGAAAACGTCTTGCCAGAGCAGCGTCGTGCTCGATGTATTTACGATACTCATCCAGAGTAGTAGCGCCGATACATTGCAGTTCTCCTCTTGCCAGTGCTGGTTTCAACATATTGGAGGCATCTATTGCCCCTTCAGCAGCCCCAGCTCCCACCACCGTATGAAGTTCATCAATGAACAGAATCACGTTGCCCTCAGACCGGCGAATCTCATCTATTATTTGCTTTAGTCTTTGTTCGAATTCACCCCGGTATTTGGTGCCGGCTACAACTCCAGCCAAATCGAGAATCAATACTCTCTTATTCAATAGAATTTCCGGTACGTTCTTGTCAGAGATTTTCTGTGCCAGTCCCTCAACGATAGCAGTTTTACCCACGCCGGGATCGCCAATCATCACTGGATTATTTTTGGTGCGCCGGCAAAGTATCTGGATTAATCTCTGGATCTCCGTTCCCCTGCCAATTACTGGATCGAGCTTTCCTTCACTGGCAAATATCGTTAAATCCCGTCCATAAGCATCCAGGGTAGGAGTCTTAGTTCTCCTCTTCTCTTTACCGGGCGCTCCGTGAGGAGTAGCTTCACCCAGGAGATTTATAATTTGCCCTCTTACCAATTCTAAACTTGCTCCCAGACCCTCCAGAACCTTAGCTGCCACTCCTTCTTCTTCCCTGATTAGCCCTAAAAGCAGATGTTCTGTCCCCACATAATTGTGACCCATATCCTGTGCTTCCTGGATAGCCAATTCCAGAACCTTTTTTGCTCTGGGAGTAAAAGGCACCTCTCCTACCAGGAGAATGTTGTCTCCAGTTCTTACCATCTTTTCCACTTCTCTTCTCACCTTTTTCAAATCGATTCCCAAGTCCTGAAGCACCTGTGCAGCAACGCCTTCTCCCAAGGCTATTAGTCCTAAAAGGATATGTTCAGTGCCCAGATAATCGTGATTCAGTCTCTTTGCCTCCCGTTGGGCTAAGAGAATAGCCTTCTGCGCCCTTTGAGTAAATCTATTTAACATTTAACTTACCTCCTTCCAAAAAGGTGACCAGCCCTTTTTCCCAGGGTGAGGGGGATTATTTTCTCCTTTTCAATTTTTCTCTAATCATCTCTGCGCGGATAAAATCCCGTTTAGATGGCGCGAGCTCCTTACCCACCGACTCCTGTAAATGAGCCGGCTGAGTCAAGATAGTGAGTTCATTCAATATATCCAATTTAGTATCTAAGCTCATGTCAAAATATATGCCCAATCTCACTTTTGATAGAAACTCCATCGTCTCCGCAAAACTTATCCGCCGGGCATTAACCAGGACTCCATAAGCACGATAGACCACATCCATTACCTTTTCTTTACTTTCTTTAAACAGAGTCTTTCTTCCTTTGATTTCGTAATCGATAACTTGTTTTACGACTCTTTCCAAATTGTCAATTATTCCCTCTTCATTAGGGCCTAAAGTAACCTGGTTGGAAATCTGGAACAGGTCTCCCATCACCTTAGTTCCTTCTCCATAAAGTCCTCGAGCGACCATTCCAATCTTGTTTAACGCCTGCAACACCTTATTTATCTCTTCATTCATCACCAAAGCAGGTAAGTGCATAAACACAGAAGCCCTCATCCCGGTTCCTGTATTCGTCGGGCAGGCAGTCAGATAGCCTATCTCAGGAGAGAAGGCATAATCGAGTTTCTTATCCATCTGTTCATCAATTTGCTTCAAAATATCCCAGGCCTGCTGTAGCTCTAACCCCGATTGTATTCCCTGAAGCCGCAGGTGGTCTTCTTCGTTTATCATCAGGCTGAGAAGTTCCCTGTCCCCGATAACTAATCCTCTGACCCCATCTCCTCGAGAATGCTCATAACTAATCAAATGCCTTTCTAACAAAAACTGCCTATCCACCCTGTCGAACTCTTGCAAATTGAGGATGGGAGCTCCCTTAAAATATGCAATCTCTTCACAAGCACCCTTAATTTTCTCAAAAGACCCCTCCTGCTCTCTCCTGGTAGCCTTCTGAGGAAAGGGGACTCTGTTCAGATTCCGCGCCAGCCTGACCCGTGAAGAAATTGCAATTCCCGGAGATTTCTCTTTACTTTCTAACCACCCGATTTTTTGTTTGAGCATATTTTGCAGTTGCATTATTTTTTCTTTTCTAATTCTTTTATCCTATCCCTTATTACTGCTGCCTTTTCATATTCCTCTTTCTCTATTACCTTCTGTAATTCTCTGCGCAGTTCCATTATCTCTTTACCTTTTTTGCCTACTCTGACTTTTTGCAGGGGAACTTTGCCTGTGTGTTGGACTGAACCGTGGAGCCTTCTCAACAGGGGCAGAAGCTCCTTCTTAAAAGTTCGATAACATTCAGAACAGCCCAACCTGCCCGATTCCCTGAAATCGTCGTAGGTTGCCTTACAGTTGGGGCACTTTCTGACTACTTTTGGCTTCTCCAGAGCATAGGGAACGCCAATATCACTAAGTCCAGCCAAAAGGGAAGCTAAAGCAAGATGGGGGCCCTCGAAAAGCGCCTCATCCAGAGAAGGGAACACCACTCCCTTTTCTTTAGCACACTCCTGACAGAGATGAAATTTAGTTACTTTATTATTGAGAATCTGAGTAAAATGTATTATAGCCTCGTTCTTTTTACACTCATCACAAAGCATAAGCTATCTCCTAACCTGGTCGGGCACCGTTTACGGTGCCATTTGGTCGGGCACTCTTCAGAGTGCCATTTTTCGTCACCCTAACTGGAGTGTGAAACGAGAGTTTCACTGGGTCAAGCTTTCGCTTGACACTCCAACCTCCCTTTCGGGAGGACTCCAAAGTGCCAAATCCAGTGTCTACTGTCTATTATGTTTTCGTGCCTTCTTTTTTCGTTAAATCCCGAAATTCTTTGATGAGTCTTGTGGTAATCTTTCCTGGTTTTCCCTCCGCTATCTTTCGACCGTCAATCTTAACTACAGGAATCACTTCTGCAGCTGTGCCAGTCAAGAAACACTCATCTGCAGTGTACAGATGGAATCGGGTAAACACTTCCTCCTTCACCAGAAGGTCTAATTTTTCTCTTGCCAGTTCGATTACTGTTTGACGGGTGATACCGGCAAGTACACCCACATAAAAAGGAGGAGTAATTAACACATTCTCTTCCACAATGAAGATATTATCTCCAGTACATTCTGCAACGTAGCCATCTTTGTTAAGCATTACAGCCTCAGGCATATTTTGCAAGCCTGCTTCAATCTTTGCCAAAATGTTATTAAGATAATTCAGCGATTTTATCCCTGGATCTATTGCTTCGGAAATATTTCTCTTTGTGGCCACAGTAACCAATTCTAAACCTTTCTTATACCACTCTTCAGGATAAAGCTCGATCTTATCTGCTATAATGAACACCGCCGGCTTTCCACAATTCCTGGGGTCAAGACCCAGATCACCTTCTCCCCTGGTCACCACCAAGCGGATATAACCACTTTTTAAACTATTTGCTCTTAAAGTCTGAATTACAGCTTCTTCTATCTCTTTCTTGGTCAAAGGAATTTTAAGTGCAATTGCTCTGGCTGAATCGTAGAGGCGGTCCAGGTGTTGAGATAATCTAAATACACGACCATCGTATGCCCGAATTCCCTCAAAGACCCCATCTCCGTATAGCAGTCCATGGTCGAAAACAGAAATCCTGGCATCTTCTCGAGGAACCAATTTGCCATTCAGATAGATTTTCTGTGCCATTAACCCTCCTTTTTGTATTAATTTATTATTTTGCCATCGCGTAAATGGATAATTTTCCCAGAGTGTAAACTCGCTATCCTCTCCACCAACACCTCATTATGGGTAACAATTACTAATACCTTTCCCCTTTCCTGATTCAGTTCTAAAAGGAGCTCAAAGACTGAGTCTCCTGTCTTTCTATCCAGATTTCCCGTTGGTTCGTCAGCTAAAATTGCTTGGGGACTATTGATTAACGCCCGCGCTACAGCTACTCGCTGCTGCTCACCTACTGATAACTCGGACGGGCTGTGATTTATTCTATCTTTTAAACCCACCTCAGTCAAGATTCTTAAAGATTCCTCTTCGATTTTTTCCCTTATCTGTTTCATTTTCCCCGAGGGAAAACTACTGACCCTATCCTTACCAGAAGAGCTTTGAGCTATCAGGAGAGGCATCATCACATTTTCCAGTGCAGTAAACTCAGGCAGAAGATGGTGAAACTGAAAAATAAAACCAACCTCTCTGTTTCGCAACCGGGCAAGTTCATTATCGGATAAGGTAGTAATATTACTATCTTGAAAAATAACCTCCCCTTTGGTTGGACGATCTAAGGCACCAAGAATGTGGAGCAAAGTGCTCTTTCCAGCACCCGAGGGACCAAAAATCGCCACTACTTCCTTCTCCATTATCTTTAGATTAATTTCCACAAGTGCTCTAACCTCAATTTCATCCTGGTAATAACTCTTGTTTAGATTTTTAGCTTCTAAGAATGGTCTCTGGTTATGCACTCTTTAGCCTTCCCCCTCACCCGTATCTAATCGCCTCGCAAGGATCCAGACGAGATGCCTTATAGGCAGGGTAAATTGCCGCCATCAAAGATATCAATATCACTCCTAAAATAATATATATGAAATCACTTCTCTGTATATGCACTGGTAAACTACTTATATAGTAGACATCCTGAGGCAATTTTACGAATTGGTATTTTCCCAAAAGACGACAGGCAATATAACCCACTACTGCCCCAATAAGTGTGCCCACTACACCTATAATCAATCCCTCAAAAAGAAAGATTTTGAGGACACTTCTTCTTGCAACACCCATTGCTTTAAGTATGCCAATATCCTTAGTCTTCTCCATAGTCATCATCATCAGAGTGGAAATAATGTTGAAAGCTGCTACCAGAACAATCAAAACCAGAATAATGAACATCGTTACCTTCTCCAGTTTCAAGGCGGCAAACAGGTTTCTATGGGTTACCATCCAGCTCCTCGCCCAATAAGGGTAACCCAGTTCTTTTTGAATCAGGGCTGCGACATTATTTGCTTTGAAGATATTATCAATTTTAACTTCCAGCCCCGTAGCTCTTTCTCCCAGGTTAAACAACTTTTGAGCTACAGGGAAGAAAATATAGGCAAGGTTTGCATCGTATTCATACATTCCTGAGTCGAATATCCCCACTAACCGAAACTTCTCCATTCTGGGAATCATTCCCAACTGCGTGGCCATATCCATGGGAGAAATCAAAAGCACATTCATTCCCAAAGAGAGATTCAAATTCTTAGCCAATACCTCTCCCATAACAATGCCCTTTTCGGACTTACCCAGGTTCTTGGGGAGAATCTTACCCTGGGAGTTGTCATTTTTCTTTAAAGGAAATTCAAGATAATCGAGGTTTCCTTCCTTTAAATGTGTCAGGAGACTGGCAATATTTTTTGTCTCTTTCGGGAAAATTCCTTTGATCACAGCTCCCGAGGTTCTATCGCCATTCCTCAATATTGCCTGCCCATAAACAAAAGGAGCAACAGCTACTACCGATTCTATTTTCTCTACCTTTTTTTGAACTATATTCGGTTCTTCCAATCCCATATTTCTCTGGTCCAGAACCACAACGTGCGAACTCATTCCTATGATTTTCTCGCGCAAATCATTCCTGAATCCATTCATCACCGAGAGAGTAATAATCAGCGCAGCAACACCCAGGGCTATGCCGCTAATAGAAATCAAGCTAATAACGGAAATAAAAATCTGCTTCCGTTTAGCTTTTAAATATCTCCAACTAATAAAAAGTTCATATCCCATTCTTCTGCTCTTATGGTAGTCGCAAGCTTTAGCTTGCGTTCATATCCGCAGGCTGAAGCCTGCGGCTACCCATGTGCGTTCATATTCGCTCCGATAAATCGGAGCGGCTACCAGGCCTGTTGGGCTCTATTCCGCCTCTTTTCTCATCTGGGGAAAAAGAATTACGTCCCGAATAGAACTGGAATTGGTAAACACCATAACCAGGCGGTCTACCCCTATGCCCAAACCCCCGCAGGGTGGCAGACCATATTCCAGGGCACGCAGATAGTCCTCATCGACTTCGGCTTCTCTTCCCTCCCCAATGTCTTTCTCCTCAACCTGTTTTTCCATTCTTCTTCGCTGCTCTACAGGATCGTTCAGCTCGGAATAAGCATTTGCCAATTCTTCTCCCCCTATGAACAGCTCAAACCGTTCCACTAATTCAGGATTATCCTCCTTTGCCTTAGCCAAAGGGGAAAATTCAGCGGGATAATCGAGTACAAATGTTGGTTGTATTAGCTTCTTTTGCACATAAGATTCAAAAATATGGTCAAGAATTTTGTGTTTGGGACTATCCTTCTTATATTTTACATTTAATCTGTCGGCTGCCTTTCTCATTTCAGATAACCCGTGAATATTTGTAAAGTCAAGCCCCGTATGTTCCTTCAACAATTCATACAGGGAAAACCTTTGCCAGGGAATTTTTCCCAAGCTAATTTTGTTTTCCTGATAGACGAAGTCCTCCTTCCCCAGAACTTCTTTGGCAATAGACAGAATCATTTTCTGGCAAAGGTCCATCATCCCATTATAATCTGAATAAGCCTGATATACTTCCAGCATAGTGAATTCTGGATTGTGTCTGGTGGAAACCCCTTCATTCCTGAAACTTCTGTTTACTTCATAAACCTTCTCCAGTCCTCCCACCACTAAGCGTTTCAAAAAGAGTTCCGGTGAGATTCGTAAATAAAGCTCCATATCCAATGCTTGATGATGCGTAAGGAAAGGTTTAGCTATTGCCCCGCCTACAATTGATTGCATCATAGGTGTTTCCACTTCCAGAAATCCCAGGTTATCCAGAAATTTTCTTATCCCCTTAATAATCAAACTGCGTGTACAGAAAACATCTTTTACTTGTTCATTGACCACCAAATCTATATATCTCTGGCGATAACGAGTTTCGATGTCTTTAAGCCCATGCCATTTTTCAGGCAATGGCCTGAGTGACTTAGCTAAAAGG
>Ga0307376_10003921_pt1 | contig 13774 bp, 15 predicted proteins | sample TR2MG_FD_202536 | JGI IMG/M metagenome (GOLD analysis project Ga0307376, IMG submission 202536) | Soil microbial communities from Risofladan, Vaasa, Finland - TR-2 | ecosystem: Environmental > Terrestrial > Soil > Coastal area > Acid sulfate soil | place: Finland: Risofladan, Vaasa | collected...
AACAACCATGCCAGGACGGCGCTGAGAATTGGCGCCATTGACATCATCAACATGGATAAGCGGGGGCCGACTAAGACATAGGCCCGAAATAGAAATGTGTCTCCCAATACCAGGCCGAGAATACTTGATAACGCTAACCAACCCCAGCGTTCCGGGCCGGCGTCAATAGGGAAAAGCGTCCCCATCAATACCAGGTGTGTGGTAATAAGGAAGAGCATGGCGAAGAGCAACCTGCTTCTGTTCACCACCTGAGAACCCACAAGCCGGCCACTATAACTGAAGAATATCGCCGTTAGCGACCAACAAAAGGCGGTCGCGAGCGCGGCTATCTGTCCCAGGACTGGCATGGGCAACCTACTTTATTAACTGCGATCGCATTTTACGGATATGCTCTGGTCCGGTGCGGCAACAACCACCAATCAAAGTCGCCCCAGCCGACCGCCACTGCAAACTTGCCTGGGCAAAACCATCAGAATCAGAGGATCCCACCCAGCGTCTGCTTGTACTATCGTATTCTTCGCCAGAGTTTGGGTAAACGATGATGGGTTTGTTGGACACTCTTTTAATCTCGGCGATGAGGCCCGGGATCAGGCCAGGCGCCGTGCAGTTTATACCCACGGCTGCAACCTGATCAATCCCATCCAGCAGTTCCGCGCAAATGGCCAGGGGAGTTCCATCGTTGATCCGCTTGTCATCCCGGCAACTAAAAGCAAACCAGGCGTAGCGATCGGGCGTCTTTTGCAATAGAGATATTAACGCGGTGGCTTCCAAATAGGATGGGATCGTCTCGCAGGCCATTATGTCAGCTCGGGTGTCAGCCAATATCTGGAATCTCCGGCGGTGGAATAGGCGAAGTCCTTCTTCCTCCAGATCGTAATTCCCAGTGTATTCTGAACCATCGGCTAAAGCTGCCCCATATGGACCAATACTTGCGGCCACGATCGGACGTATCCTTCCAGGCCGGTTCTCAGGAATTGCCCAAAAAGCGTCTCGGGCATCAAGCGCCAATTGGACGGCCTGAGTCAATAAACCTTCAGCCTCGCTTTTCCCAAAACCTCGCTGCTTAAAACCATGGATGGTCCCCTGATAGCTGGCTGTGATGAGACAGTCGGCCCCAGCCGCAAGGTAATCCTGATGCACTTGGGCTATCGCCATCGGATCGTCCACCAATAGCCTCGCTGACCAAAGGGCATCATCAAGATCGTGGCCTCGGTTCTCCAGTTCCGTTGCCAGACCGCCATCCAGCATGAGGAGGCCGGAATTTTCCAAGAAGGGTTGCAATGGATTAATTGTTGAGGTCAAGTTTTTTCCGGCTTATCTCCTGGCAATATGACTACGGGGATATTTGTCTTAAGGGTTCACAAATTGGCACATCCGATCAGCCGGGTCGCCGACCTCAATCCACTATCTAAAGAGTCGGGTAAGTATTTGGCTTGTCCTTACCATTATAATATGGGAACCACATTTGATTTTTTTTTAGGAACAATGCCTGGAGTAATACCGCAATATCGCCGCCTTTAGCGAAACACTCAATATGGGCAAAGTTAAGTTCGTCCATAGTACGATAACGAAACAGCATTTGCAAAAAAGTATAACCCAGGAAAAAAGCATCGCCATCAAAAAAGTGTTCTGGCATGTACGGATCAATCTTTGATATCCGGCCATCAGAAAATTCCAACCTGAGCTGGTGCTGATAAAAGTTAAGCTTGAGTGAACCGCTGTAACCGGCAATGACGCTGGCCGATAGTCGTTTTTCTAGTACTGGACTGATATGCCATAAAAATCGAGGTAAATCGGGGACACGCAGCTACCAGGCATAGGACGGTCGCGGTCGGGACAACTCTCCATCCAACGCCTCGTAAACTGGCTGGTTTGCGCCAAGCTTGAATGTAATACCGCTCAATGGTCTTCGATCTGGATCGCCCTGTTGGACCTTGGCAATCAGCTGGCGCGCAATAAAAAAAGTTATCGCGCGGACGGAATAACCAGGGGCAACCTCAAGTTCACGAACTATTTCTGCTCCTGGGTATGTTGGTAAATTGGCGTAGGCGACCTTTGATCCCGATAATGTCTGCACTATCCAGAGATTTCGATGACTGAAAAGTAGATTTTGATCAATCCTCAGTTCGTAATTCCAGATTCGTTTATCCCGCACACATGTAATCAGGCTACCGGCGCATAGCTGTCTATACATTTTCTTCAAGAAAGGTAGATCATCTGTAATCGCTCTTCGCCATTGGAATTCCTCATCTTGGTAAGCAGGTTTATCTCTTATTGCCTCTACTTACTCGTCCGCCACCAAGATGGAGCACTGTCTCATACCCAAATTAGCGATAGTACCAGGGAATACCGGTAATCGCCTGAATTAAATCACCTCCAGCAGCACTTTGGGTATGAAAATGTTCAAATTGACGGCGGACTAGGCCAGCTCGGCGATAATCGGGATCTATGGCGATCAATTCTGGCCGGCCACAACCAAAAGTTAGTCCAACATAAGCCCATAATTGTGGGATCATGGTCATTGAGGAAACTATTATGTTTTGCTTCTTTGGGTCAACGACAACAGTTGCGCCTTTTGGGCTGATCGTTGGGTGATGTCCGCTTAAGATATCTCTAGTCCAATCCTTCAACCACAATTCGGGATCGTCCTTCAGATCTTCGCTGTGCAAGTGAAGATTGAATTCGGCCAATTCATCAGCATCAGCTGTCGTAGCCCAACGCATAAGCAACCCATCCCCAAGTTGTATGGGCAGGTCATGTGATTCCTTTGAAACCATGGGGTAATGAACCTGTAAAGAGGATTGGAATAACAGATTTGGCGGTTGAACTCCTTGCTCAGTTGGTAGCGGCCGATGCCGGTTCCGACAGAGCTGAGCTTCTCAAGCCGCGCGAACGGTTACTGCAGTCATCTCATCGCCCTGTCGAATGGCATTTACCACGTCCTGACCGGCCACAACCTTGCCAAAAACTGTATGTTTATTGTCAAGATGTGGTTGAGGCGCGTGAGTAATAAAAAATTGGCTTCCGTTCGTATTTGGACCGGCATTGGCCATCGAAAGTGACCCGGTGTCATGTCTCAAACTATTACCGGCAAACTCGTCTTCAAATCGATAACCTGGTCCACCTCGGCCGCTCCCTGTAGGATCGCCCCCCTGGATCATGAAATTGTCTATCACCCGGTGGAAGATGATGCCATCGTAAAATCCTTCTTGGGTCAAGAAAACAAAATTGTTGACTGTTTTTGGCGCGTATTGTGGGTACAACTCAAGTTCAATCGAACCGCGGGCGGTTTCAATCGTAACCAGGTAGGTTCTTTTGGGATCAATTTGCATAGCCGGTGGCTTCTTCCATTGTGCAGCGGGCATAAGTCACTCCTTTAAGTGAGCAAGGTGATTAGGACCGCCGATTGACGGTTACCTGAAGACAATAAACTTGGCTGAATTATAGCACGGAAGCAAGCAAAACCCGGGAGTTAGATGGTATCTATATCAAAGCCAAAATGCCGGAAATAATCGATCATTTCTCCTGATAGGTGTTGTTTCACAATTTCCGCTCTTTCAATGACTCGTAAAAGCCAATACTCGCTCGAATTAATTACACTGAGAAACTCGTGAGCCTGCTCGGCTGAAACCCAACGATACATATCGTGTTCTGGGCTCAAATGGATTTCGGGTTTAAATTGCGACGTATCCCCCGCGGTATTGACAACCGTACAATAATAAACAACCCCAAGTAATTCGTTCTCTGGGCGCTCTTCACCCCTATGAAAACAGGTCGTTCCCAACACAAATATCGGCTCAATGGTCAGTCCTGTTTCCTCCCAAACTTCTCGATGCAGCGCCTCTCCAAAACCTTCCCCCTGATCCACCCGCCCGGTCACGCATTCCCAGGCGCCGGCTGCAAAATCTTTTGCCATCGAACGCTTTAGCAAGAGGTATGTTTTCGAATTAGGATCCCACACTAACGCGCCTACGCCGGCAAAAAAAGTACCGATTGGCATTTATTCTTTTCCTGAATCACCGGCCCTCGAGTCAGGCCGGATAAAACCATACAATAGATATTGTCCAATACGACCTGGAATCTCTAAGGTGTATTGAAGCTGCAATTCCGCCTCTTCAACTAAGGTTACCTGGCGCCGGTCCCGGCTATTGACGCGGCAGAACACCCGGTAAAAAAGCCATTCCTTCTTGATCCAGGAAATCAATGCCTGGAACAGACGTTGATCCAGATTATCATCCAGCCGGGGCTCTTTGACCCAAAATCGGACAACCGCTTCAAAATCCGCCACTGTAGTTGCATAGGCTGGTGATGTAACTCTTCCCAGTTCCAAATATCGCAAGAGCGGCTCGATATAGACGCAGCCGAGACATTCATCTTCTGCCAGATTAAGCATGGTATAGGTAAAAGCCACGCCTGTTTCATGCTCTCTTTGGTGCTCGGCTAAATCGGCCAGATTGCCTTTAAGATCAAAATGGGCGGCCGGCCATTCGCTACCTCCCCATTGTCGAAGCATCTCTTTGCTGACCATCAAAGCAGCGTAATCTAGTTCCACATGGCTCGTTAGCAGAGGTCTAAGAATGAACTCCTCGTTTTTATATGATTCCGGAGGAGCAATAGAAGGGGAGTAAAAGGCAGGCGTTTTCATTTTGTGCTGTGTTTGAAAGCGATTATAGTTGATGGTCATGCAAATCACCAACCACATTCGTTTCGCCCTGGGTTTTGTCCAGGAGCGCTGGCCGACCTATGTTTTTGGCTATGGGGGGGGCATGTTGGCCAGCCTGCTAATCATTTGGACAAGTATTATCCAGGGCTGGTACTCATTTATTATTATCGCCTTTGCCTCTCTCGTATTGTTAATCTATCTGTTCCTGGCCTCTCTGTGGGCTGCCGGCTTTACCAATGATATTGGACTACTTAGGGATACACTTTTTGTGCTCGGGAAGTTGCAACCGACAGATAACCTCGCCCACATTTGTGTAGGCCGGCGCCACATACCGGTCAAGTTCAGCCGGCGACTGACCACCGGACATATAACAGTACTCAATACTTTTAATCCCCAGCTCACCCCCGGCCGGCCCTTGGCCAGGGCCAGAAGGCAAGCCGGATTTTTGGTCGATCCCCGGATATCCTGGCGCGATGTAAGCACCAACGTGCTACCTTTACCTGACGCCTGTGTCAATAATCTGACCATCGTACACGGCGCATCAGAGTATTGGCAGCAGGGCGATCAGGAGATCCTATTTTTAGAAATCTTTCGCATCCTCGCCCCTGGTGGACAGTTTCTAATCGCTGAGAGTGTTCAATCGCCAACGACCATCCTAACTTGTGGTTTTCCCGGTATTCGCCTCCATTCGGCAAAATATTGGGAATCCATGATTACCAAGGCTGGTTTTCGCTTATCGAACAGGACAATCATCAAGGATTTGGTTACCTGTTGGCGATTTGTCCGCCCACTTCCCAGCGAGCCTGACCAGCTCAGCCTGGAGTTCTAAAAAATAAATGCCTAAACTCCGCACATTCCTGAATATGATTCGTTTTGAACATACCATTTTCGCGCTACCATTCGCCTATCTGGGTATGTTGTTGGCCTGGGACAATTGGCAAAATGCTAATTGGTGGGATTTCATTTGGATCACAGTCGCTATGGCAGCCGCCAGGACGGCCGCGATGGCCATCAATCGTTACGTTGACCGGACTATCGATGCCGGCAATCCACGGACTTCCGGGCGTCCCATCCAGGCTGGAGCGATTGGAGCAGGTACGGTATTGATCTCGGCCATCATTTCCCTGTGCATCCTCGCCTTCGCTGCCTGGATGTTAGATCCCCTGTCCCTTTTACTCTTCCCCTTTGCCTTGCTATTCCTGGTTGGCTACTCCTACACCAAGCGCTTCACATGGATGTGTCATTACATCCTCGGCTTCACCGATGGCCTGGCGCCCATGGGGGCCTGGGTAGCTGTTCGGGGATCCATTTTTACTGTTGACGATATGCCGGCCTGGTTCCTGATGGCGGCCGTTACTTTTTGGATAAGTGGCTTCGACATTATATACGCCTGCCAGGATGTGACTTTTGACAAAGAAGCGGGGCTTTATTCAATACCAGTGCGTTTCGGCACAAAGCGGGCTTTACGTGTGGCAGCGGCAAGTCACGTAGCCACGATGATGTTGATGATCTCGGTTGGGCTTATTGTGGGCCTGATATGGCCCTACTGGCTGGGTCTGATTCTAATGGCGTTGTTGTTCATCTACGAGCATTCCCTAATCAATCCAGATGATCTAAGCAAGCTCAGCATCGCCTTTTTCAATGTCAACGGCTACATCAGTGTCGTCGTATTTGTGGCAACTTTCTCGGCCATTCTTCTAGGCAGCTAGTCATTCGGCTGATCAACCTGAAGTTCCTTTGCTATCTTGCCGGGCCACAAACCAATCGATCATCTGGCGCGCTATACTAATCTCTGGTGGGATCTTCGGAAAATTTTCCGGTCGATACCAGCCGGCATCGGCCATCTCCTCTTCATCGATCTCGATGTCGCCGCCGGCATATGTACAGGTAAAGGCGATCATCAGCGAATTTGGAAACGGCCAGGGTTGACTGCCAAAGTAGCGGATATCCTGTACTTGCAATCCAACTTCTTCCTTGATTTCGCGGATTAGGGTCGCTTCGAGCGACTCTCCTGCCTCAACAAAGCCGGCCAATACACTGTATAATCCCATGGGGTGGCGAAGCGAGCGCGCCAGTAATATTTCCTGACCCTTCTCGATCAGAACAATAACAGCAGGTGAGATTCGCGGGAAACTCGTTAGACCACAGCCAGGGCATACTTTGGCCCTCTCGCGAGGATGATTATCAGTCTGTTGGCCACAACGCCCGCAATATTGGTTGGTGCGATCCCAGTCCACGATCTGAACGGCCACCCCAGTAATCCAGAACAGTTCTTCCGGCAATAGTCCAAATAGGCTTCTCAGGCTCTGGAAAACCCATCCATCCGGAGGATCGGTTGCCTCGGCAACTTCGGCAGACAAGCAGTGTTGACCGTTAAGAGTTCCCAGATACTGCCGGCGAATAATCGTCAGACCCAGCTCCCCCGGACCGGTCAATTCTGGCAATGTAGCCTCGCCATCGGCAATCTGAACCAGCATATGAGATCGCCGAAAAATAAACCACTTGGCTGTGCCAGATATCTTGGTCAGTGGAGAGACGGCTGTCTGAAATCCAAATATCATTATGATGGATACCCGGTAGGCAAAGCCGTTGGTCCAGGATATGTTGTAGGTAATGGAGGTTGGGTTGGCGCCGGTCCACTGGTTGATGTGGACGGCGGAGTAGCTAATGGTGTTGGTGTTACTGTTCGGGTGGGCGTTGGGGTGGCTGTTCCTGTACTTTGATTTGTAGGCGTTATCGTCGGGGTGCCAGTAGTAGGCCTCGTCCCTGTGGGCGTTATGGTTCCAGTGCCAACAGGCGGCATGGTGCCATTGGCTGTTGGCGTACCCGTCGGCACAGATGTCAGTTGAGGCGTTTCTGTTATCGGCGGTTGTGTTGTTGGCGGCAGAGCTGTTGCTGTTCCAGGGACGGTCGCTATTGGCGGGCTTCCGATAGGGGTGCCCAAACCGGATCCCTTACTACCACTCTTTAACAGCGGGTTTGGTTGGACAATCTGGAGAACCTCCAAGAACCAGGCAGTTGTGCCAGGGGCAGCCTTGCCACAACCGAGAGGTCCCTCATAAAGGCGGAAAAATCCATCTACAGTTAATATCGTTCCTTCCTCGACTAAGCGCATGAGCTGTTCAAAGCCAACGGCATCCAGGCGCAGATCCTCACTAACAAGCATCCATTCGGCGTCATAGCCACTAACGGGAAAACAATTGGGGGCTTCCAGTCGAAAATAGCTCCCAGACAAACGAATAAGGCTATCTTTGAAATCCTCCGGGTGCTCTTGAAGCTCGGAAAACGTCACCAATTGCGGCTCGGCCGCGAAGATCCCCTCTCGTGATGATTCAGGCAAAAGCGGTTTTAATTGCCCTTGTGCTTCTGAGCACGCGACCAGGCCAAGAGCCACAAGAAGCATGGCAACCAAAATAAAAACTGGATACATTTTAGCTTTCAAGATCATTGCCACAGTCGGTTTTCATCAGTTTATACGCTTCAAGCTGTCTCTTATTATGGTCCAACCTGGCAATCGCGCGCCATAATGGTAAATCCACCACTCGACGAGCAGGATCAGAAACGCCATAATCACAAAGAGTGGCCAAAACTCTCGTTGGCCTATATCCCCTTCTTCTGGAGTAGAAATATCCGTTGGACCTAAGCGAATACTCTCCTTGGGTTGAATAGCCGATTCAATCGGACTTAAGAAATTAATCGCAAAATGGCCGGCCAATCTCTCAGCTCCTGCAGTTCGAAAAATAAGTTCATAGACGCCGAGTTGATCCGTTTCTGCAAACAAGATTGAACTGTCAACAACCGGTTCAGTCCACCGAGATCCGTCAGGCTTTATTATTACCACTGCCTCTGTATCGGTATCAGGGATAATTCTTAATGGATCTCCTAGAGATAGCAAATCTGATGCTTCGAAAACTCTTCCGGGACTGAGCCAGCCAGTAATGTTAGCCATTAACACTGGAAATGCAATTTGCAGTGGCAGATCTGACTCTTGGAGGGCAAAGGTCATTATGACAATGCGTTGTCCATTATATTCACCAGATAAAAGAAGAGGCCCAGCTTCCGCTTCGACTATTGCCTGACCCCAAGGAGCTTCTACCTTTGCTGCCTCGAGAATATTAACATTACTCCAATCTACATAACGCAATAATGGACTGTCAACAAGATGAATTACGCTGGTAGCGGAAAACACACCGCTCACGTTCACCAGGGACGGAGCGTCGTTTGTCGAGTCAAGATCACCGGGTTGGGGGTTAATAATTAGCAGATCAGTCGCCGGAGGAGGTGTTGGTACTGGTACTGAATCATATACCACTAAATCATAACTACCCACCTGCTCAAGGGATATTTCCGAGCCTGTCGGGCTCCGAAAAAGTTGATATCCCGGTAGCTTTGAAAAAACCGTTTCCAGAAATCTATTACCCTCAGAAATCAGCAGCACCCGTTTCTGTTTACTATCTTCGGGGATAGTCCACAAACGGTTGTCCTCGCCCAGGAGATCCCCATCCTCAATGTATAAGCGGGCTGTTATTACCTGGACATCCTCCGGCAACATCCAGCTTAAATTGGTACTACTCTCTCTTGAGAGCACGATCTCACGCGACTCCTGCAATTTCCCATCAACATCAATGCTTATAATTGTTGATTGATCGTCAATACCATAATTGGTAACTCTGACGTATAAAAATAAATCATCCCCGGTTGCCCGTGACGCTATAGCCGAGATGGCCAGGTTCGCACTGTCTGAACCAATTTGGATAAAGTCGACCTCGGCCGGAACGGGTGGAGAGTCGCCAGGCAAACCGCCGTCCGAAATAATCACAACTCGTGCTTCTTCAAAACCTTGTACTGCGCCGCTAGCCAGAGCCAGGGCAGAATCCCAATCAGCTTCAACCGCCATAGCGTCGGCTCCGTCCAAGGCATCATAAAGCAATGGGCGATCCGTGATCGATGCGGCCAGAATCCGCGGCTCCTTACCAACCAGGATGAGGGTGACCTGATCATCTCCCCGTAAGTCTGCTATCACCCTGGCAGCCGCACTTTGGGCTTCGGCAAATCGGGTCGGTGAACTATCTTTGGCCAACATCGAAGCCGATCCGTCCAACAAGATGACAACATTACCACTGGCAATGGCCGGGACCGGCAAAAAGGGCCGGGCCAGAGCAACGATCAGGGCAATTAAAATCAACAACTGCAAGAACAGCATAAGGTTGGTTCGCAATCTTTGCCAGGGAGCATTTGCTTCACGGTCACGCATCAATTTCTCCCAAAGCATGGTGCTGCTCACAACCACCTCCTGTCTGCGCAAGCGGAGCATGTAGAGGAGTAGGATAGGTATAAGCAACAGGCTCAGCAAGAGCAGGGCTGGGGCTAAGAAGGCCATCATCTGACGATATCTCGGGATCTCAATGAGTTCAGCACTAATTTATCCCAGGGCAAATCAGTTGTCACCGGCACGAAATAAATACCATGATTGGCCGCATACTTTGCGGTTTCTGATTGCCATTCACTTAACCGCTGCTTGTACAGACTGATAGTAGGTATATCGAGGGTGAGCTCGGCACCTGCCCCACTCTCCACATCGACGAGTTTAACATCACGTCCAGGGGGTGGGTCTACTTCGTCCTGACTTAGCAGCTGCACAATAGCCAACTCGTAGCCGTGGCCGAGTAGAGAGTTTAATCCATCCATGAAACCAGATGGTGAAAAAAGGTCGCTGATCATGATTAGTAAGCCCGGCCGTCTTGCCCTTAGAGCATAATCGCGGGTTGCTTCATTCAAACTCGTGGTTCCGATCGCTTCACCAGCCTCGAGGTAATGGAACATGGGCAACGCGTTCTGCCGGCCGCGATAGGGTCCCCAACTGCGATTTCCTTTGCTGGTGAGCCAAGTTACCCCCACGCGATCGCCGCTCACCAGGGCGATGTAGCCCAATGCGCCGGCCAGACGCAAGGCGTATTGAAATTTATTGGCTTCACCCCCACCCTCCGGCCAATTCATGCTCGCGCTGGCATCCACCAAAATGTGTACAGCCAGATCTTCTTCTTCCTCCAACAACTTGACAAAGGGTCGCTCCAACCGGGCAAATACATTCCAGTCAAGCCGGCGGAGATCATCACCCTGGCTATAATCGCGATAATCGGCAAATTCGACAGACGTGCCTTTTTTGCTGCTCCTTCGCTCCCCCTTCATCAAGCCAACTCGAACATGAGTGGCAACCAGCGACAGTTGTTCCAGTTTGCGTAAGGTTGCCTCGTCGAAAATCAACATGGCCTCAGGCGTACTGCCGGGCAATAGAACTGGCGCCAAGTTCATTCAAAAAGTAATAGAAATGATCTAAGACAAGCATATCCTGATCTTCTTAGGATATCCCTTGATTATCAACGCTGTCGAAGCTGCAATAATATCGCCCTTGTTGGTTATGTGAGCACCTCACCCAAAGAAACCTTTAGTCCATGACTTACTCGTTCCTATCAGTGTGGTCAATCAGATTTACCACAACCTCATCCGCTCGAATACCAGCCGCCTGTCCTTCGAAATTTAGTAATAACCGGTGGCGGAGCGCTGCAGGAGCCACTGCCACTACGTCATCAAAGCTAACGTTATACCTCCCGGCAAGCAGAGCGGTTATCTTGGATCCTAAGATCAACGCCTGTCCACCTCGAGGGCTCGCCCCGTAACGAACATATTTATTTACCAACGGCGCTGGACTATCACCTGGATGAGTGGCCACAATCAGCCGGCTTACATAATCGCTGACATGGCTGGCAATGGGCACTTTCCGAGCCACTTTCTGCATGGACGCTATCATTTGGCCATCGGCCGCAGTGCCGGCCACCGGCTGCTCGCCACCTGTCGTTCTGGCTAGAATCTCCGTTAACTCTTCAGTTGATGGAAACGGTACTTCAACTTTGAAGAGGAACCGGTCAAGTTGTGCCTCCGGCAAGGGATAGGTACCCTCCATCTCCAATGGGTTCTGGGTGGCCATGACAAAAAAAGGTGAGGGTAGATCATAGGTGTGATTGGCTACGGTTACGGTGCCCTCTTGCATCGCTTCTAATAGAGCGGATTGCGTTTTAGGTGTGGCTCGATTAATCTCGTCAGCGAGTACCAGGTTGGCAAATACCGGCCCGGTTTGAAAACGAAAGGCCCGCCGGCCGTCCCCAACATCTTCCATGATATCAGTACCCGTGATGTCGGCCGGCATCATATCCGGCGTGAATTGGATTCGGCTAAATTCGAGCTCCAAAGCCTGGCCTAAAGTACGAATAAGCATCGTCTTTCCCAAGCCGGGCACACCTTCCATGAGGATATGACCGCCGCTCAATATTCCAACAAGCACATGTCGGACCACAGCTTCCTGGCCAACGATAACCCGGCCAACTTCTTGCTCGATCTTGACCGCGGTCTTACGAAATTCATCTACTGATATATCGACGTTGTTTTCCATTGCTCTTCTTCTTATGGTTCAAGACTGGTGAAGTAATCGCGGACATACTCTTTCATGCCCAGAGGAATATAGTCGCCTTCAAGCGCTTCGAAAGCCGTATCACGATAATCGGCGAAAACCTGTTGGTAAGGAACAAGGCTCTTCTCATCACCAAACTCGACGGCCGATTCATTTACTAGAGCACCACAGCCGTCGGGATCGCCGGCGCATTCGGCCGGTAATTCAACATCAATGCCTTCACCGGCGTCAAGTTCAAAACGCCCGGGTACATAAACACTCTCGGCCGGTCCGCCGCCGAATCCGGGACCACCTGGAGCCTGGCCTTGTTCGCTTGTTGGATCCATCTCGGCTCCCTGACCCATGCTATTACCATCACCCGCACCCTGTCTTGGGCTTGAGCCTGCCGAATCCTGGCCATCTCCCTGCCCCGCGGCCTCGTCTGTCTGGCCCGCACGGGCTACCTGTTGGCTACCTTCGTCGAGTTGGGTCGCCGTAGAGGCTGCCATATTGGCCGCCGCCTGTTCCTGGGCCCGTTGTTGAAGGGTAGCCACCGCCTTGCGCAAAGCCTCTTGGGCAGTTTCGATATCCCCAGATTGGAGGGCCCGGGCAGCTCCGCTAAGTTCGGCCGCCAAATCGGGAGCGACTTCCTGCAGCGCCGCAGCAGTCTGAGCCAGGTCTTGAGCCAGGGCCGTACGCTCTTCTTCGATCAAAGTGGGAATGGAATCAGCCAGGTTGTTGGCCGCCTCACCTGCCCCAAACAGATCACTGTTCGCTATAGCCTCGCCCAGTTGTCGCCCGGATGGATTATCCAGCAGAGGCCACCCGGCTTCTCTCAAGGATTGTTCGATCGCGTTGTTGTTTAACCGGTCACTCAATTCGCGAAGATCTGCTTCCGCCTCTGATAATACGGCGACCGCTTGCTCGCGATTTAAATCTTCATGCTGCAACGCTTCAATGGCCTTCAGTATCGGCGCCTGCAACTGTTCCTGTAAACCCTGGTTTAATAACTCACTCTGGTTTATAGCCTGCTCAATTTCTTCAAGCGCCTCAATCTGGACCTCAATAGACTGAGATACGGCTGCTTGCTGTTCAAGGATATCGCTCTGAGAATTAGGCGCTAATCCAGCGGCAATCAATAAAACCACGACAAGAAGAAGCAGCGCAACTTCTCGCCAATGCCAACGAAGGGGAATAACCCGTTCCCCATCCGCGCTCGCGATTGCCACCAACGTATCATTTAGCTGTAGTAAGGTTATGGAGGGAATAGCGGTTACTTTTCCAGCGTTTATCTCCACGGCCGTACTTGCGCGTTCAAACAGATCCAATTGCTCATCGGCGTAACGGGCTTGGGTGAGCAAGGTGCGCCGGCTCATGAAACTTATCAGCAGGCAGGCCACCAGGCTGGTAATGGCTAATAGGCAGGTTAAAAGCAAAAATGTGCGATTATCCACTAAGGGAAACAAACGCATGAAAATAGCGATGATCACCGCGACCGATAAACCGGCCAAGAGGGCTCGCGGGATCCACAACATCGCCTCCGCTTGCCGGCGGCGTCCATCCCACCTATTAAGTTGTTCGCCAAGGATCAAGAATCGGTCTTCGTATTCCATAAGACTTTTCAACGATGCCAATCTAACGCGTCGAGACCTTTTTTATTCGCCGCA
>Ga0307376_10003922_pt1 | contig 13774 bp, 12 predicted proteins | sample TR2MG_FD_202536 | JGI IMG/M metagenome (GOLD analysis project Ga0307376, IMG submission 202536) | Soil microbial communities from Risofladan, Vaasa, Finland - TR-2 | ecosystem: Environmental > Terrestrial > Soil > Coastal area > Acid sulfate soil | place: Finland: Risofladan, Vaasa | collected...
TGAAGAAATAAAAGAGTCTTTGAATACAAATATGATAGATGAACAAGCTTGTTGTCCAGAAGGACATCTTCTTAGACGAGAATTTTTAAGCAAATTGATTGGTAAAGATTTTACTAAACTTGAGAAAAAAATTATTTATTATTATTTTTACAAAAAATATACAATGGAGAACATAGCTCAAGTTGTTGGTCTTTCTGAATCGAGAATAAGCCAGGTATATAAAGATATTGCAGAAAGATTACGAGATAAAATAAGAAGAAATCCAAATTATTTTGACGATGATATTTATAAAGTAATTTCAATGTGTTCTGTAAGTGATCCAATAATTTAGGAAAAAAATGTTTTCATTAGAATCTATTTCTGTTCTTGCTGAACAGGAAAATAAATATCTGTCTTTTCCTGATATAGTAGCCAGTCCTAAAGACAAAAATAAATATTTTGTTGTTTATCGTAGTGGAAATGAACATCATCCCTCAAAATCAGCATTATACATATTATTATCAAATGATTGCTGCAAAACTTGGGCAGAAACTGATAAACTTGAGTTGGATATATCTACCAATGGTTATGTCTGGAACTGTCCACGTCTTTGTGTATTCAATAATGATATTCATCTAGTAGTAGATGCTAAAAGTAGTCAGTCCGAAGGTAGTGCTAAATTTGTTGTTGTCCAATCTTTAGTTTCAGAAAAAGGAAAAATAATATTTCCAAAAATAATGTTCCATCAAGGTATGGTTCCAGATAAAGTTGTTAAATTTAAAGATAGGTTGTTTTGTGCCAATCATTTTACTTTACTAGATAAAATTACATTGTCCGATGGAGAAATAAACAATAAATTAAAAACTCGTTATGTACAGGCAATAAATTGGTCTGATAATGGTTTAACTTGGTATAATAGAAGTGTTATTCAACAAGAAAACAAAAATCTTTTTTGTGAAGCTTCTATTGTAAATTGTGCTGATAAATTTTTATTAGCTTTTGTAAGAAATAATAAATCTAGGATGGAACATATTGCCCGTTTTAGATCTTATAACGGAATTAATTGGGAAAGAATAGAAGATATTCAATATTTTGGCCACAGAATGGTAGCATTTTGTGATGAAAAAGAAATATTCGGAGTTTTTCGAGATACTAAAAAACTTGGATTAGCTCTATATCATTCTAAATTAGAACTGAATATTAATGAGGAATTTCACAGAGAAGTTTTTTATGTTGAAATGGAAAAACAAGAAAATCTTTATAATTTTGGATATGCTGGACTTGTTAGGTTAAATAAAGATTTGTTTTATGTTGTTTATTATATACAGCAAGATAGGAAAAATCCTGTAATCAAGGGTGCCTTTGTGAATTATTATGATTAAGATTGTACTGGGAGATATTCTTTATCCTAAGTCAGATATTTTGGTATGCCCCTGTAATTTGTCCGGAACAGTTACCAAGGGAATTCCATCAATCATTTCTGGTATAAATGGGGCTGGAAGAAATTTAGTATTACAGATAAGAGATATAATTAGTAAAGGCAAATTGAAAGTTGGAGATTGTTTTTGGACAGAACCTTATAGAATGAAAAGAAAAAAAGTAAAAACAATTTGCCATACTATCATAGGTGAAACACAAGATGATTGTCCTTCTATACATATTGTAGAATCTTGTATGAAAACTGTTCTTCAGGAAGTAAAAGAAAAAGGTAAAAGTATTGCTTTTCCTCCATTGATAGAAAGATGTTTAGATAAATTTTCACTTGCCAAAAGAATGGTATTGTCTTGTGAAAATTTTTACGATAAATTAGATATTAAAATTATATCAGATGACAAAGAATTTGTTGAATATGCTAAAAAGTGTTTAAAAATTGAAACGGAATAGAAAATGTCGTTACAAAAACCAGCATTAGTTCTTAATAAAACATGGACCCCTATTCGTATAAAAAGTCTTATAAATGTGATTAAGACAGTTTTTAAAGAGAGAGCATCTATTGTAGATGGAGAAGATTATTCTGTTTATAATTGGGAACAATGGATTAAGTTACCTGTAGTCGATATGAATAATATAATCATGACTACTAGTGGACCTATAAGATTACCACGAATTCTTATTCTTTCTTATTACGATAAGATTCCTAATTATTCTTTGAGACTAACAAGACGTAATTTATTATTAAGAGATGATCACAGGTGTCAATATACTGGTAAAAAGTTAAAAATTTCTGAACTGGACGTAGACCATGTTATTCCTAAATCAAAAGGTGGGAAAACAAGATGGGACAATTTAGTAACATGCTCTATAGAGGCCAATAGAAAAAAATCAAATATGACTCCAGAAGAAGCCGGTTTAAAACTTCTTAAAAAACCTAAAAAACCTTCTAGTAATTTTTTCTGTGTTAATAGCAGAAAAGACATACCAGATTGTTGGAGTAAATTTATTGATATTAACAGAATCAAAACATATAAATCAAAATAAATTTTAGTGAAAAAAAATAAAGTTAAAAATAAAATTAAACATAAATCCATAGAACAAGCTGTAAAACCAGTCAAAGAATGGGCTAATAGATTAAAAAATATTCCCTGTTTTATTGTAGGTAATGGTACTTCTTTAGATAAAGAACTTCCAGAAGATAAAATAAGTAAACTTGAACCTTATTTTACTATAGGTATCAATAGAGCTTTTCTTCGTATAGAAACCACATTATTAATGTGGCAAGATATGTCTCTCTGGTTCCAAGAGAGAAAAAAAGTATCAAAATTAAAATCTGTACTTCTGGCCAGAGACAGGGCAGACCCAGAAAATCATGCCTTTCATTTTCGTTTAGCAGGAAGAGAATATAAACTTGTAAACGATCCTACTACACTTTACGGAAGAGGAAGTTCCGGTGCCTTAGCATTTCAACTAGCCTATTCTTTTGGGTGTAATCCCGTTATTTTATTGGGTATGGATTGTAAATATTCTGGGAATAAAACAAATTTTTATGGTAAAAATTCTGGGCACAATCATTCAACCCTTCCCAATTGTGTTAAGGGGTTGAAATGGATAAAAGATTGTCAAGATAAAACAAAAATTATAAATTGTTCTGATAACGACATTTTTAAAGAACATCATAAATTAGATGATGTTTTAGAACAAATAAAATATTTAGGATCTTGGTCTCAGGTAGAGTTAAAAAAGATGTTGTTGTATGGTTAAATGCCGTTGTAAAAAACTTTTTAAAAATCTGAAGGATTAATTTTGCACCAAGACAAAGTTTATAAGAGACAATTAACCTTTAATAAGTGGAGAGTGCAATGGCAGATATTGAACCAGGGGTATATACTTATGATCAAGTTTTTCAAGCATCTTTAGAATATTTTAATAATGATGAATTAGCTGCCAAAGTCTTTGTTGATAAATATGCATTAAGAGATGGAGAAGACAATTTATTAGAAAAAACTCCTGAGGATATGCATCGACGAATTGCTAAGGAAATAGCAAAAGTTGAAAAGGATAAATTCAAAAAACCATATTCAGAAGAAGAAATTTATTATTATCTCAAAGATTTTAAATATATTATTCCTCAAGGAAGTGTTTTAAGTGGAATAGGAAATAATTTTCAATATGTTAGTTTGAGTAATTGTTATGTGGTTCCATCTCCTCTAGATAGTTATTCTTCTATTTGTAAAACAGATGAACAAATAGTTAGTATAAGCAAGAGAAGAGGAGGCATCGGACTAGATGTTTCCAACTTGAGACCAGTTGGTACTTCTACTTCAAATGCAGCTAGATCATCAACTGGTGTTGTTTCTTTTTGCAAAAGATACTCCAATACTATTAGAGAGGTGGGCCAGGCTGGGAGAAGAGGGGCCTTAATTTTGACTATTTCGGTTCATCATCCACAAATTTTAGATTTTGTAGAAATGAAAAGAGATTTAACCAAAGTTACTGGGGCTAATATATCCGTTCGTTTAACAAATGATTTTCTTGATGCAGTGGACAAAGACAAAGAATATGAACAAAAATGGCCAGTAGATTCAGATAATCCTAAAATATCAAAAATGGTTGATGCAAAAATAGTTTGGAATAAAATTATAGAAAATGCTTGGAGTACAGCAGAGCCTGGATTATTATTCTGGAACAATATTATTGATGAAAGTCCGGCTGATTGTTATTCCGATTTAGGGTTCAAAACAGTCAGCACGAATCCATCATTGAGGGGAGAGACATTGGTTTTAACAAATAAAGGTATATTTCCAATAAAATATTTAGCTGAAAATAAAATAAATGCAAAAGTAAAAAATATGAGAGGAGAATGGCATAATTATGATGCCTTCTTATCTGGAATTAATAAAAAATTAATGAAAGTAATTTTTTCAAACAATAGTTTTGTTTATTGTACTCCTGAACACAAATGGCCTATACTTAATACCACAAACAATATTGTTAACAAACACACAGGCAAAATACTTAAGAAAGAAACCAAAGATTTAAAAAGACAAGATAAAATATATTTTCCTTCTTTTGAAAATCCTGTTAACAATAAATTCTGTAAGTATTCTTTTGATGATGGATTTGTTTTAGGCTGGAATTTAGGAGATGGTTGGACATCATATCACAAAGCTAATAAAAGTAAACAATATGGATTTATTTTTTCTGAAGAAGACGTAGATTCTAAAATATCTGAAAAAGTTTTAAACTATACTAATAATATAGCAAAAATAAAAAGTAATCTTCGTCAGGACCATGATAGTAAAAGTTATACATATTGCACGACAGACACAGCCGTTGTTGATTCGTTTGAGAAAAAGGGACTTTTTTATAAATATGAAGGTATTCCGAACTCTATATGGAAAGGTAATAAAAAATTTATCCATGGTTTTATTGATGGTTTATTTAGTGCCGATGGATGTGTAAGAGTATGTGATAAGATTTCACATTGTCAAATAATATTAACATCTTCTTGTGAAAAAATTGTTTCTGATGTAAAGAAATTATTAAGTTTTTATGGGATACGTTCCAGTTATAAAAAAACAATAACTTCAAATGTTATATTCCCTAATGGTAAGCAATATAATAAAGAGTATATTCGCTTTGATCTTATTATTGCTGGATTAGATGTGATAAAATTTTCAGAATATTTTTCTTTATCCAATAAATTAAAACAATGTCGAATTGAAAAAATTACTAAGAAAAAGATTACTTATAATTCGAAAGGGAGAATAGAGTATGCAAATAATAGGAATTATTTAGTCGTTAAAAAAATAGAATATACAAATATATGTGAAAATGTTTACGATATAATGGTTCATGATGATACTCATACTTTTTTAATGGAAACAGGTATAACTGGAAATTGCAGTGAATTACCATTGAGTGGATTTGACTCCTGTCGTCTTCTTTTATTAAATTTATATAGTTATGTAGATTTTCCATTTACTTCTAAGGCAAAATTTAATTTTGATAAGTTTAGTGAACATGTAAAAGTGGCTCAACGATTTATGGATGACATAGTTGATTTAGAAATACAAGCAATAAAAAGAATTATTAAAAAAATAGAAAATGATCCTGAACCAATAGAAATTAAAAGAGATGAACTTCAATTGTGGAAAAATATTTATAAATATTGTAAACAGGGAAGAAGAACTGGAACGGGAGTAAATGCTGTAGGAGATGTTTTAGCAGCTTGTAATATAAAATATGGTTCTCCAAAGAGTATTAAATTTTTAGATGAAGTATTTAAAACCTTAAAATTATCTTGTTATCGTTCATCAGTTGATATGGCTAAAGAAATTGGAGCCTTTGAAGTTTACAATTACGATTTGGAAAAAAACAATAATTTTTTATCACGCATCAAAGATGAAGATAAAGAATTGTGGAAAGATATGAAAAAATATGGAAGAAGAAATATTGCATTATTGACTTTAGCTCCTTCTGGCAGCGTTAGTATTTTAACTCAAACAACATCAGGTATTGAACCTTTGTTTCAAATGTCATATAAAAGACGTAAAAAAATAAATAATGAATTAAATGAAAAAGTAGATTTTGTAGATGATAGTGGAGACAAATGGCAAGAATTTGAAGTTTTGCATCCTAAAATAAAAGAATGGAAAGAAGCTACTAATGAAAATGATCTTACATTGTCTCCATGGTATGGATGTTGTGCTTCAGATATTGATTGGAAGTCCAGAGTAGAGTTACAAGCTGTTGTAAATAGACATATAGATCATTCAATCTCGAGTACTATAAATTTGCCACAAGAAGCAACTTTAGAAGATGTATCAACCATTTATAAAACAGCTTGGAAGAGTGGTTGCAAAGGAATAACTGTCTATAGAGATGGATGTAGGTCTGGTGTTTTAATATCTGAAGAAAAAAATGAAGATAAAATAAAGAAAACCACCTGTACCAAAAGACCAAAAACACTTCCCTGTGATATCTATCATACTTCAGTAAAAGGAGAAGAATATTTTGTTATTGTAGGACTTTTAAATAATGATCCTTATGAGGTTTTTGCTGGTAAAAATGGGCATATAATTAAACGTGGTAGTACTAAAGGATTTACGACAAAAGTAAAAAGGGGTCAATATCAAGTAGAAATGGATAATAATATTATTTTTGAGGATATTAGTCAATTCATTAGTGATGATCAAGAAAGTATAACAAGATTAATTTCTACAGCATTAAGACATGGATCTGATATTAAATTTGTTGTTCACCAAATTGAAAAGACCAAAGGTGACATGATGAGTTTCAGTAAAGCAATTTCTAGAATTCTTAAAAAATATATAAAAGATGGTACGAAAGTAACTGGAGAAGAATGCCCTAAGTGTAAAAATACTGAATTAATGAGACAAGAGGGCTGTATAAGTTGCCCATCTTGTGGATGGACCAAATGTGCTTAATTTTTTAAAGAAAGGTGAAAAATGAGTTGTAATGATAACTGTTGTGGAAGTTTAGAAAATGAAATCGTTGTAATTAAATTTAAAAAATTAAGTGAAGATGCTATTATTCCTAAATATCAAAAAGAGGGAGATGCTGGTTTTGATTTCCATGCAGTAATAGATAATAAAGATTATGTATCTGGGAAAAAAGAAATATATATAGCCTCTAAACAACAAAAAATTATACGGACTGGATTGGCAATGTCTATTCCAAAAGGATATGAATTACAAATAAGACCTAGAAGTGGATTGGCTGCAAAACATGCAATTACAATTACCAATAGTCCAGGAACTATAGACAGCTCATATCGTAATGAAATAAAAATTATAATTTACAATATGGGATCAGAAGAATTTAAAATATTCCAAGGAGATAGAATAGCCCAAGGTGTTTTAAATAAACTTCCTTTAGCAGTAATAGAAGAAATAGAAAATTTTTCTCAAGAAGATAATAAAAATGATAGAGGAGGAGGATTTGGTTCCACAGGAAAATAATTAAAATATTTTGTGGTAACACAAAGCCCAAGGAGTTATTTCCTTGGGCTTTTTTTATTTATAAGGATTTTTTCATTTTTTAACGAATATATAGTAGAATGTCAATTACAACTAACAATGTCGTGTTCGTTTATCGAGCCGGAGACTCAGATAGTCTAGAGGTAGCTAGATACTATCAATCTCTTCATGACCTGGATGACAGACAACTTATTTCAGTTCCTTGTAGTGATACTGAAATTTTGGATAATGAAACAGAATTCAACACTCAAGTTCTTAATCCTCTTGACGATGCTCTTTATGGTTCTGCTTCTTTATTGATAAATGATGAATATGGTAGTTTTCTAAATATATGGGTTATTGTACTGGGATATAACGTTCCTGGAGGATTTTATGATGATTTCGATATAATTTCCTCTACTTCTCGTATTTCTAGAATTAATTATTCTTATTCAAAAAAAGTAAGAAATGATTTATATGACAGAAAAGTATTTAAGAGATTTGATGCTGAGGATGCAGAAAAATGTTTAATTGTTTCAAGAATTGATGCTCCAACAGTAGCAGAAGCTAAATATATTATAGATAATTCTGAAAAAGTTATTAAACAAAGATTTGTTAATGGTAAATTATTCTTTGATCCTTATTCAGATATTTCTGGAAATGGAGCACAAGAGTATACTCAATTGATGTTAGATTTTTTTGAAAAAGTTTTTCCTAGTCTTAATTTAGATTATTTTTCTACTGTTTATTTAGATCCATATATAGATTCTGTTCTTCCTTATGCTCTAAACGATTCGTTTGTTTGGTCGTGGTTTTCTGATCGTGGTTCTTCTGATTTTTTCAGAGATTCTGTGACATCTCGTATATTTCATTATAATGCTGATTATGATGGAGCATTTACGGTTAGGAATTCACTGTGGAGAGGCTGGCCTCGTTTAGCATTGGAAGCAGGCTATACCAATTCTGCTGGTGCTATGTCAATGCCGGGTATAGATGCTTTTCTCAATCCTAAATCTTTCTTTACTAATCTTTATCGTGGGGCAACCATAGGAGAAGCTTTTTTAATTAGTATGCCTTATTTTGATTGGACTATTGCTTTTTTTGGAGATCCTTTAATACAAATAGAATTTCCTGTAACTCTAATTGTAAATGACTCGGAAATAGAAGAAAATGAAGGATACAAAAGAATGTCTGAAAATTTAGCTCGTTCTTTGGCATATTACAGATTTAAAGAAATAAAATTTGAGGCTATTAGAGACAGTATAATAGATTCAACAGATATTGATGCTTCGGTAGACTTATTAGTACCATCTTCTAAATTATATCTCACATGTAACGAATCTAAAAGAAACCAATTATTTGAAAAACTTGTACAAAGATTTTTTGAATATCCAGAAATACGTTTTGAGTTTTCTGATCTTTTTTCTTTTTCTCCTAGTGTGAATGATTATCTATCAGAAAAAGGTTATAAGTTAAGTGAATTAATACCAGATTCACTTAAAGACCAAAATATAATTTCTTCTTCTAATAAAATTCCGGAGGATTATTGGAAGTTTGAATCTAACATTTATGATGTAGCAGGATTTTTTTCCTTTTATCATTTTGAACTTCAAGTTTCTGATCAGGAAAATTTTTCTAGTTTATTATTTACTATTAATAGTAGGAATAGTCAAAGTAATTGGTATTATGAAATAGATAATAATATATTTGAGGCAATTCCTAGTTTGGGGGTACCATCTAGTTTTGTGGGTAGAAGAGTCAGATATATTAGTTCTGTTTCAGAATATTTAGATAGAGCAACAATACATTATTATCGTATAAGACAAATTTCAAATGGTCAAGAATATAATTTTAGAACAAGTAGAGATATTATTTTTTCATGATTAGTACAGAAACATATCAAACAATTGCAGATGACTTAGCTATTGGGCAAGATGAAGGTCTTTTAATAAAATTTTATTTAGTAGAGATGTTAAATATACTTGATGCATCTGAAGTTTCAGACACAGATAGAGCTAAGTCAAATTTAAAATATGAGATTACTAATGTCTATAATAAAGCTAATATTTATCATAACGATATAAATACTGATGTTATTGAATTTATGGCAAAATTACAAAGTCATGTATTGAATTATTATAATACAATAGATGATTTTTTACAAGAAAAGGGAATTATGGTTTACTGTACTTTTGCTCGCATTTCTTTAGCCGCTGGCTTTCCTATAAGTTTGGACTATATAAGAGATGCTGAGTATTGTGATTTAAATGTCTTTGGTGATTAGGAATAATTATAGTGGGATTAACTCAAAAACATGCAAAATCTTTAACATCTGCTCTTTTAGATTTAAAACAACAGATTGCTATTTCTTCTTCTGAAACAAAAGAAATTCCCGATATAGTTACATTTTGTGAGGATCCTGAGTGGCTAGGTTTAGCTAATCACCCAACAAATCCCATTGCTATGTATCCTGTGCAAAAATTAGTGCTTAAGGCTTTTTATAGAGGAAGTATAGGAAACGAGAATTTAGTATTAACTGAAGAAGAAATAGAAGTTTGTAAAAAATTAGGATTAATAAATAGTGATAAAGGAAATTTGTTAGAAAAATATGAAAGTGGAGAATTATTCAATGAATTAATTTTAGTTTGGGGAAGACGAAGTGGAAAAGATTTCACTGTGGCTATTCTTGCTCTTTATGAGGCTATGAAAATACTTGAATGTCCAGGGGGAGATCCATATTCACTTTATGAAATATCTTCAGCAAACTCAATAAATATTTTGACTGTAGCTAATTCAGCTAAACAGGCTCAGCTAGCTTTCCAGGAAATTAAAGATAAAATAATGTATAGTCCTTATTTCCGAGATAAATATTTATCAGATGGCATCACTAGTTCTTCTGTGTACTTACTTACTCCTCAAGACAAAGAAGACAATAAAAACTTTAAATCTAAAGGATTGCCTTTAAAAAAAGGTAGTGTTTGTGTAGTAGTCGGACATAGTAATTCAGATACTCTTTTGGGAATGGGTTGTATAGTTCTAATTCTTGATGAAATGGCATCTTATAAAACTACTGGGGGTGCTTCTTCTGGGGATAGAATTTATGCTGCTCTTACCCCTACATTAAGTACTTACTGTCGCAAAACTTATAAATTAGATGGAAATGGAGATTTTGTTAGAGAAGAAAATGGGCAAAGAATAGTAGAAAAAAGGGAATATGATGGTAAGGTTATTGGTATATCTTCTCCTCGTGGTAAAGAAGGTAAATTTTATAATTTGTTTGTAGGTTCTCCTGATGCCCCTCGTCGATTAGTTTGTCGTTTAGCAACATGGGAAGTTAACCCAACCCACACCAAAGAATCATTGAGACGAGAACACTTAGATATGAGTGAACAAGAGTTCATGATGGAATTTGGTGCTGAATTTTCTGGTTTAGCTGGTGAATCCTTCTTTTTAGAAGAACAAGTAGAAGATTGTTTTTATGGCAATTTGGAAATTAAAGAACATGGTGAAGCTGGATTTGTTTATTTCGTTCATCTAGATCCAGCCACTTCTTCTCACAATTATGCTTTAGTAGTGGTTCATAAGGAACGTTATCTTGACAAAGAAAAAAATGAATCTAATTTTGTTATTGTAGTTGATCATATAAAATGTTGGTATCCCACTAAAGAAAATCCTATTAATCCTATTGAAATTGACAATTATGTACTTGGTCTTAAAAGAAGATTTTATTTGGGAATGTTGACATATGATCAGTGGAATGAGCAAAGAGCAATTTTAAAATTAAAAAATGCTGGTATTCCCAATAAAAAAACACAATTTACCAATAGATATAAGAATATGATTTATGGAGAATTAGAACAATTAGTCATGACACGTAGATTACTTATTCCTCATTATCACTTATTAAGACAGGAAATGTTAGAATTGCAAAGAAAATTTAATGCAACGGGATTTAAGGTATCTCCTAAAACTGATGGTGAAGGTGCCAAGAGTGATGATGTGTGCGACGCTTTAGCAGGAGCTTGTTATATTGCTATTAATCATGAGGTTAAGAAATTACCCCATGGAAGAACAGTGGAAATGCCTGCTTTTGCTAATAATCAAAATATTGTTTGGAGAAGTATGCAGGGAACTCCCTATGGAGTAGGACCAGGACAAGTTGTAGCTAAACAACTTGAAAATAGAAACAGTTGGCCTCGTTATAAGAGATAAAAGAGGAAACATCTAAAAAATATTGGAATAAAAAAGATAGTTACTGAACTTTTATTTATAGGAAAAGAAACATGAAAGCATTTAACTTAAATAAGCAGGCAAAACATGATTATACAACAACAGAAAAAATGTTGAATCAGTATAATAAAGATAATAATAATAAATCTCCTGATATGATTACAGATATGACTTTGGGAGAAAATGGCAGAAAAAATGCAGATAATACAGTTCCATTAGATACTCAGATCTCTAAAGTCATGCCTCCAGTAAAACAAGATGTTATATTAGAATCTCAATTGAATAAAGATAAAAAGGGGATGAATGATAAAAGATTAGGTATATGGGATACAGATGTTAGTACATATGCATTATTATCAGAAGCTTATGATCAAAGAAAATTACGTGCTTTTAATGATGTTAATAAAGAAAAAAGAGATACAAGTTTTTGGGATAAATATGTGGGACAACAATTGGATGGTGAAAAAACAACAATTGTTAGTAATAGACAAAATAGTCAATTAGAAAATAATCCAAAACGTTTTGATGGTATATCAACAAAAGGAAATATAGTTGAAAATGTTAAAAAATTTGTAACAAAACAAGATTTTGATAAAATGGTTTCTGCTTCTGTAAAAGATGCTGACAGTATGTTATTTCATATTTATGCTAACTCCTTTTCAGAGAGTAGAGAATTGACTAATAAAGAAAAACAAATAATTAAAGATATAAATGCTGGTAAGTTAAGAAAATTTTGTCAAAAAGCTAAATGGATGGATATTTCCGATTTATCTTTTGAGGGTTTAGCTGGAGAAAAACCTCAAGAAGAACCCTGGCAAGAAACACCTGTAGAATATGATGACATTACAATAAGACAAGAAAATGGGCAAGTTGTTGTTTATGAAGATGATATTCCCATAGACAAATATCCATCTGTACGAGAGGCTAAAGATAATTATCCTGAAGCAAAGATTGTCTAATGAGCAATTGGTATAAAATTAGTGCTCTTGGTCATCTTTCTAGATGGTATGTCCAAATACAAGCTAATATCTGGGTCCCACCACAAGAAACTGAAGAACAAACAATAAAATTGGCTAGAGAAGCTCTCAAAAATCATCTTCCTCAAAATGGAGATGCCAGTAGTAGGTCTGGTATAGATTCGTTTGTTAGATATACTATACAAGAGGTTAAACCATTTGGTGGTAGAAAATCCTACGGTCGTGTTCGTTATTTAGGAGTGGTTACAGCAGATGTGTGGGTCCCTCCTCAGGAAAATAAAGAAGAAGAATATTCTACAGCATATCGAGTTGTGATAAATCATTTAGATAATAATGATGATGCAGGAGCCAGACTAGGAATAGATGCTAGTGTAAATTATATAATTACGGAATTGGAACCTTATAGGTGAACTGGTATAGAAAAAAATTAGCTTATAGAGGTAATATTCCAAAAGCATGGGATATAGATGAAAGGATGAGAGATCCTTATCGTCCAAGAAAGGATACCTTGACTATGCCAGGAGACGAAGACATTAGTGGTGGCTTAGGAACAAGAGCTAGAGGAAAAGATTATCCTTCCGATTTTAGTGCTGATAGTGATATGTATGATGAACAGAAGAAAAATGATATTCCTGGAGAAGAAGTTATTATGGATTTGCCTGCATGGGAAGGTATTCCCGCAGGGGCATTAGCAGATCCAGAAGACGGTATTAGTTTAAATAGGCAGGTAATGGAAGATTTGTCTAATCCTCCACCACCTGTTGGTCCTCATAATATGCAATCTGCTCGTAAAAAGTCACCACCTTCTAAACGATTAAGTGAAGATATTTTTGATTATGTTAGAAGTAATCAGAAAAGTTAATCCAATTCTCATTTCCTTCACATCAATAGCCATTTTTTCCGATATAAGAATAAATAGTCTTAAAAGGAGAAAATGATGATTTTACGTGTAAACAAAAATTTAAAAGGTGAGATAGTTCTTCCAACATTTAATCATTCTCTAAAGGCAAATGCACTAATAAAAGTAACAGAAGAACAATTGTCCAATCCAGACATTCAAATGGCTATTAGTAAAGGATATTTAATTCTTGGTAAAAAAACAGAAAAGACAGAGTCTGGTAAAAAAGTGAAATTAATAAATTGTTCTTCTAAAACAATTACAATTGGTAC
>Ga0307376_10003925_pt1 | contig 13762 bp, 17 predicted proteins | sample TR2MG_FD_202536 | JGI IMG/M metagenome (GOLD analysis project Ga0307376, IMG submission 202536) | Soil microbial communities from Risofladan, Vaasa, Finland - TR-2 | ecosystem: Environmental > Terrestrial > Soil > Coastal area > Acid sulfate soil | place: Finland: Risofladan, Vaasa | collected...
AAATAAATAGGTAACTTATTTTAATCTTTTTTCAAATATCTTGCAAATAGGCACAAAAAAAGCCCTTTTTAGGGGGCTAAGGTATATAAAGAGGGTAGAAAGGTTTAGAAATTTATTGTCGAAGTGTTTGTGTATCGTCCGCATTTAGAATAAGTCATCGCATAGGCCGTCTTTCTGCTGCCTACGTACCCTTGTGCGTGATGCCATTTATCCTGCGTGGACATAGAACGTAAGAACATCGCCGTCACTCCGTTTAATTCGTGGGTTTGTTCGTGGTGAATGTCGCCGTAGATAGCAAAACGCTGTGTAGTAGCTGCCCAAAGGTCGGGTTTTTCTACTGCCATGATTGAGGGTATAGCGTTTATTTTATTCTTTGCCTTATCGCCATGACTAAACATAAACAAATTTTGTCCGTATTGCTTGTACTTTCGCTCAATCCGTGTGGCTTCTATTTCGATGGATGGGTTTTTGCCATACAGTACCTTTAGCGCAACGCCTAAGATGTTTTCTAGGTCTTCGGCATGGTTGCCGGCTATGATAGGAACGTAAACAGGTGCAATAGTTGCTATCTTGTCTATACATTCCGTAATTAAGGTAAGGCCAATTTCAAACGCATCTATAAAATTAGTCGTTTGTTCCTGTGGTGTGCCTTTCTTAGTCGTACCCCTACAATCATTCACATTAAAGAAGTCGTTACCCACTGGGAATATAATCAATTCAGGACTGCCAATATTCTGCAATAGATAATCCACAGCTTCCCTAAACCTATTACAATTATCTTCAATCGTACTTTCTTCGCCTGTTTCAATCGCTCGGCATACCTTATCAATATGCGCATCAAAGATGTTTATTAAAGTAACGTTTTCCGTTTGTGGTGCTACGTGCTTTATTTGGCCCCTTACGTGCGGAATAAGACCTTTTTCTAGTCTTTTGATATATTGGGCTAAGGAACTGTTAGAAATGCGCTTAAAAGTGCATTGTATGGAGTTTAGTATTTTGCCGTCTTTTGTCCGTTCCCACTCTTTACATCTAAACTTGTCTATTTCCCACTGATATAAGTCTATTTCACAAGCTTTTATAAATTCTTCTTGAGTCCTTATACTAGTAGCTGTAAGCTCTATTTTAAGGCCGTTGCTGCTTTCCTCGGTTGTCTTTGCGCCTGTTGTCGGGTTTGATAGCGTATTGGTGTATGTAAGGATTCCTTTCTCCTTTATCACTTCCAAGAGGGCTTCCCACGCTTTCATTTCTTGCGCCGTATTGTAGTACAGACGCGGTCGTATCATTCCCATAAGAACTATATTTTTTAATCGTGAATAAGGTACATGCTAGAACAAAACTAGCTATCTTTAGATATTTCATTTTTTAATTCCTTTAGTTTGTTTTCCGTTTCCGTTAATTGTTTATAAAGATACTCTGAATAATCCTTTTCCTTTAGATAAAGCCGTTTGTACATATCATCAACTTTATATGTTAAATAGTCATAGGTGGCAGCAGTTAAAAAAACTGCAACCGTAACCATGATACAAATATCTATTATAGTCATTAGTCATTTTTTTGGTCGTGTTTTACTGCTTTTTCTACATGGTAAGGGTCTATGCAATGAAGGATGGCTACCAACAGATGTCCGAAGCCTGTAAGGGTGTTCTGTTCTTTGTTAATGCCTAGCACATAGCTTATCGTTTTATCCGGATCTCCAAACTTGTACCCCTCTTTTTTTATCATCGCATCGTCAAAAAGGAACTTACAAACAACGTTCCCTAGTTGGTCGATTGCATAGGCTATCGCATAGAATATACTATTTATAGCTAAGGTAAGGGTTTTGCCCTTAAAAAGCAATATATTTTTGATAATTCCGTACACAAAGCCCACAGGCATAATGATAAAGGCTAGAAAAACAGCCGTAAAAAATAGCAATATTCCGCTTATGTATTTCATAGTGTTATATTTTACTGTACAGGATATTAAATAAATCGTCATTCGATACAGGTGCAAATACGCCAAAATCTACTATAAAATATTAGGTGTTGTTATTATTGTTACGCTTGCCATTAGACCCCTAAGTAGTTTTGTAGTGTGGCTAAATACTTATCTTTGCGTTCCTGTGTGAATATCGTATCTATTACGATGCCAGGCAATATCGCGTAGGCTTCAGCAATAGCGCCCACCTGACAAAGGCCGATAAGCCCTTGGAACTTTTCCATTAAAGCGATGCTTTCAGGTACAGTTATTTGCACGTTGTTAGCCTTTTCATAGTCGGCATTATCTGTGCGGAATAGCTTAATAAGGCTTATGCCAAAATCTAGGTCTTGGCTTACCTTATCTGCACTGCTCACCTCTTGTATCTGCTCGCTTGGTGGTGCGAGTGTTGCCGTATAGCCTGCACCTAAGCCATCCGCAAAGGCTTGGGCATCTGCAAGGCTTGCAAAGTTTTGGAATGTAAACCAATTATTTTTTACTATTCTGTATGTTTTCATGCTTTTTATTGTTGAAATATTATATAAGGTGCGGGTACAGATACAGATAAAGTCCCAACGGGAAACACTAATGGCAATATTCCTGTGTATGCTAGTGCTGCTGTTATTGTAGAATAAACGTTAGTACTTAATATTGTTGAGGTTGCCCCCCAATTTGGGAACGTAGATGCATTACTAAAAGCGGATATTGAATTTGTCACATTACTATGATAAACAATGGCATAGTAGCCTTTTTGTAATATGGTTGGAGTTATTGCAATTCCCTGCGAACTCGTTACGGCCGTGTCATATTCAGTCCCTGTTTGAACTAAAAGTTCATCGGGCTCTCCATCTGTTCCTATTGTATAAATACCCAAAACAGCAGCACCGAAAACAGCAGCGGCATATCTAAGATATAATGTTGATAACGTAAAATTATCAAAAGGAATGTATATTTTAGAAGCTACTAACAAGTCAAGCGCAATAGGTCGATTTGATTTGGCATCAATCATTTTGAATGAATAAGAGCTCCCTGTTTTAATGTCGCTGACTGAAGTACCACTACCACCGACCAAAACAAAAGCCCCGCCATCCCACCTGTACAGCAAATCGGTATCCTCGGCAATGTATATAATATCAGCCTCACCCGATACAGGAAATGCTGCTAAGTTTGCGTATTGTTCAACACTAGAAACACCACCACCGCTTACTAACTCAAAAAAAAAAGAGTCGCCGAGCAACGTCATTAAGTCCTGCGCGTCACCGCTAAAGGCCACATCGGCAGCAGGGTCTATCCTTGTAAAGTCGATTTCACTTAACAGAATATCCGTGCTTTCGCCTTGCCATTGCATCACCCGAACCCCCTTATTATTAGGCAGTAGTTCTAAATTTGCGGCAGGTTGCAGCGTCTTGATTGGGTTGTCGCTTGCATCTTGAAGCTGTACGTTTCCGCTTGCTAGTTTTACTATCTTTGTATATGACATTAGTAGAATATTATTTTAGTGGAAGAATTTAAACCTGTTTTGCACGTTCTGCACGGCTTGCCGTACATTTGCCAATACCCACAATGGCAAGACGTAGTACAGCCATCGCAATCATCGCAAGGGCAGTCTGCATCGTCAAAAAGTGGGTAATCCGCTTTATTATCACAAAGGTATTTTTCTATCTTTGGCCTTAAATCATCTATTCGTTTCATCATGGCATCTTGTAGGTACTTAGCGCCTGCAATGCCTGCGTTATCCGCAAACTCGCTACCATTAGCAAAGATGCCTTTAGAACTTGTTTGTATAGTTATAAAGGGCAAGATTTCATGGTAGGTCGCATAAGATATATACCTTAGTAGGTACTTAGTCCAAAGCGTTTCGTAAGCCGCCTCCGTTGGGAATTTCGGCACAATTGCACCAATATCCGGATTGTAGTTAGAAACGGCTGCATTTTGTTTGCTTACCATGTCTAAATACAAGTCCTCACCTAGCAAGTCGATAACAAAGCGTTCTTCGGTACTGTCCAAGTGTGGGCTTATTAGTGTTTGGTCAAATCGTGCGTTGGTGGGTGCGCCCCGATAGATGCCACCATTGACAACTTCTGCGGGCTTAATTAGTGTCGCCATCGTTATTTTCTGTTGTTTGGTTATCTAAAGGGGCAAAGCCCAATTCTTTACGCATCTCGTCAATTGTTAAGACCGCTTTTATATCAATATCGCCTGCAAAGCTTACCGGATATGCCTTAGCTATGTCTAAGCTTAACGAACTCCAATTGCTACCAATCCAAATACCTGCATCCTGCAAAACAGGGTTAAGGAACTTGTTTAGTACCAACCTTTGCACGTTTCTTATCACATCATTATAGACCACATCAAATTCACTTCTAATCTGTTGGTTACTGCCTAAGCTGCCCGCCGTTTGTATGCCTGCAAGGCTTGCTTTCCATCTGTGACCTGTTACGATTGCTTGTGCTGCCATCGCTTGCAAGTCCATGAACTCGCCCTCACTTTGGCTGTTTAATGTTTCCACGTGTGCTTTACTCGTTTCATCACGCAGCGCCTGTACAAACATCTTACTATTGTTTCCTGTACCTGTAAAGCAGTTTTTAAGGGCGTTAACCACTTCTTGGGCTTCCTCGCTATCCGTAGAACCGAAAAGGCTAATAATAGCGGAGGGAGTAAAGCCGTTTTCAAACTTGCTTTGGTTAAATTTAGGAATCCTATATTCAAGTTCTGCCCAAATTTTAGAGCTAATCCAATCCGGTACGCCCCAATATTGCATAGTAGGTTCATAGAACTTCAAATGTACAATGCTACGTTCTACGCCATCCACCGTTTCAAAGACGGGATAAAGTGGTAGTTCTATTGCCTCATGTGGTGTTATTGTATAGCCTTCCTCAAATTCCGAAGATACACCAACGTGCGTAGGGTATAATTGGTCCTTAGGGGCTTTCTTTGGCCTGCAATATGTAACGGGAAGAACGGACATAGTAAACGCCCTTGAACCGCCTTTTTGAATCTTGCGAAGTTCGATAAAGCAATTGCCAAAGCTGTACAAATCCGTGAACACCTTAGCGGTTAAATCTTCTAAGTTGTCACCGTGAAAATTAACAGCCTTTGCCCAATCGTTTAGGCTTTCTGCTTGCATCAAATCAACATCTTTAGTCCTAGATGCACGCACTATTGGTAGGATGTCATTTACTGCGGCAGGTTCGACATTAAAGCCGTCACCACAACTATAAGCCACCTTCTGCTTAATAATTGCGGAGGTGGTGGGGCTGTTGTTTATAATAGCTTGCAATCTTTCTAACTTCCAAAAGTCGAAAGTCGAAAAGGGAATGTATTCTATTACGCTTTTATCTAACTGCTCCTTTGTCGGCTCTGTGAAAAGGTCATCTAAAAGATAAGGATGCGGTGCAAGTTCAAATCCTGCAAATGCCTGTATATTTTTCTTTTGAGTTGTGCCAATAGTAGAAGCCGTGTTTAAGCCTTTCTTATTGTGCCTACTCATTATCTGTTAGTTTTGGAAGTTCGGGTGTGGGTTCGCCTTCTGCATTATCGCCTTTCTTTACCTTTGGTTTCTTGCCATCACTTTCAACCTCCTTAACACCTAAGTGATAAAGGTGCTCTAGTTGTTCCTGTGTGGCATCGCCAAGCTTAACGACAAAGTGCGTATAAACTTTATTGTTTTCAAATCCTTTCTTTACCTTAAACATACTCTTATATTTTAAAAAAGGGGCTGCATTTAGAACGAAGCCCCTTTTAATTATTTATTGGGTTATCACTATACAGGTACAACAACCGCGCTATCTACTGGCAAAGCTTGGAATGTCACTTTTGCCTCGATAGTAATAGTAGTTTGGTTTTGGTCTGTGATAGCTGCGCCACTTACGCCATTAACGTTCGTGAGTTGAGCCGGAAAACCTACCTTTGTTTGAGCTGCGTTAATCGCTTTAGTAGAACCCCATAGCCAACGCTGACCGTTAGTTTCTTCATGGATAACTACAAAGCCGCAACAGCAGTCTAAAAGTTCCTCTAATGCTTCACGCACTGTTTGCGAGCGACAAGGGAACACCGCGTTAAGCGTGTCCGTTCCTGCGCTGTTACAGTTGATGCGGTCGATGTTTTCTACAAAGGTTGCAGTTTCTTGGTAAGGTACGAACTCGTAAAATACCTTTGTAGCCTGCATCGTGATAGCTGTAATTGCACCCGTAGTTTCGGTAATACTTGTAATATCGTCAATACTTGCAAGATAGAAGCGAGAAACGCCACCAGAACAAGCGGTTGAGCAAGATTGGAGTAAACCTGCCGTTAAACAAGACATATATTTTTAGTTTAGATTGTCAAAAAATTGATTAGTATGCAACTGTTAAGAACTCTTCATTCTTGAAGTTGAAGCCCAAATAAAATTTGGATTTGATGAATAGTTTTTCCTCTACATCATCATCCCACATTTTCATTTGATTAGCAGGGTTCAAAATGTCAGTACCCAAAACGAAGTTCTTTTTAGTTGTGTAAAGAACCAAGTTAGCATCGGCTAATCCTAAGTATTCGTTTGCGTATGCTTGCCATTCCCACATTGGTTTTACTTCAACACCTCTAAATCTAAGACCCATTGCACCATCTTGGATGCGTGCAAAGTGTGCGGTGGAAGAAACGCCTGCATTTTCAAGGTCTTGCATGTATTGCAAATAAACGTTTGCAGATACATAAAGGCATTTTTCGCTGTCCGGTGTTGCTTTCAAGAAGTTAGTCGCATTGTCATACACTTGTTGTAATAATTCGATACCTTCTCCGGCTGTAAGTGGCGTGCCTGAATTACCATTGATATAAGGGATAAGGTTATCCGCTACAAGGGCAGGAAGATAAACCGACCACATACCATCTGTATAGTTATTTTTGTCGTCTGTGCTTGTTTTGTCACCGAAGAAGGCTGCACGGATAAGGTCTTTCTTCATCCCTTGCATAGCACGCAAAGAAAGTAAATTACCTAATGTAGTTCCTTGAAGCTCACTAATTGCAGTACCTTTTTTCAAAAGTTGCTTGTAGATGGTGTCTTTGAACTCGTCATAACACAACTCCAATTCGATGCCGACTTGCTTAGTAGAGATTGTGCGCTGTGATATGCCGAACGCGCCATCAGGATTAAATCCGCAACCGTCCTTTGATTTAAGGATGTTTTCTAAAGTACCTGCATAGGCTATTTTTTGGTCTTTATTGACCATCAACATAGTGTCGAATAACTCTTCCATGCCTTCATCAAAGAAGACAGGTTTTAAAATCATGTTTGTAGCTTCTTGGCCTGTAAGGCTAATATTGAGCATACCTTTTTCAACTTGTGCCATTATATTATTAGTTGTTATTGTTAGTTAATCGCCTGAATTAGGCTAATGTATAAGATACGGTGATTACGTAAGAAGCGTTTGAAGGATCATCGCTTACAACGGTAACTGTACCGCTATAAGCACCAGCCGCGCCGCTTGCATCAACTGTACCGCTAATGATAAACACTTTGCCCGGAAGGATAACTTTATCGTAAGCACCTAGAGCAATGCTTAACACATCTCCGGCAGGGGTTGCGCTAGTGATACGCAAAACGGTATCGCCTGTGTTTTTCAATCCAATACTAAACGCTTCAGTAGTTCCACCTGCAGTAAAAGCACCTAAAGCATAAGAACCACCATCGGCAACGGCTGTGCTGCCATTCGCTTGGGTAATTTGCAATACTTGTGCGCCTTCAGTAACTGTGTTAATTACGATTGTCGGGTCTGTGCTTGGTGACTCGATTACAAATTGCAAGTCGCGTTGGTTATCACCGTCCAATTCAGGATTAAGCGTTACGCTTGCTGATACTTGCACTAGCCATTGGTCGTTTACATTTAGGCCTGCGCTAAGTGTATCAACTACAACGCTTGCTACTGTACCTGTGCCAACCTGTACGGCTGTTTTTCCGCTTTGGTCGCTTACCATCACTTTAAAGTAACGGTGGTCATAGCCTGTTGAGGGGCCTGCAAGTGTTGCCGTTACGTCCGTTGCAGATGTAACTACGAAAGAAGCCGCAATTTCGGGGCGGTCATCGTCAATGCGTAGGTTTTCAGCGTTTGCCCCATTTGCGTAGGGGTTTGCACGCTTCTTGAAGTCGATAAGGTTGTTGCCGTCCTCAAAGTTGTTTTCTTTATTAAAAGCCATCTTTTGTCTGATTTATAGTTGGTGATTATTTGAATAAGTTTTTCACAAAGGATTCAAGCTGCATAATCGCTTCTTTCGGCATCCCTGACGTGTTGACCTCTTTGGCCTTCGGTTCTTCTTTGTAGTCTGCTTTAACTGCCTGCGCTTTGATTTCTAAGGCTTCAAATTCCTTAGTCTTCTTGTCGATTGCATCTTGCATTTCTTGCATCTTAGCTTCCATTTCGGCAAGCTTTGCGGCTTGTGGGTCGGCGGCTTCGGTTTCTGTTGGCGCGTCTGTTGGCGCTTCGGCTTCTACTTCGGGTGTTGTTTCCTCTACTGCTTCGGGCGCTTCAATCTCTTTTATTTCGGCTTTAAACCCAAAGAAGTTGGCGAGTGCTGCAAGCATCCCTTTCTTTTCTTCCTTTTGCATATCGTTTTTAATGTTTGTTGGTAAATTTTTATAGTTAGTCGCGTGTGCTCTAAGACGTGCAAACGCTGTTAAATCCGTACTACTTGCATTCTCTTGGATGGTGTCGATAAGGCCGTATTTTAAGGCTTGTTGTGGGTTAAGCCATGTTTCATCTATCATCATTTGGCGGAACTTCTTAATGGTCTTTTCTTTATCGCCATTGATAAGCTTGCCGGACATTTCGACTTTTTCGACATAAGCCTTTAGCATCATTTCGTCAATGGTAGCTAGTATCTTAATATCCTTTTCCTTTTCTTCCTTAGTCATTCCCCAACCGCCTGCACTGTTGTGTATCATAAACAGGCCGTTAGTAGGCATTTTAACCTCATCACAAGCGATAGAAACGATTGTAGCGATTGATGCTGATATACCTAAGATGTTAGCCGTTGTTTTGCCTTTGTACTCCGCTATCATTGCAGCGATTGCAAGCCCTTCAACTACGCTACCACCTTCGGACGATATGTTGAGCACTACGTCACCACCGCCCGCACTGTCCAAAGTTGCCTTTAGCCGGTCACGTGTGTAGTTGTAGCTATCAATTGCGCCAAAAATGTTAAATTCAGTCATAGAAAACCCTATTTAACCGTACAACAAGCATAACACTAAAGAAAACTATAAAAAAGTGTGATTAAAATTAGGATATGTAAAATAGGTTACTTACTTTTGTGTATTCCTAACATTAAAACAATATCATTATGAAGATTTTAAAAACAAACGGTGAGTTGCTTATCGACCTGCCTCAATTCGATAACATTAAAGACGCGGTGATGCACTGCGTCCTTAATGAAATAAACCTTAGTTATGCTGACCTTAGTGATGCTAACCTTAGTGATGCTAACCTTAGTTATGCTAACCTGCGTGGTGCTGACCTTAGTTGTGCTAACCTTAGTGATGCTGACCTGCGTGGTGCTAACCTGCGTGGTGCTAACCTGCGTGGTGCTGACCTATGGGGTGCTGATACTCAATACTGCTATAGGTTTGGGCATTTTTCCAAACTAGGCGGCCGTTGCTGCTTCTACTACAAGCCTATTGAAACAGAGCCTATCTACATAATTGTAGCAGGCTGCTTTAGTGGAACATTAGATGAATTTGAAGAGGCTTGTAAGTACACCCATCCAAATGACCCTGCGCAGGCGTACGAGGCGCAAATTGCATATCTTAGAACCATCTTAAAATAAATACTATGTCTAGTCGAAGTTTTAAAACACACAAGCATAAAGGCGCATTCTTTAAAACGCCTGCCGTTAAAGCCTTCTTAGTAAAGGCTAACAAATACCCACCCCTAAGCCGTGAGGATGAATACGCCCTCTTTGATGAATACAGGGCAGGTAGTGAAGCGGCTAAGGATAAGATAGTACGGCACAACCTTCGTTTTGTGGTCACTGTGGCAACGCATACCTGCTCACGCCCTGAAGATATAGCGGATGCGATAGGAGTGGGGTGTATTGGCTTACTTAACGCTGTGGAAAGGTTCGACCATACGCGCGGCTTTAAGCTCATATCGTTTGCGGTGTGGCATATTAAGCAGCAGATACTAGAACAAACGCATAATGCGCAGGTGGTGCGCGAAAAGGTCATGAAGGCCGAAGATAAGGACGGCTTAGAAATGCTGTATCTTGGATATAGTGATGCTGCCATAATGGAGAAAACAGGCATTATAGAAAGCCGTTTAAGGCTGTTGAAGGTGTCAAAGATACACGTATCTAGCCTTGACGTGCCAATAGATGCTGAATTGGGGGGGGCCACACTATCCGAAAACGTAGAATCTAACTTAGATGCGCCGGATAGCTTTATTATTACAGAAGGCAATAGCGCATTGATACAGTCCGCACTTGACGAGCTTACCGAACGTGAACGCACTATCATAAAAATGGCATACGGCTTTGACGGTATGATGCAAGGCACGCTTAAAGATATTGGCGAGGCGTTGGGGATATCTAGGGAAACGGTGCGGCAGTTGATGCCACGTATCTTAAATAAGTTGAAAGTATATTTATCACAAACACAAAACTAAATATTATGAACAAATTAAAAGTCGGGCAGTATTGGCATCATCCTGAAAATGGTAACGAATGGCTTGTAGGTAAAAAGATGCAAGGCGCTTATTTTGTATGCGAATGCACTAAAGAAGGCGGTACTTGGGCGTTTTCAGAGATTGAATATTGGGATTCAGATGAATTTAACGCTACCGGCTACGTGCTAGGCCGCCACCCTGACAACATCGAAGCCGCAAAGCCCGAACAATGGCAGCCGAAAGAGGGGGAGTTGGTGTGGCACAAGTTCTTTAAATTTAAAGTAATCTTTTTGTATATGGCAAATGCTTTAGGAGACACTAGGTGTCCTATTGTGCAGGATTGCGATTCAGATAAACATATTTGTGTTATGTCCGAACTCGAACCCTACGACAACCAAGACACTAAAATTGATTTCAGCGTTGCGGGTCAGTAGGTTAAGTGTGGGGATAATATAATAAAGGTTATCTTAAATGATGAAGCGCGTTGCTTTTGGGGGGAGTATTTAGGGGGAGTGGCCACATATAAATTTAGTAAGGATTTGAAATGGCAACTACTCACACTTGAACAAGTTCAACCCCTATTGGATGCTATTGCAGCTCTTACGGAAAATCAAAGCGATTAGGTCTAAAGTATGCGTAGTGATGCGCTAAGATAGACCAAATTGCGGGAGGTTCTAAGGGTAGTTTATTGCTCATTGCAAATACTGCCCTTTCCTTTCCTCCCTCGCTATCTAGTAAACGTGGGTACATATTCACAACCATGTAGCGGTTAATAATGGATTGCTTTACTACGTTGTGTTTTACCAAGAAGGCCGCCATTGATAGCGCGTTCACCTCCAGGCCCTGCAGCTCGCACCATGATTCCACGTGTGCCGCTAAGGTCTTGCAAAAGTCCACGTTTGTTTGTTGCTGTCTTTGTGCTTTCCACTCCTTTGTACTTACCATTCTCTAATCTCATTTTTGAAGTAATATAAAACCTTACCTTTGCAGGCCATGCAGGTCATGCCCTTTTTAACCTTATGCGCTACCGTTTGCCCTTGTGACAGTCGCACGCAGTATCGGTAGTATAATTCCATAAGGTATAGAAAGTCTGCATCGGAGGGAATAAGACGGCCCTCGTTACGTTTAAAGACCGCCCTTACATCTTCCCTTAATTCTTCGGGTAGTTCGTATTTGTACATAGGTTTAAAATTGTGCGTTTGATTTAATCTCTTTCTTATCCGTGCGCCCCTTGTCCGCCTCATCTTCTGTGTTCGCCGTCCAATTAACTTGAAGCCTGTCTATACGCCCGTTTGTTGCTTCTATGCCTGCCTGCAATAGTTCTAAATTGCGTTTAGCCATTGCGCTACCCTCATTCGCTGTCTGAATTACGGAAGTAGGTGCGCCAACTAAACCGCCATTAGCAAAGTTCGGTATCCCCGCCGACTTTAACGCCTTATATCCTATTTTTCTTTGCTGCCCTTGATTAAGTACAACCTCCCCTGTTTTAAGTGTTGCTAGGACGTTATCCCCATTCGATAGGGGCTTAATATTACCCTTACTAGTGACCTTCCCACCATTAGCAAACTGCACTATCTCATCACCTTGACCAACCACACCACCTTTGGCGAGTGGCTGCGCTGCGATTGTGGCAATAGATGCCGCACCTGTGATACCGGATAGGATAGATAGACCGATATTAGGTAAGGACTTAATGACAGCTAAAGCGGTAGCAATAACGGCTTCGATAATAGCGCGCGCCTTTTCTTGCTTAGCGCGTTCCTTTTCTGCTTTCTCCTTATCCTTAGCCATTTGATTAGCTGCAACCGCGTTATCAGTGACCTGTTGTTCTAAGAAACGTTTTTCTAATCCGGTGGCAGTTTGCAAGCGTTCATTAAGGTCTTCTAACTGCTTTGCGTTGCTCGCTTCGTTTTCCTCAATGCGTTTCAGCCTGCGTTCATTCGACACCTCCAAGAAGCCATCGAACACTTCTAGTAATTCCTGTCCAATCTGTGCGGCCATCTCGAATTTGGCTTGGAAGTCTTTAAGGCGTTTATCGTTTGATTCCTTAGCGGCTGCTAAGCGTGCATGTTCATTCGCTTTGTTCTTAGCCGTGTAGTCAGCATCTAGTTTAGCAAGTTCTAAGTAAAGGCGTTCTTTGTCGTTTAGTATCTGTGTGCTTTCGCTTTCGCTTGTTTCGATACCTGCTTTTTTAAGCATATCTTCAAAGGACTGTCTTTGTTTAAGAAGATCCAATTCCTTTTCGATGCGGTTTTTTTCGATGTCGAACAACTCTTGCCTGTACTCCTTCTCACTGCTTACACCTTCAACCCTTTGACGTTCTGCAATGGTTTTTAGCCTTTCCGTTTCGCTCCGCAGGTTGTTTGCACGGTCTTGGAATGCTGCCTTACGTTCATCAACTGTTATTTTCTCGAACTTAGCGTCAATTTCCCTAAGCGCCTCTTGTGTTTTAAGCCGTTCTTTTATAATAATATCCCCTAATTCCGTTTCAGCTTCGAGTGCACGCATAGTATTTTCACCCCTTAATGCTGCAACCTCCTTGCTATTTTCCCCAAACAATCGGACGGCTTCGGCCTCCCTTTCTTGCTGCAATGCTATAAGGCTGTTGTATTGCGCCTCTGCTTGCATTATCCTATCCTCTAATCCCTTCCTCTCAATAGTGCGTGCCTTTGTCTGCTCATCTTGGATAGCGTCAAGGATAAGCGCGTTTGTGCGTGCCTGTAAGTTTAGTGCTAACTTTTGCGCTTGGTCTATGAACTTGGCCTCATCTTGTAAGAACTTAGCACGGTCTTTCATCAACTGCTCATGGTTCTTCTTTGCTGCTTCCCTTGCCGCCTTGGCGCGTTCTGCCGTCTTTTCCTTTGCTATCTTTGCTGCGGCTTCCTCATTCTCTAGTGCAACCGCTTTGGCCTGTGCTATTGCTTCTGCATCAGCTAAGGCTTTAGCTTCTGCCTGTGCTTCGGTGTATGCGTCCATATATGCCTTGCCTATCGACTTACCTTCTGCTGCTAGTGCTGCCTTTCTTTGTCTTAAGTTTTCCATCGCTGCATCCACATTAGCACCGAAAAACTCTTTTATTTGATTGCCGAATATTTCAGCATCTAAAGCAAGACCCTTGAAGAAGTTTAGAAAGTTTGTACCTAGCTGCTTCATAGCACCTACAACACCTGCAAAGA
>Ga0307376_10003926_pt1 | contig 13761 bp, 12 predicted proteins | sample TR2MG_FD_202536 | JGI IMG/M metagenome (GOLD analysis project Ga0307376, IMG submission 202536) | Soil microbial communities from Risofladan, Vaasa, Finland - TR-2 | ecosystem: Environmental > Terrestrial > Soil > Coastal area > Acid sulfate soil | place: Finland: Risofladan, Vaasa | collected...
GATGGACCGGACCGGCCTGCGGGAGAAGGCGCTCGCCGGGATCCGCACGGTGCGCTGGATCCCCGGCTGGGGGCAGGAGCGGATCGAGGGGATGATCGCGAATCGCCCCGACTGGTGCGTCTCGCGCCAGCGCTCCTGGGGCGTGCCGATCGCCCTGTTCCGCTGCGAGGGGTGCGGACATCACCTGCTCGACCGGAAGCTGATCGATCACGTGGCGGGATTCTTCGAGAAGGAAGGGGCCGACGCCTGGTTCGACCGGGACGTGTCGGAGCTGCTCCCGCCGGGAACGGCGTGCCCGGAGTGCGGCGGGACGGCGTTCGGCAAGGAGACCGACATCCTCGACGTCTGGTTCGACTCGGGCGTCTCCTACGCCTGCGTCTGCGAGGGGAAGGAGAACCTGGGCGTCCCCGTGGACCTCTACCTCGAAGGTTCCGACCAGCACCGCGGCTGGTTCCACTCCTCCCTCCTCGCCGCCGTGGGGACGCGCGGCGTCCCGCCGTACCGCGGGGTGCTCACGCACGGGTTCGTCGTCGACGGCAAGGGCGAGGCGATGAGCAAGTCGAAAGGGAACGTGATCGCCCCGGGGGAGGTCATCCGGAAGTACGGCGCCGAGGTCCTTCGCCTCTGGGTCGGCGCACTGGACTACCGCAATGACAACCCGCTGTCGCAGGAGATCCTCGAGCGGATAGCGGAGTCGTACCGGAAGATCCGGAACACGGTCCGGTACCTGCTGGCCAACGTGAACGACTTCTCCCCGGAGCGGGACGCGATCCCCGTGGAACGGATGGAGGAGATGGACCGGTACGCGATGTCGGTCTTCGACCGGATGGCGCGGAAGGTCCGGAAGGCCTACGAAGAGTACGAGTTCTACCTGGTGTACCACGCAGTCAACAACTTCTGCTCCGTGGACCTGTCCGCCTTCTACCTGAACGTGCTCAAGGACCGGATGTACTGCTCGCCCGCCGGGGACCCCGCGCGCCGCTCCGCGCAGACGGCGATGTTCGAAATGGCGAAGGGGCTGCTGGCGCTGGTCGCCCCGGTGCTGTCGTTCACCGCGGACGAGGCGTGGGGGTTCCTCCCCTCCTGGACCGGCAAGCCCGACAGCGTGTTCCTGGCCGACCTTCCGGAGGAGCGGGATATTCCCGGGGCCGAGGAGCTCGTCTCGCGGTGGGAGCGGATCCTCGCGCTGCGTTCGGAAGTCGCGCAGCCGCTCGAGGCGGCGCGCAGGGAGAAGGTGATCGGAAGCGGCCAGGACGCGCTGGTCACGATCTCGCCGGGCCCCTTCGCGGACCTCTTCGAAACGCACGCCCGGGAGATCCGCGACACGCTGATCGTCTCGGGGGTCGCCTTGGGCGAGGCCACCGGCCCGGGGGTGTACGAGAGCGCCGTCTTCCCGGGGCTGAAGGTCAAGGTGGAAAAGGCGCCGTGGGGAAAGTGCGAACGGTGCTGGAACCACGTGCCCGAGGTGGGGACGCTCGCCGGAGCCCCGGAGCTGTGCGCGCGGTGCGCGGCCGCCGTGCGGAAGTAAACCGGATACAAGCATGTCGGCAACCCTCGTGCGGAAATTTTCGGTGCCGATCGTCGCGGCGCTCCTGCTCGGCGCCGCCGACCAGGCGAGCAAGGTCTGGGCGGTGCGCAACCTCCCCCTGTTCGAACTCCGTGAAGTCGTGCCCGGCTTCTTCGGCCTGGTGCACGTGCGCAACACCGGGGTCGCCTTCAGCCTTCTTTCGAACCTCGATCCCCGCTGGGTGCACCCGCTCCTGATCATCACGACGGTGCTCGCGATGGGGGCGGTCCTCGCCTACATCGCGTTCCTCCCCTGCAGGGGGGCGGCGCCGGTGGGGCTGGGGCTTGTCCTCGGCGGGGCGATCGGGAACCTGATCGACCGGGCGCGGCTCGGGTACGTCGTCGACTTCCTCGACCTGTACTGGCGCAACCACCACTGGCCCACCTTCAACGTGGCGGACGTCGGGATCACCGTGGGCGTCGCCCTGCTCCTGATCGACATGGCGGTCTCGCCGAAGGAGGCCGGGGATGCACCCCGTCCTGCTGCAGATCGGTAGTCTCAAGATCTACTCGTACGGCGTCTTCGTCGCGATCGGCTTCCTCGCCGCCCTGTGGGTCTCCGGACGGGAGATCGCCCGCATGGGGCTCGACCGCGAGAAGTTCCTCGACATGGGGTTCTGGGTGGTCCTCTCCTCCATCGCGGGGGCGAGGATGTTCCACGTCCTCGTCTACTGGCGGCAATACGCGGAGGCGCCCGGGGAGATCCTCAAATTGTGGAACGGCGGATTGGTCTTCTACGGCGGGTTCATCGCCGCGGTGGCGGCCTGCGTCGTCTTCCTCCGGAGGAACCGGATGCCGTTCCTGCCGGTGGCCGACGCGTCGTCGCTCGGGATCGTGCTCGGGCTCGCGTTCGGGCGGCTCGGCTGCACCTTTGCCGGATGCTGCTTCGGGAAGCCGACCGCCCTCCCGTGGGCGATCACCTTCACCGACCCCGCCTGCCTCGCGCCGCTCCACGCGGCGCTCCACCCGACGCAGATCTACGAAGCGATCGGGGGGTTCGCCATCTTCGGCTTCCTCTACGCGACGCGGGACCGGTTCAGGACGCCCGGGGTGCGCTTCTGGACGATGCTGATCCTGTACGGCGCGGCGCGGGCGTTCTTCGAGATCTTCCGCGACGACCCCCGCGGCTTCGTCGGCCCCTTCTCCGAGTCGCAGGTCGTCTCGGCCGCCCTGATCACCTACGCGGTCGTCTCGATCCTCCGCGCCCGGGCGAAGGCCGCCCCCTCCGCCAAGTAGAGGCGCCCGCCTTTATTACGCTTCTCCGCAGGGGGGCTCCCCGCCCTACGGCAGGGCGCCGCCGACGACCATCCGGACCGCGTGGTTGCCGTAGTCGGCGATGTAGGCGTTGCCGCGGGAGTCGACGGTGACCGCGCGCGGGTCGCTCAACCCGGCCAGGATCGCGGGGCCGCCGTCGCCGGAGAACGTATTCGCCCCCGTGCCGGCCAGCAGACGCACCTTCCCCGCCGCGTCGATGTACAGCACCCGGCTGCTCGAGCCCTCGACGAAGAAGATCTTCCCCGTGATCGGGTTGTAGTCGACCACCCTCGGCTTCAATATGGACATGGCGGACGCATCGATATTGTCGACGAACGAGCTTCCACCGGGGTATCCGGCATAGTAGTAAATGTACCCGTTCGCCAAGGACAATCGCATGATCCGGTCGTTGTCGGTATCTGCGAAGATCAGCGAATCGCTCATCGATGCGTAGGCGATGGAAGATGGCGCCCGAAGGGGGTAATTGAACCGGTTGATCGGCTCCGTGGTCGAGTACGGCAGGTCGTCCGTCACGAAATCGGATTTCGACGTCCCGACCATCCGGTAGACCCTGTTCTCGAGGTAGTTCACGAAGTAGACGAGATCGACGTTCACGACCGCGAGGTCGAACCGGGCCGCCGAGTTGTAGACCCCATTGTCGTAAACGAGTCCGGTCACCACCCCGTTGTCCACCCGCACGATCTGGTCCCAGTCGTTGAAGAGGTAGAGGTTCCCGGCCGGGTCGACGTCGATGTCCTGGAGGGCCCCGATCGGCGCCGACGCGGAGGACGTCCCGGGCACGATCGTCCCGTGCGTCCCGTCCCCCGCGAAATCGGAGAGGTAGCCGTACCGGTCGATCCGCTTCACTTTTTTATACGCGGAAGAGGAGACGTAGATCGCGTCGTCCGGGCCGGCCTTGACCGCGGTCGGGCTCCCGAGGTACGCCTCGACGGCGAGGATCCCGTCCGCCGTGTTGTCCCCCGGGGTCCCCGAGCCGCCCGACGCCGGGGCGCCGCAGACCGTGACGACCGTCCCCCTGGCGTACATCGCGACCGGGACCGTCTTCACCTCGCCCGGGGAGAGGGTTATGCCGTCGTACCACCCGCGGCCCAGCAGCGGGGCGTCGATGACGGCGTCGCCGGAGGGGATCGCGGTGTTGTCGTACTCGTCCACCTCGACGGCGATGCGCGTGCCGGGGGGGATCCCGCCGATCTCCCCGCGGCCGTCGGAGCGGCGGAACCACTTCTCGACCGGCGCGAAGTGCGGGGCGAGGACGCGGATCCGGATCCGGTCGGCCGGGTCCGTGGCGTACGACGGCGCGCGGACCGACGCGCGCGAGGCGACGGTGGCCGCCGCCGGCGTCGGGTAGACCAGCTGCACCGCGATGGAACCGTCACCGGCTCCGGAACAGCCGGACGCCGCCGCGAAAAGGATCGACGCGAGGAGGACGCGTTGGAAACATGTCTGCAGCGAACCGATGGGTGACAACGTGCCTCCGGAAATCCGATGAACCGCTATATAATACCTTCATCCCGGAATTGAAGCACTTCGCAGGAGAAAACGTATGGAGCCCTTCTTCCCCCCGTCGTCGCCGCTTTCGGCGGAAGAGCTGACGGCGTACATCGGTCCGAAGGCGGGCCGGTATATTCGCCAGTTCGAGCGGTTCACCCGGACGGGCACGACCCGGTTCGAGTTCACCTGGAACAACCCGGCCGCCTTCCTTGGGCTGTGGTGGTACCTCTACCGGAAGATGTACGGGTGGGCGCTGGCCGACTTCGTCCTCGGCGTCCTGCTCGGCTGGACCCTCTTCGTCCCGATCGTGTGGGGCGTCGCGCGCGCGGTCACCGCCGACTACCTCTACTTCCGGCAGGCCGACCGCAGGATCCGGGAGGCCCGCCCGATCTCCTCCGCCGTCGACGCGCCCGCCGCGAACGCCCTGCACCTCGCCCGGCTCGCCGCCGAGGGGGGCGTCAACGCCTGGGTGACCTGGGTCGCCATCGCCGGGACCGTCCTCTTTCTCGCCATCCTCCTCTTCGCCTTCGGGTGGATCTGGAACGCGATCCCGATGCTGCAGGAACTGCTGCCGGCTCCCCCGGGCCGCTGGACGTAACGCCGGATGAAACGAAAGGGGCCCCGTCGCCGGGGCCCCTTTGCGTGAAACTTTCCTCGCGCGGATCGTTCAGCAGTCGAAGTACAGGAAGAACTCGTGCGGGTGCGGCCGCAGCTTCACGGGGTTCACCTCCGCCTCGATCTTGTACTCGATCCACTTCTCGATCACGTCGATCGTGAACACGTCGCCCTTCAGCAGGAACTCGTGGTCGTCCTCCAGCGCCTTGAGCGACTCCTCGAGGGAGCCCGGCGTGGTCGGGACGCTCGCCAGCTCCTCGGGCGACAGGGCGTAGATGTCCTTGTCGAGCGGCTGCCCGGGGTCGATCTTGTTCTGTACGCCGTCCAGCCCCGCCATCAGCTGCGCTGCGAACGAGAGGTAGCCGTTGCAGGAGGGGTCGGGGGTGCGGAACTCGAGGCGCTTCGTCTTGGGCGAGGCGGAGTACATCGGGATCCGGACCGCCGCGGAGCGGTTCCGGCTCGAGTACGCGAGGTTCACGGGGGCCTCGAACCCCGGCACCAGGCGCTTGTAGGAGTTCATCGTCGGGTTGCTGAACGCGCAGATCGCCCTGGCGTGCTTCAGGATCCCGCCGATGTACCACAGCGCCATCTTCGACATCCCGCCGTACTCCTCCCCGGCGAAGAGCGGCTTGCCGCCCTTCCAGAGGGACTGGTGCGTGTGCATCCCGGAGCCGTTGTCGCCGTAGAGCGGCTTCGGCATGAAGGTGACGGTCTTGCCGGCCTTCCGCGCGACGTTCTTGCAGATGTACTTGTACCACTGGAGCGCGTCGGCGACCTTCACCAGCGTGTCGAACCGGAGGTCGATCTCGGCCTGTCCGGCGGTGGCCACCTCGTGGTGCTGCGCCTCGATCTTCAGCCCAACCTGCTGCATGACGCGGACCATCTCGTCGCGCAGGTCGTGCTGCGAGTCGGTCGGCGGCACGGGGAAGTACCCTTCCTTGTGGCGCGGCTTGTAGCCGAGGTTCGGCTTCTCCTCCCGCCCGGTGTTCCAGGTCCCCTCGTCGGAGTCGATGTAGAAGAAGCCGGAGTTCGAGCCGCCGCCGTAGCGGATGTCGTCGAAGATGAAGAACTCGGCCTCCGGCCCGAAGAACGCCGTGTCGGCGATGCCGGTCGACTTCAGGTACGCCTCGGCCTTCCGCGCGATGTTGCGGGGGTCGCGGGAGTAGTTCTCCTTGGTGATCGGGTCGACGATGTTGCAGATCAGGGAAAGCGTCGGCCGGGCGATGAACGGATCGACGACCGCCGTCTCCGGGTCGGGGATCACCAGCATGTCGGAGGCGTGGATCGGCTGCCAGCCGCGGATGGACGACCCGTCGAAGCCGAACCCTTCCTCGAAGCTGTCCTCCTTGAGCTCATCGATCGGCACCGCGAAGTGTTGCCAGGTGCCGATGAAATCCATGAACTTCAGGTCGACCATCTCGATGTTCTTTCCCTTGGCGAAACCGAGGACTTCCTTCGCGTTCATTGCGATCCCTCCTGGGGGCGATATGTTGGTATGGAGACGCGGCCGGCGACACGGCTCAGATGGCGTCGTGACCGCGTTCGCCGGTCCGGATCCGGACGACTTCCTCGACGTTGGTGACGAAGATCTTCCCGTCCCCGATCCGGCCCGTGCGAGCCGACTTCTCGACGAGTTCGACGACCTGGGCGACCAGGTCGTCGGGAACGATGATCTCGAGCTTGATCTTGGGAAGGAAATCGACGACGTATTCCGCCCCGCGGTACAGCTCGGTGTGCCCCTTCTGGCGACCGAACCCCTTGACCTCGGAAACCGTCATCCCCTGGACGCCGATGTCGTTCAGCGACTCCTTCACCTCGTCCAGCTTGAACGGCTTGATGATCGCCTCGATCTTTTTCATAAGGTTCACCTCCCTTCATCCCCTCCCTGTCACAGCAACGGCCGTACCAATCCCGCAACCGGAGGCTGCCGGCGGCGCCGGGAATCGATTTCCCCTGGGAATTCAAGCATCCATCGTGACGAGGCGAAGCGGAAGGGCGGAGCGCGGCGGACGCCCGGACGGGGGCTTGCACAATCCGTGGGCACCCGGTGCCCGCGGCCTGTGCAGGGTCACTCCCCGGGGGGGGCTCCCAACCTGTTCTCCTGGCCGGAGAGGAGGCGGTGGATGTTCTCCCGGTGGGTGTAGATCACGAGGAACGCCATCACGAGGGCGAGGGTGACGTAATGCCGGGACTTCCCGAGGAACGCCATGGCGACGGGAAGGCCGACGGCGGCGGACAGCGACGAAAGCGACACGTACCGCGTGAAGTAGAGGACGGTGGCGAAGAGGACCACGATGACGAAGGCGGTCTCCGGCGAGAGGAACAGCACGACGCCCAGGGCGACCGCGACGCCCTTGCCCCCCCTGAAACGGAGATAGACCGGGAAGATGTGCCCCAGAAAGACCGCCCCGCCGACCAGGGCGAGCCAGTGGTGGGCGGACGGATCCAGGAACTGCCGGGCGAGCGCGAGGGCGAGGATCCCCTTCCCGGCGTCAAGCGCGAGGGTGAGGATCCCCGCGCCCCTTCCGAGCGTGCGCGCGACGTTCGTCGCGCCGATGTTCCCGGAACCGGCCTTCCGCAGATCCACGTCGCGGTCGAACACCTTCGCGACGAGGATGCCGAACGGGACGGAGCCGAGCAGGTAGGCGAAGAGAACGAGGAGGGTGCCGCGGAGCCATGAAGCGTCCATGGCGCGGGTTACTCGAATGCAACCGTATTTATGAAACGCAGCACTAAGATTCTTTGATCTCTTCCGTGCGGGGACGGGCGACGCCGGACTCGTACGCGGCGCGCTCCACCGCTTCGGCCACCTTGGCGTGCATCTCGAGGTCGAGGATCGAGGGGACGAGTTCCCCGTCGGATGCGGCCGCGCCGATGGCCTTCGCGGCGGCGATCTTCATCCGGTAGTTGATCTTGCGCGCCCGCGCGTTGAGCGCCCCCCGGAACACCCCGGGGAATGCCAGCGCGTTGTTGACCCCCCGGCCGTCCGCCGCGAACGAAGCTCCGGCCGCCCGGGCGTCGTCGGAGGAGATCTCGGGATTCGGGTTCGACAGCGGAAGGATCACCTGCCCCTTGCGGACCATCTCCTTCTTTATGAGCCCCGGCACGCCGGTCGTGGCGATGACGATGTCGGACTGCGCCATGACCTCGGCGAGCGAGACGGGCTTGCCGCCGATCTTCGCGAAGATCGCCTGCGCTCCGGGATTGATGTCGCACCCGACCATCTTGCGGACGCCGAAGGCCATCAGCAGCTTCGAGATGCCGATCCCGGCGGCCCCCAGCCCCACCATCCCGACCGTGTCGTCCTTGACCTGCATCCCTACGTACCGGCTGGCGTTCAGAAGCGCCGCCAGGACGACGACGGAGGTCCCGTGCTGGTCGTCGTGGAGGACCGGGATGTCGAGCATCGCGGCCAGGCGGTCCTCGATCTCGAAGCATTCGGGGGACTTGAAGTCCTCGAGCTTGATCGCGCCGAACGTGGGCGCGATCGCCACCACCGTGCGGATGATCTCCTCGGTGTCCTTCGACTGGATGAGGATCGGGACGCCGTTGATCCCCACCAGCTCGGAGAACAGCGCGGCCTTCCCCTCCATCACCGGCATTCCGGCCACCGCGCCGATGTCCCCCAGCCCGAGGATGGCCGTCCCGTTGGTGACGATCGCCACCGTGTTGAAGATGGCGGTGTAGTCGTACGCCAGCTCCGGGTTCTTGTGGATGAGCATGCACACCTTGGCGACGCCGGGGGTGTAGACCTTCCGGACGATCGAGATGCTGTCGATCGGGTTCCTGGACTTGACGACGATCTTGCCGCCGCGGTGCAGCTCGAGCACCGGGTCGATGATGTCGGAGACGATGGCGCCTTCGACCTTCTCGACCTCGTCGAGGACCGCCTGGAGCATCGCCTCGCTGTCGACGAAGACCGTGACGTCGCGGGTGTTGTATTCGAGGCCGTACCCGACGAGCCGGATGTCCCCGAGGGACCCGCCCGCCTTGCCGACGGCGGTGGCCACCTTGCCGAAGTACCCCGGCTTGTCGAGAATGCTCATGCGGACGGTTTTTACGATCTTGTCGGTTCCCTTTTCGATCTGCATGGCGCGATTATAGTATCGGTATTTCTTTTTTGTCAAACGATAGCGTCGGGAGGTACAATCATCTCCGATGATCGTCGATTGCGGCGCCTGCTCCGCTCAGAATTTTGTCTCCAGGGAGCGCCTTGCCGCGCGGGACGTTCCCCCGATATGCTGGAAGTGCGGTCGCGCGCTGCCGATTGACGCCGGGCGGGGCGAAACCTCCCGGAGCGACCCGGAATCCAACGTTGGCAAGGATGGGAAAAAAAAGGATGGGGGCTCGAAACATGGGTAAGATCCGGGTGGCGGTGGCGGGCGTGGGGAACTGCGCCAGCGCGCTGCTGCAGGGGATCGAGTTCTACCGGGGGACATCCGCCCCCGCCGACGGAGAGATGATCCCCGGGCTGATGAACCGCGACATCGGAGGCTACCTCCCGGGAGACATCGAGGTCGTGGCCGCCTTCGACATAGACGTCAGGAAGGTCGGCCGGCCCGTCACCGAGGCGATCTTCGCGCTACCGAACTGCACGAAGCGGTTCGTCGAGCGGATGCCCGCCGGCGGCCCCCTCGTCCGGATGGGGCCCGTCCTGGACGGCGTGGCCCCCCACATGGCCGATTACCCCGACGACCGGACGTTCCTCCCCTCCTCCGAGTCGCCGTGCGACGTGGAAAAGGTCCTGCTGGACTCCGACGCGGAGATCCTGGTCAACTACCTGCCCGTCGGCTCCGAGGCGGCGACCCGTTTCTACGCGGAGGCGTGCCTGCGGACGGGAGTGAGCCTGGTGAACTGCATCCCGGTGTTCATCGCGTCCGATCCGGAGTGGGCGGACCGGTTCCGGAAGGCGGGGATCCCGCTGGTGGGAGACGACATAAAGTCGCAGCTGGGGGCGACCATCGTCCACCGGGCGCTGGCCCGCCTCTTCTCGGACCGGGGGATCCGTCTCCGGCGGACGTACCAGCTGAACACCGGCGGGAACACGGACTTCCTGAACATGCTGAACCGCAGCCGCCTCGAGTCGAAGCGGATCTCCAAGACCGAGGCGGTGACCAGCGCCCTCTCGCACGACGTCTCCCCCGACGACGTCCATATCGGGCCGTCCGACTACGTTCCCTGGCAGAGGGACAACAAGCTCTGCTTCCTGCGGATCGAGGGGGAAGGGTTCGGGGGGCTGCCGATCGAACTGGAACTTCGCCTCTCCGTCACCGACTCGCCGAACAGCGCGGGCGTCGGGATCGACGCCATCCGGTTCTGCCGCCTCGGGAGGGAGATGGGGCTGTCGGGCCCCCTGCTCGCCCCGTCGGCGTATTTCATGAAGCACCCGCCGGAGCAGCACACCGACGACGACGCCCGGCGCGAGCTCGAGGAGATCATCGCGGACTACCAGGCGTGGAGACGGACGCAAGAAGCCCCGCCCAGGACTCGGTGCACTTCTCCCACGTGAACGGCGCCGCGACGGCGGCCCCCTCCAGCGACAGCCGGGCGCGCAATCCCGCCGAGGATGCAAGGTCGAGGAGAGCGCCGGATAACCGCTCCGGCTCCTCCCGCGCATAGACCAGCCCCCCGCCGTGCGACCGGATCCGGTCCCCCCAGTACGTCCCCTCCGGCACGACGACCGGCACGCCCGACGAGAGCGCCTCCAGCGGGACAAGCCCGAACGATTCGTAGAGGGAAGGACAGACGACGGCGTCGGCCGCGGCGTACAGCATCGGCATGCCGCCGTGCGGAAGCGAGCCGAGGAAGAAGACATCCCCGCCGGGGGCGCCTTCCGGCCCTTCCTGCCCGGCGACGAGGAAGATCGCCGGCCCCTTCCACCGATCCAGCATCGCGCGGAACGCGGCGACGGCCACGGCGGCGTTTTTCCCGGCGTCCCCCCGGGCGGCAAGCAGGAAGATCATCCCTTCCTGGGGAAGTCCGAGATACGCCCGTGCGACCTCCCGGGGGGGAAGGCGCCGGAACCGGTCGTCCACCCCCGGCGGGATGACGACCCCCTTCTCCGACAACTCCGGGAGGATCCGCCGGTTCTCCGCAAGATCGTACTCCGAGAAACAGACGACGCGGGACGCCTCCCGCGCGAGTGCCGCCTCCTTCCCCCTGCGGATGGAGGAGAGCGGCTCCTGCTCCGGCCCGGGCGCCGGGATCTTGCGCGCCTCCACCGTGTGGTAGGAGAGGATCATCGGGGCGGCGGAAAGTTTTCGGGCGGCGACGCCCGACATCCAGTAGTGCGCGGATACGACGCGCGGCTCGATCCGCTCCCCGCGCATCAGGATCCGGGACCGCTCGACGAAGAGATCGATGGATGCGAACGCGCTTTCCCGGGATGGAGGCTCCTTCCAGCCGCACGGGACGTGAAAGATGCGGACCCCCGGGAACGGAGCGGTGACCTCGACGGTTTCCCCCGTGGCGCGGGTGAGGACGTCGGAGGCGATCCCCCGCTTCGACAGCCCGCCGAGCAGCCCGAGGAGAAAGACGTTCATCCCCCCGGCGAGTCCCTCCCCCGGCTCCTCCATCGGGCATGTGTGGTAGGAAACGAGAAGGTGCCGCGTCAAGCGGAAACCGTCAGGCGATAGACCACCCGGTCCACCCCTCCGAGGTCGTACTTGTACCGTTCCGTCCCCCGCAGGAAGTCGTACTCCGGGCAGCCTTCGTCGATTGCCTGCCCGATGGAGCGCGCGATGAGGACGAGCCCGGGGTTGGCGGCGCGGAGCTTCGGGTCGTACCCGGAATTGTAGAGGAGGAGAGAGCCGTCGGTCCGGAACTGGAACACGGAGGCGACGTCCACCCCTTGCGTGGAGAGGAACGCGAGGCGCAGGCGGCCGGAGGCGAGGGACCCCTCCGCGACTTCGCGGAAAAAGGTCTCCATCGACTCGTCCATGAACGACTCCTTCGCGGGGTGGCTCTTCCGGAGGAGTCGTACGAAGGTCGGGAGATCGTTCGCGAGTTCGTCGGGCGTCCGTGTCACCCGGAAGGCGAGCCCCGGAAGGAACTCCGCTGCGCGCCGCATCTTCCGCCGCAATTCGTGGCGTTCCTTCGTTCCCAGCCGCGCGAGATACTCCTCGAAGGAGCCCGGCAGGGAGACGAAGGGAGCCCTGTCCATCTCCTCGACGGAACAGGAAAGGCCCTTCTCCCGGCAGATCGACGGGAGGAGCGACAGGGCGGGCGTCCCTTCGACGAGGCCTGGGAGCTTCAGGGGGCCGCCGCCCAGCGCGGGGAGCCCGCGTTCGAGGAACTCCCGCCAGAAGGCCTCGTCGCGGCCCGGCGCGACAAGGGCGTCCAGGTAGTCCGCGACCTGCTCGCCGCCGAGGAAGATCCATCCCCCCTCCCCGCAGCGGCACAGGAAGAGGAGCCCCTCGTCGGGCCCGCCGTCGGGTGCCCAGCGGGCGACCCGGACGTCGCACCACTGGCCGAGGGCGCGATGCCAGGGGAGGAGGAACCGGGGGGAGAGGAACGGGGACGTGCGCGGTCCCCGGCCGTGGAGTTCTTCCCACCCTGCGACCGGGACGTCGGCAAGGTGGTGGGCGATGGCGAAGCTCACGGTGACGGAGAGACGACCTTGGCCTCGATCAATGTTCGGGCAGCCTCCTCCGCGACGGTGTTCGCCGTGGTCATCAGCGCCTGGTGAACATCGTCGGGCGTGGGGAAGAAGTCCGAGAGCGACGCGGTGCTCGTGACCGTCCTCTCCAACGACCCGGAAATGCCGGGGCCCTCCCCCGTGATGGTCAGGCTCACGGTCGCCTCCGTGCCCACGGTGAAGTTGCCGGTGCGGCGGGCGTTCACCTCGAACCTGCGGAGCACCCCGGAGATCCGCACCGGAGCCGTCTCGACGGTCTTCGCGCCCGCGCGCTGGCGGACCGTCGGCACACCCCGTTCCGCAAGGACCGCGGCGACCAGATCCGCCATCGCCTTCCCGGGCTCTCCGCCCCAGACGATCGTTCGGGCGCGGTCGTAATCCCTCCCGATGACGCCCTCGCCGACCGCCGTGAACGAGAAGTCCGCGACCACGACCTGCGGCGCGCGCCCGCTGGGCGCGACGTCGCCCGCGGGACGGGTCAGGTCCCCCGGAACGTACAGCGTACTCCCCGCGGCGCACGCGGAAAGGATCAGGCACGGACCAATGAGCAGCAGGAGCGTTCGGAAAGAGCGTTTCACCATGTCCCCCCTCGAAACGGCCGCGGAATCCCTTCGCGGGCCGGGTCGTTTCGACTACTTTACGGCATGCCGCGGGTCGATTCAACCGGTACCACGGCCCCCTTGCGGCGCCGGCGGAAAGTGGCGTATCGTGATCCGTCGTCACAGTGAAGGCCGCACCGTGGAGGGAAGATGCCCGCATCGCCGGAGATCCGGGAGGCGATCCGTCAAGGTTCGTGGATCCGGAAGATGTTCGAGGACGGAGCCATCCTCAAGGCCGAGCGCGGCGAGGAGAACGTGTTCGACTTCACCCTCGGGAATCCGTACGGCGACCCGCCGCCCGCGCTTTCCGCCGAACTGGCGCGCCTGTGCGCCGACCCGCCGCCCGGACTGCACCGGTACATGCCGAACGCCGGGGTGCCGGAGGCCCGCCGGGCCGCGGCGCTGTCGCTCTCCCGTTCCACGGGCCTGCCGTTCACGGAGGACCTGCTGGTGATGACCGTGGGCGCCGCGGGCGCGCTGAACGTCGCGCTGCGCGCCATCCTCTCGCCGGGAGACGAGGTGGTGATCCTCGCCCCCTACTTCGTGGAGTACCTCTTCTACATCCGCAACGCCTCCGGT